>Ga0116229_10008653_pt1 | contig 15736 bp, 11 predicted proteins | sample S1TSphgellanicum_3_FD_87313 | JGI IMG/M metagenome (GOLD analysis project Ga0116229, IMG submission 87313) | Host-associated microbial communities from peat moss isolated from Minnesota, USA - S1T2_Fc - Sphagnum magellanicum MG | ecosystem: Host-associated > Plants > Peat moss > Unclassified...
GCGACTCGGCGATCTCGAGGATCTCGCGCAGGAAGCGACGCCGCGCGATCGGATCGAGGCTCGCGGCCGGCTCATCGAGGACGAGAAGGTCCGGTGCGTGACCGAGCGCGAGTAGTGTCGCCAGCTTCTGACGCTCGCCGCCCGAAAGAACCTGGATGCGCCGGTCGAGCGGTACTTCCCACTCGCGCACGAGCCGGTCGATGAGCGCTCGGTCCCAATGCGGATGCAGGGACGCGTTCAGTGCCAGTTGCTCGGCGCCGGTCAGCGATTCGAGCAGTTCGTCCTCTTGGGGTACGAAGCCGATCCGGCGTTTGACGTCGGCCGGCATCGCGAAGCTGTCGGCACCGAAGACGCTTGCGGTACCGCTCGTCGCGGGCGAGAAGCCGAGCAGCACGTCGAGCAGCGTGGTTTTGCCGGCGCCGTTCTTGCCGAGGAGGCCGACCACGCTGCCGGGTGCGACGTCGAGCGAAATGTCGCGCAGTACCGGTTTTTCCCCGAGTACCTTGCCGAGCTGACGCGTGCTTACAACTGGGGTATTCACAGGCTGTCTCCCATTCTCTGTTCGATGAGGCGGGTGAGGTCCGCCACCGGTAAATCGAGCTGGCGCGCGGCGAGCACGAGCGAATCCACGAGAGGTTCGACTTGGCGGAGCCGCTGCGCTAGCGCGTGATGGTTGCGGCGCAGGGGTGCGATCGTCATGGGTTTGCCGCGATTACGCAGCAGCAGCCCCTCGAGTTCCAAGAGTCCGTAGGCTTTGGAGATCGTCGTCGGGTTGACCGTGTATTCCTCGGCCACTTCCCGTACCGACGGCAATTCGCTGCCCGGCACGAGCTGCCCGCTCGCAATCAGGCGCCGGACCTGGTCCATGAGCTGCCGATAAATCGGCGTACCGGAACTGGGTTCCAGAATGAACAGCCGCGGCGCGGGGGTCATCGCATTCTCCATGGGTGTACGAGTATACCCACACAGTCGAGACCTGGCAATTTTGGGTGTACGATCGGGCGATGTTCGAGCAATGGATCGAAGCGGCGCGTTCGCTCGGTGCGAGCGACGTGCACCTGGAGACGAACACGCCCGTCGTCGCGCGCATCCGCGGCGAACTGCAGACGGTCGGCGCCGCGGTGCCCGGCGATCGGTTGCTGCAGGCCTCCCAAGACCTGCTCGGGGCTGAGGGTTGGGCGCAGTTCCAGGAGCGTGGGTCGGCCGACATTGCCGTCGCGCTGCGCGGCGTCCGGTGCCGCGCGAGCTTCTTTCAAACGGTGCGCGGCATCGCGATCGCGATCCGCTTGCTGGCGCCGTCGACGAAAGACCTTCGCGCCTGCAACCTGCATCCGGATTTCCGTAAGTTCACGGAAGCTGCAACGGGGCTCGTGATCATCTCGGGTCCCACGGGCTCCGGCAAATCGACGACGCTCGCGGCGCTCATCGAAGAGATCAACGGTTCGCGTGCGCGGCACATCGTCACGCTCGAGAGTCCGATCGAATATCTGTTCGCGAACCGCCAGTCGTTCATCCGGCAACGCGAGATCCCGACGCACTCGCCGAGCTTCGAACAGGGCATCGTCGACGCCCTGCGTGAGAATCCCGACGTACTCGTGATCAGCGAGATGCGTACGCCCGAGGTCATGCGGCTCACGCTGAACGCGGCCGAAACCGGCCATCTCGTGCTCGCGACGATGCATTCGGCGAACTGCGCGGAGGCTTTGAGCCGTTTGTGCATGTCGTTCCCGGCGGATCTGCAGGCGAGTGTGCGCGCTCAGTTGGCGGACTGCCTCGTCGCCATGAGCTGTCAGCGTCTGGACTTCGTGACTTCACAGCGCGTGCGCGTACCGCGCTGCGAGATCCTGTTGCCGAGCTCCGGCGCGCGCGGCACGATCCGCGCGGGCAACTTCAGCCAGATACCGAATGTGCTGCAGTCGGGCGGCGACGAAGGCATGTGGACCTTTGAACGCTATCACCGCTGGATGCAGCAGGTCGGCGAGTGGGTCCGGCCGGCGACCGACGCCTCGACATATGCCGTGGGGGACCCATCGACGGCGCTCGGGGGCTTGAGCTACCGACCCGGCTCGAGGTCGGCCGGATCGGCGGGGCAGTCGGGGCCAGCGGCCGCGTCATCGGCTGGGCGTGGCGGGCGCCCGGAGGCGATGCGAGCTGCCTCGGGATCTGCGACGGTGTCGGGCGGACCCGTATCCCCGGGAGGGCTCGCATCGAGGTCGGCGCCAAGGCCGGCGCCCGTCGATGATGTCATCGAGATCGCGGGCGATGACCTGGACCTCGCGGGGCTCGCCGAGCTCGCCAAGAAGATCGGCGAACGCAAGCCCTAGTCCGTCAATGTGCCACCACGAATGCGCCAAGCGACCGCCATCGTCGCCGAACTTCACGCTTCTCGAGGCCGATGAGCCCACGCCGGTGATCGCAGAGCGGCTGGAAGGGCGCTCGGACTTGATGATCGTGGTCGATCACGCAGGTCTTGCGATACCCAGGCATCTCGACGATCTCGGCCTGCCGCAATCGGAACTGCGCCGTCACATCGCCTGGGACATCGGCGCGCTCGCCGTGGCGCGGCAGGTTTCAGCGACGCTCGACGCAACGCTGATCGCGCAGTCTTACTCTCGCCTGGTCATCGACTGCAATCGCGACCCGGCCGTAGCGAGCTCGATTCCGACGGTCAGCGAGTGGGTCGAGATCCCCGGCAATCAGGGACTCAGCGATGACGCGATCGCGGCGCGCCGCCGCGAGATCTTCGACCCCTACCACGAGCGTATCGCCGCCGTGCTCGATGCGCGAGCGACGGCGGGCCGGCCGACGATCCTCGTCGCACAACACTCCATGACCAACGTCTACAAAGGTGTAAGCCGTGAGATGCACGCGGCCGTCCTCTACAACCGGGACCGGCGTTTTGCGGGACTCATGCTCGACGGCTTGCGCCGCGAGCCGAATCTCATCGTCGCCGACAACCAACCATACTTCGTCAGCGACGAGACCGACTACACGGTCCCGCACCACGCCGAGCGCCGCGGCATCCCCTACGTCGAGATTGAAATCCGCCAAGACCTCATCGCGGGTCCCGAAGGCCAGTCTGAGTGGGCACGCCGGATCGCGGCGGCGCTGCGCGAAGCAGAACGGGTGTTCCGGGAACTTCATGGCCCATGACGCAGGCTAAGCGGTGCGTGATGATAAGAGTGCGCGTCATCCTGGTCGCCGGATGCGCGTGCTCACTGCTCGCCGCCGGCGCCGCGGCCGCACGCGAGAAACCGGTCGCGAAACTCGCGGCGAGGGTGTTCATTCTGCGCACGAGCGGCGGCGAGGCGAACCTGCCGATCGACGCCTCGCTCGACTGGAGCGCACCGCTGCCCGAGGTGACGCGCGCGGCGATCGTGTTCCACGGGAAGGGACGCAATGTCGAAGGCTACTACGCGGCGCTGCTCACGGCGGCGCGCATCGCAGGCGCGAGCCCGACGCAGACCCTGACTGTGGCGCCGCAATTCTTGCGCGAGGAGGATGTCGAGGCGCACCGCCTGCCGAAAACGTACCTGCGCTGGCACGGTGGCGGCTGGTCGGCCGGCGAACCGGCCGAGGGTCCTGCGGCGCTCAGTTCCTTCGACGTCATCGATGCGCTGCTCGCGGTGCTCGGCGAGCGCAGCCGCTTCCCGAATCTGCGCGACGTCGTGCTCGTCGGTCATTCCGGCGGCGGCCAACTGCTGAACCGTTACGCCATCGTGGGCCGCGGGCCTACGGCGCTCGCGGCAGCCGGCATCCACGTGCGCTTCGTTATCGCAAATCCTTCATCGTTTCTTTATTTCGACGACGAGCGACCGCTGCCCGACGGATCTTTTGCACCCTACGCATCCGCATCGTGCCCGAACTTCGATCGTTGGCGCTACGGTCCCACGGGTGCGCCGGCCTACGTGGCGGACACGTCGGCGGAGGCTTGGGAGAAGCGTGAGGCGGACTTTGTCGCCGCCGATGTCATCTACCTACTCGGCGAAGACGACACGGACCCGGAACAGGTGGATCTCGACACATCATGCGCCGGGGAGGCGGAAGGGCCGCAGCGTTTCGCGCGCGGCAACGCGTACTTCCGCTATCTGCGGCAGCGGCACCCGACGGGCTTCCGGCAGCAGCTGTGGTTCGTGCCGGGCGTTGCGCACTTCGGCAATCGCATGGTGGATTCGCCTTGCGGGGTCGCCGCCATCTTCGATACCGGGAAGTGCTCGACGGTCGAGCCGCCCTGAGGCGCGGGCCGCACTCAACGCCCCGTTCGCCCCCGGCCGCGGCGAAACGCGCTAAGATTCGTCCGTGCCGGCGGGGGCATTCAGAACAGCGAGGAGCGGGAATTGGCAACGGTTTCGCGCGAATCCAAACCAGTGAGCGAATTTCCGGCGAGCCGCACCGCGCTCGTGACCTCGCTCATGCGCGCCGTGCATTCGCGCTTCGATCCGAATCCGCTCATCGAAGATCTCTGGGGTGAACGCCTCGTGCCGGAATCCTTCCGCTTGGCGTACCGAGCCGCGGTGCTGGCTCGCATGTACCCGGATGCGAGCCAAAGAGCGCCGGTCAGCGACGAGGCGCGCGCGGCCGCTGATGCCGTCGTCATCAGCAATCTGCGTGCGAGCCCGGCCTACGCGGGTGTCATTCTGCGCACGCGCTACACGGAGGATGCGCTGCGCGTCGCAGTCGCGGGCGGCGTGCGCCAATACGTGATCATCGGCGCAGGCCTCGACAGCTTTGCGCTGCGCCGACCCGCGTTCGCGCGCGAACTCGCGATCTTCGAGATCGACCAGCCGGCGACGCAGGAATTCAAACGCCTGCGACTCGCGGAATGCGGCGTAGCAGTCGGGGCGCCGGTGCGTTTCCTGGCGGCGGACCTGTCGCAGGAAACCCTGCTCTCGATTTTGCAGCGGTCGACGTTTCGTGCGGCAGACCGAAGTTTCTTTTCGTGGCTCGGCGTGACGATGTACTTGACGCGCGAAGCGAATCTCGCGACGTTCGCGGCGATCGCGCGCACGGCGGCGCCGGGCAGCGAAGTGGTCTTCACCTATTTCGACTCGCGCGCGGCCTCCACGGGTGCTGGCCGCTTCAATGAACTCAGCGAGCGCGTCGCCGCCGTCGGCGAGCCGTTTCGTTCGGGTTTCGATCCGAATACGATCGGTGCGGACCTCAAGCACTGCGGCTTGATGCTCGTCGAGGATTTGGACGACCGCGGTGTACTCGCGCGCATCGACCACGCCGATTCCAATGACTTGCGGCCATCCGGATTTTCACACGTGGCGCTCGCGCGCGTGGGGCCGTGAGCATCGTGGTGCGCGCAACGCTGAAGCTGTGTCTGACCGGCGTGTTGGCGACTGCGACCGCGGTCTTGGCCGTGGCTCCCACCGTGGCTGCGAGCCCCGGCACGGCAACTAAACCGGCGTCGCCCGACACGGCGAGATTCACAGTCATCACGGGCGGCAAGCAGGTCGGCCATCTGACGGCGGAGCCGCACGGCGACGAAACGCGCATCGTCTTCGACGTTAAGAACAACGGCCGCGGTCCGACGATGTCTGAAACGATCCGCCTCGACCAGGACGGGCTGCCGACCGCTTGGACGATCTCGGGCACCACCACGTTCGGTAGTCATGTCGCCGAACATTTCGCGCTCAAGGGCACGCGTGCCGAGTGGCTCGACTCGACGGGCAAGGGCCACGCGACGATCGCTGCGCCCAGTCTCTATGTCGCACAGAGCGGCAGTCCCTGGTCGGAGGGGATCTATGCGCGCGCACTGCTCAAGACGGCGGAGCACCGGCTGGCCGCACTGCCGGCGGGGGAACTCACTCTCACGGCGGGCGAGTCATTGCAGGTCGCGGGCGCCGGTGGGCCGCTCGAAGTGACCCGCTACGATTTGAGCGGCATCAATCTGACGCCGGACTTGATTCTGCTCGATGCGCGTGGCGAACTGTTCGCGGTCGTCAATCCGAGTGTGGTCATCGTGCTCGCGGGATACGAGGGTGAGGAGCAGCGCTTGCGCGGCCTCGCGGCGCGGTGGACGACCGAGCGGTACGTGGCGATGCAGAGCGCGGGCGCTCATCGTTACGGCGCACCCGTGCGGATTCGCAACGTGCACCTGTTCGATCCCCGGACTGCGTCGCTGACCGGGCCGGTTTCAGTCGTGGTCTCGGGACGCACGATCGCGGCGATCGAGCCGCTTGCGAGCGAGCCATCGCCCGGTGAAGTCGCCATCGACGGCGCGGGCGGCACGCTCGTCGCGGGTCTGTTTGACATGCACAATCATCTGGCGCAGGACGAGGCCTTGCTCGACGTGCTCGCCGGTGTCACGAGCGTGCGTGACATGGGCAATGACAACGCGGTGCTCGATGAGCTCATCGCCGAGATCGAGAGCGGGAAGATCGGTGGACCGCGCGTCGTGCGCTCCGGCTTCATCGAGGGCAAGAGCCCCTACAGCGCCAACAACGGCATTCTCGTCGACAGTCAGGAAAGCGCGCTCGACGCGGTGCGCTGGTACGGCGCACGCGGCTATTGGCAGATCAAGATCTACAACAGCATGAACCCAGCCTGGGTGCCGGCCATGGCCCGGGAAGCACATCTGCTCGGCATGCGCGTCACCGGCCACATTCCCGCATTCTCGACGACCGATCAGATGATCGACGCCGGTTACGATGAGATCACGCACATCAACCAATTCATGCTGGGCTGGGTCATCTCGCCGACCGAGGATACGCGCACCTTGTTCCGTCTCACGGCGTTGAAGCGTCTCGGGGATCTCGATCTGCAGAGCGCCAAGGTGCAGCACACCGTGAGCCTCATGGTCGACGGGCACATCGCGATCGATCCGACGCTCGGCATTCACGAGATGCTCACGCAGAATCGCGACGGCCAGATACCGCCCGGGTTCACGGACTACTTCGAGCACATGCCGATCGGTTGGCAGCGCGATGCGCTCAAGGCGCTCATCGACACCTCGAAGCCGGGTGACGACAAGGCGTATCGCGCGGCTTTCGACAAGATCCTCGCGACCGTGCGGCTGCTGCACGATCGCGGCGTGTTCATCGTGTTCGGGACCGATACCGGAGGATCGTTCACGCTGCATCGCGAGCTCGAGCTCTATCAACGCGCCGGCTTCACGGCCCCCGAGATCTTGAAGCGCGCGACCTACGACGAGGCGCGCTACTTAGGCGAGGATCAGCGTTTGGGATCGATCGAGAAAGGCAAGCTCGCGGATTTCTTCCTCGTGCCCGGCGATCCGACCAAGGATCTGAAGGCGATCAAGACGATCAGCCTCGTCGCGAAGGACGGCGCGATCTATTACCCCGCGGAGCTCTATCCGAAGTTCGGCATTCGTCCGTTCGCGCCCGTGCCCGCGGTTACGCTGCCGGCGGCGCCTGCGCCGGCCGCCATGGCGGGCGCGCTGCCCGCGAACTGACCGCGGGCGTTAGCGTCGCCGTCGCTACGGCGTCGGTGTTCCCGGCGGCGGCTGACGCAGAATCCAGCCGTTGCCGTCGGGATCGGAGAACATCGCGTAGCGGCCCCAGGGCTCCTGGCCGATCGGCGTGAGCGGGAGTCCGCGCGCGGTCAGCGTCGCGTGCTCGGCATCGATGTCGGTCACGTTGAGCATGACGCCTTGGAGCGCGCCCGGGGGCATGGCCTCGAACCAGGTCACGAGCGCAATCGTCGTCTGGCAGCCGGGCGGCGCGAGCTGGATCCAACGCGCATCGGGACCCATCGGCTCGTCGCGAATGAGTTCGAAGCCGAGGATGTCGCGATAGAAGGCTTTCGCGCCTTCCTGATCTGACACAGGGACGGAAACGATTTCGAAGGATTCGATGGCCATGGAGTTTCTCGTGGGACGGATGTGGGCTAAGCGAATAGGGGGCCGACAGGGACTATGAGCAGGTCTTATCGTAGCGCGCAAAACCTTGGGCTGTCAGCTCGAGAAATGTGTGCGAAATGAGCATTTTGGCGGAGACGCCGATTTTCGGCTCAGGACCGCAGTTTGTGGACCGCCGCGGCCTGCGCGGGGCGGCCGAGATCGTTGGCCGTGTACACGGTCTGCCGTCGCGTCGCGAGATCGATCGTCACGCTGTCATCGGGTGTCTTCGCTGCGACGCCGTCGCTCGCCGGGTGGTATTCGATGCGCAGCTGCCTCGGGTCGACGATGAGGCGCAGATACCCGTAGTTCGTGTCGTCGTAATTCTCGAAGGTCACCGCATCGTCATCCGCGGTCTTTGCTTGCAGAGTTTGCGGCGTGCGCAGCGCCTGGCCATCGGTCGTCTGCAGTTTCTGTACATTGTGGCCGCCATTGCCGCAGATGATGTACGGAATATCCGAGCCGTCGGCGCGGTGGCGTGTATAGCGTTGATAATTATGCGCGTGCCCCGAGAGTACCGCATGCGGCCAAACGCCTACGCTCGTGCAAACGGCGTCCATCTGCTTGCGCATCGCGACGCTCGAAGAATGCTGGCCGCCGATTGCGTAGGGTGGGTGGTGATGCGCGAACAGCAGCGCGCCCGTGTAATGTTCCTGTTTGACCCGCTGCAACGCGGCGCGAAGGTACGCGATCTGGCTGTCGCCAATCGACGCATTCGCGATCACACCCGGGTCCTCGAGCGTGTTGCTGTAGAGCACGAGGATGCGCACGAACGGCGCGTCGAACGTGAAGAACACGCCGGGCTGGATCTGCGCGGTCCGGGAGAGTCCGCCGGCTTCCGGCGTGACCATGAAGCCTTGCCCTGGATCAGCGCAGAAATTACGCAGGTACGCGGCCAAGCTCGTCGCATGCGCGAGCGGTGAAATCATGCCGTCGTGATTGCCGGCCGCGGCGAGCACAGGCGCCGGATAATTTCGGTAGGGTTCGTAGAACTGATCATAGTAGTACTCGGTCTCGCCGAAGTTGTAGACGACGTCGCCGAGCAGCAAAGCGAACTGCGGCACCTCTTGGGGCGCGGCTTCGGCGAAGTCGCCGATCATCTTGTCCGTGACTTCGTTCTGGGTGGTGGGACCGCGCGTGCTGCCGCAGTCGCCGGTCGCGTGGAACACGAGCTGGCCGCGCTGCGCGATCGCATCCGTCGCACTGCTCGCGCTTCCGAATACTTCGGCGAGCGTCAGTTGCGGTTCGGCGCCGCTCCCGCGCGGCTTCGGAAATGGCAGCGGCTGGATCTTGTGCTCGGCATTGAGCGTGTCGATTTCCTTGTAGGCCGCCGCATCGGAAGGGTGCTTAATCTTGAAGACGCCGGGGTCGGGCGTCGGTTCGGGCTGGGCGAAGACCGGATTGTCGAGCACGCGTGAGGAGCCCGCTTCGGGCGGGCCGCCGTTCGCGCCGCGCGGCGGCTTCGGTTGAGGCTTGCCTTTGCTCGGCGACTGGACTCGTTTTGCCATGGCGGGTGCTCCCTTCCCGGTTTGCTTAAGAGGCGACTGTACGAAAAGAATGTGACAACATCGACCGCGCCGGAGCGAGATGACTTATCAAAGCAAACGGCGCAAGGCATCGAGCAGTGCGTCGAGGTGTCCCCGGGTGTGATCCGCAAATACGCCGCAGCGAATGACGCCGTTGCGGCCCGCGCCGATGTACGTCGAGCGGTAAACGAAAATATGCTCGGCAAGAAGGGCGGCATGCAAGCGCAGCATGGACGCGCTCGAATCCAACGCGAACGCCGCGATCGGCGCGATGTCGTCGCCTTGCAGCGCCAAGCCCAGGCGACGTAGCCCGGACTTGAGATACGCCGTGTTGTCACGCAGTCGGACCAGTAACTCCGGATGGTTGCGGACATAGTCGAGACTGGCGGCACATAGGGCCATCGCGGCCGGTGAACCGACTGCGGCGCCACGCACCACGGGCGTCGAGTGCATGGCCTGAATGTCTGTGGCACTTCCGAGCGCGAGCCCACCGCAGGTGCCGAAAGCCTTGGCGAGCGAACCGCCGACGAGTGCCCCCGCGCTCGTCAGGCCGTGATGCTCGAGTGCGCCACGCCCGGCGGCGCCGAGGACCCCGAATGCGTGGGATTCGTCGACCACGAGACGACCGTCGTACGCGGCTGCAACGTGCCAAAGCCTATCGAGGGGAGCAATCTCCCCCAAGCTAGAGTACAGGCCATCCGTTACGACCAACGGTCGCTCACCGGCCGCCAAGTGGTGCCGCAGCTGATGCTCCAAATCCGCGACGTCGAGATGTCGGAACGGCCGATGACGCAGTTCGGAAGCGCCAATGCCGTCTCGCAAGGCAAAATGGGCCGACTCGTCGAAAAAAACCGCATCGTATTGCTCGCTCAGGACGGCGGGAGCGGCGAGTCCGAAATGATAGCCGCTGCCAAAATACAGTGCGGCGTGACTTTCGAAAAAGCGGCACGCACTGTGTTCGACATCGCGTAAGGGAGCGCAATCGATCGCATGCCCGCGAGGGATCGGTCCCCCTGCGCCGTACACTCGCAGCGCCGCGAGGCCGGCCTCGAGGATTTGCGGATTCGAGGCGAGTCCGAGATAGGACGAGCCACCGAAGTTGACGTAGCGACTGCCGCTCAGCACGATCTCGGCGCCCACCGGGGAGTCGAGCCGCAGAGGCTCTGCCGCAGAATGTGGATCCATCGACGATTCTCCGCCGTCGGTTCGGGCGCTGATACGATTGTGCCATCGCCCGTTGAAAATCCGCTCGTGCCGGAGTCATGATGTCGAAAATATTCTGCGCTTCGTCCGAAGGTTCCAAGTTTGGATCGCCGACTCGGGCGACCCTCAACACTCTTTAGTCTCAAGGGTCTACTCTAACCAGATGCTGTACCACGGGCGCTCTGCAATTGTTTTCCTGACGGCGATGGCCGCGGTTCTCGGGGCTGCGCGGGTTCAAGCGAGCGAAGAACCGTTCGACCTGGTCATCGTCAATGGGCATGTCATCGACGGCACTGGATCGCCGTGGTATGCAGCCGATATCGGTGTCCGCGCGGGACATGTGGCCGCGATCGGACGACTGCATGACGCGCCGCGCCGCCAGACCATCGATGCGGCCGGCAAGGTGGTGGCGCCGGGCTTCATCGATATGTTAGGTCAATCCGATTTGAGCATGCTGGTCGATCCGCATGTGCCTTCCAAGATCTTTCAGGGCATCACCACGGAAATCACCGGCGAGGGCGAGTCGGTAGCGCCGCTCAACGCGGCGATCGTCGCGGCCGACAGTGCCAACTACGAGCATCTGCATATCACGGCCGACTGGACCAGCCTGCGACAGTACTTCGCGCGCCTCGAGCGACAAGGACTCGGCATCAATTTGGCGAGTTACGTAGGTGCCACGAACGTACGCCGCATCGTGCTCGGTGATGCGGACATTCAACCGAACGCAGAACAACTGCAGTCCATGCGCGCGCTCGTGCGAGACGCCATGCTCGACGGCGCGGTGGGCTTGTCGACAGCGCTGCAATACGCGCCGGCGCCCTATGCAAGCACCGATGAGCTCGTCGCGCTGGCGAGCGAGGCGGCCCGCTATGGCGGTATCTACGCGACCCACATGCGCAGCGAAGGGGATGCGGAACCCGCGGCGATCGACGAGGCCATCCGGATCGGCCGGGATGCGCACATACCGGTCGAGATCTGGCATCTGAAGGCCGCGGGCAAAGGCAACTGGGGCAAGATGCCGCAGATCGTCGCACAGATCGAAGCGGCCCGGGCCGCCGGTGTGGACATCTCCGCAAACACCTATGCTTATCCCGCGTGGTTCAACACCTTCTCGGCTTTCATCCCCCCCTGGGCGCATGACGGCGGCGATGCGGCGCTGATCGAGCGTCTCAAGGACCCTGCGACGCGCGCGCGCATCCGCCGCGAACTCGTGACACCGAGCACCGAGTGGGATAACGAGTGGCAGGAAATCGCAGGACCCGAAGCCATCCTGGTGGCGGTCGTCCAGAACCCCGAGTTGCTGCCGCTTCAGGGCAAACGCCTGTCCGAAGTCGCGACGCTCTGGCATGAGGATCCGATCGATGCACTCTGTGACCTGCTCATCAAGGACCAGGCGTTCACGATGGTGGCCGTGTTCGGCATGGACAACGCGGACATTGCGTTCGGCCTCAAACAGCCTTGGGTGTCGATCGACAATGATTCGCAAGGGACCTCGCCTGAAGGAGTGCTCGGCAGCGAGCACCCGCATCCGCGCGCCTACGGCACGTTCCCGCGCATCTTGCGCAAATACGTCCGTGAAGAGCATCTGCTCACGCTTGCCGATGCCATCCGCAAATTCAGCGCGCTGCCGGCGCAGAAATTGCGGCTGAGCGACCGCGGCGTGATCAAAAAGGGCATGTGGGCGGACCTGGTGGTCTTTGATCCCGCGACGGTCACCGATCTTGCGACTTTCGAGCACCCCAATCAGCTGTCCCGGGGCATGGAGTACGTGCTCGTCAATGGCGTGCCGGTCATTGCCGGTGGGAAGATGACCCAGGCGCTGCCGGGCCGAGTACTCCGGGGCCCTGGCTACCAGGCGCGGAATTAGTCGACTTGCTTCGGTTCGCCGTCGCGCGAATCGGACACCAGGCCCTTCAAGGTCGACACGTGCTTTTCGTAATGGCGCCATCGCGCCGTCGAGCGTGTGTGAATTTTCTGTCGGACCTGCCAACGACTCGCGGTGATGACCGCGCGTTCGGCGTGGTGGAACTCGAGACAGCGGGGATCCCAGGGCAGACCCACGAAGTCGAGCATCCGCCGCGTCCAGGTTTCCGGATCATGGACCAGGCTTTCGTAGGGTACTTCCAATAGCACCGAACTCGGAAGAAGGCCGCGCCACAACTGGGTGACGCGGGAATACTCCCCGTAGTAGTGAGCCAGCGCAGCCAAATCGTTGGCATACGGACCTAGGTTGAAAAAATTCTGAAAGTAGATGGACAGGCAAGTGTCGATCGGATGGCGACGCAGGTGAATGATGCGCGCCCGAGGCAGGGCGCAGTGAATGAGACCGGCGTACAGGAAGTTGACGGGCATCTTGTCGACGATGCGTAATGCGTCCCGAGACAGTGACCGCAAGCGATGCAGGTAATCCGCGGCGAAATCCGGAATAAGATCTTCCGCGCGATCGCCTGATATTTGCGCCTCCTGATAAGAATCGTAGGCCGAGCTCCAGAACACGAGCTCGCCGCCGCCGACGACATCCGGATGCGAGGCGAGAATCTGCTCCGCCAGAGAAGTCCCCGAGCGGGGCATGCCGACGATCAAGATCGGAAGCTCGGAGTCCGATCCGCCGGCGCGGCTCAAAGGCGGCAGGGCTTTTCCAAAACGCTCGATGATCGCATCGATTCGCCGCGTGACGGCATTCGGATCGTAGGCGGGTCCGCGTCGCTTGCACAACTCATTGGCCCGATGGTACTCGGCGAAGGCCTCGTCGAATTCGTTGACATCATCGAAGTACTTGGCCATCGCGTAGCGAAGGCTGATCTCTTCAGCGACGGGCAAACGCCGCGTCAGCAAGGATTTGACTTGCCGTAGCCAGTCGCCATCCGCCGCGGTCATCCGGCCATGGGCGGCGATGCCGGCGATCGCCGAGACTAGGCCGGGTTTGAGGTCGAGCGCGCGCCGAAAGCGATCCTGCGCGGTCGCAAATTCGCCGTCATCGGCCGCGAGTTCACCCGAGAGCGCGACTGCCTCGGCGAAATTTGGATCGCTCGCGAGCGCCGCCTGGCAGGCGGCCTGTGCTTCTCGAGGTTCCTGCCGCTGGCGGAAGACCAATGCCAGGCCAAGATGAGCGGCTGCAAGGTCGGGCCGTAATTTGAGTGCCTGCCGGTATTGCACCAGGGCCTCATCGATCTTGCGCGCCTCGAACAGCGCATTACCGAGGCTGCAATACCGTTCGGCGCGGTGCGGCTCCAACTCGACCGCTCGGCGGTAGAGTGCCAACGCCTCTTTGAGCTCACCCAAATCCCGCAGCAGATCGGCGAGTCCCTGATGAGTTGCGGGATCCCTGGGGTCCAATTGCTGGGCGCGCCTGAGGCACTCGAGCGCCGGCGATCGATGCCCGAGCGCGGCGAGCGCCAGACCGCATTCGCGATGCGTCGAGCCGAGCGTTGGCGCTTGGGCCACCGCGCGCCGGGCGATAGCGAGTGCTTCGTCGAACCGGCCGGCCTGACGCAAACCGTTGCTCAAGTTACCGAGGATGTGCGCATCGTTGGGCCGGAGCGCCAGGGCGCGCCGATAGCACTCGATCGCGTGCGAGCGCTCACCGCATTGGAGCAGCGCATTGCCCCAGTTGTTGTACGCTTCCACGCATTGCGGCTCGATCGCGACCGCGCGCTCATACAAGGCAACGGCTTCGCGCGCGCGGTTGGTCGCGCGCAGGCAGTCCGCCAGCTCCAGCAGAGCGCCGGCATCGTTCGGTGCAAGGCGCAGCGCGCGCTCCAGGAAGGGCAAGGCCGCCGCCCACTCGCCTCGCGCGTGGAGTGCCGATCCGAGATTGCCCTGCGCCTCGGCGTCGTGCGGCAGCAACTCGGCTGCGCGCGTCAGCTCCGGCAGAGCCTCCTTGTCTTGCTGCACCCGGACGACGCCGAGAATCTTCCAGAGGATGCCGCGATCCGGGGACGTGCCGATCGCCCGGCGGGCGGCATCCTCCGCCTCGGAAAGCCGCCGTTGCTGGATCAAGCGCATCAGGCGGGGCAGAAGTTCCGAATCATGGCTACCGAACTCGGTGCCCATGCTAGGGGTCCCGATATCGGATGCGCGCATCCCCGAGAGCGTCGGCCAAAGGCCCCAACCACGCTTCGAAATGCTTCCACTGCTCGAGTCCGTCGCGATAGAGGGGTTGGCGCACTTGTTCGGAGCTTGCGGTGCGTACGCTGCGCGCCGTGTTGTGAAAATCCAGGCATCCGGGTTCGAAGGTCAAACCGCAGAACTCGAGGATGCGCCGCACATTGCCTTCGAGGTCATCGACGAGGTCTTCATGCTGCACACGCAGGATCCAATCGGGAAGGACCGTCCCCCAGTGCTGCATGATCTCGAGATAAGTTCGATAGTAGCGGGCAATGGAGTCCAGGCCGTACGTGAACTCCTGGCCGCGGGCAAATAGCTGTTTGAAATTGCTGAAGCAGCACGCCATCGGCTCCCGCCGGGCGTCGATGATCTTGGCGTTCGGCAAGAGGAGCCGAATCAAGCCTAAGTGCCGGAAGTTGTTCGGCATCTTGTCGATGAAGAACGGCTTGTCGCTGCGATATGCCTGCGTGGCGTCGAGGTACTTCCGGCCGAGTGCACGGACCGACTCGGCGCTCAACTCCGTGAGGACCTGTGGGTAACGCGGTCGGGCAGGGTTCGCGTCGCGACCGCGCAGGGCCGCGACCGTGTGCTGAATATGCGGCAACTCCTGTGTGCCCTCGACCGCCGAATGCGACGCGAGGATCTGCTCGATCAGCGTCGACCCCGCTCGCGGCAGGCCGACGATGAAGATCGGCGCCGGGTCGGGGTCACCCCAGTCGGAGCGTGCGGCGAAGAATTCGGCCGTGCAGATGAGCTTCTGTCGGGCCGTGTTGTCTTCGATGATTTGGGGCTCGTACCCCGACGTCACGCGCTTGAGCGCATTCCCTCGGTCGTAATAGGCGAACGACTCCGCGTAGTCGCTGAGGTCCTCGAGGGCCTTGCCCAACGCGAAGCATAGATGCAGCCGATCGACGACAGCGCGCGCCGGGTCACTTTCCAGTTCGCGCATCTGCGCGATCTCTTCGCGGGAAAAGCGATAAGTCTTGAGATTCGCGAGGCTCCAGTAGGCATCGCCGAAACCGACGCGTGCGGCAGC
>Ga0116229_10008654_pt1 | contig 15734 bp, 14 predicted proteins | sample S1TSphgellanicum_3_FD_87313 | JGI IMG/M metagenome (GOLD analysis project Ga0116229, IMG submission 87313) | Host-associated microbial communities from peat moss isolated from Minnesota, USA - S1T2_Fc - Sphagnum magellanicum MG | ecosystem: Host-associated > Plants > Peat moss > Unclassified...
AAAAAAAAAAAAAAAAAAAAAAAAAACCCCAATTATTCTATTAAAACATTTTGAAATCTCTTCACATGTCAACTTATCTAATAAGGAAAATAGTATGACAAGTTTTGAACCTTTTTTTTTTTCTGGCTACTGAAAATCTCAAAAGGCGCATGATTCTAGAAATTCAAAAAAAAATTAATATAGCATTTTGGCTAAAAATAGCCAGCAAAGGAAAAGGTTGACTGAGCCCCCCCCCCCCCTCCTGGGGCCCCTCTTGCCACCTACCTACCTACCTACTCTAGTTCCACCTACTTTTCGTACCTTTCCCCCTACTTTCCTACCTTCCTGTCTACTTTCATACACTGTGTTTTTTAGGGTTCGAAGCTCCGTGCGTTCGCAGTGTATTTTGGTGTTTTTTGTGTGCGTTTTGTGTGTTGGTTGCGGTACTTGTCGTGTTGGTAGTTTTAGGGTTCTTGGCGGTCGCCAAGACCGCGTCGTCTGGGCTGGCTTATATCATTTGTATGTAGGTGTTTGTGGGAAGCGGGAAGGAGATGAAGGAACCGCCACCTTCCGCTGCCACCAGCACAGTCGGGGAGACTGTGAGTAGCAGGAAGAGGATGAAGCCTGCTTCCAATAATGGACAACAACAACAACCACCACAACAACAACAACAACAGGCGCAAGGAAGGAGGCCAACGCGGGAAGAAGAGCTTGCCAGAGAGGGTGTGCCGGTTCCTAGGCTGCAGAAAACCCCGCATGCGGGTCACAGGCCTGAAAGCTATGAGGATATGGAGGATTTGGAGTATCCAGCAACGTTGTATAGTGTGATGGAGCAGCATTTGCCATCTCATTGTTTGGGGGCGTCGCGTGAGAAGAAGCTCGCAATGTTGGAGCGCATTCTCGCCAAGTATCGGCCTAATGGCGAGCGGGCAAAGGTAAACCCTAATTTCAAAAATCAAAAATCAAAATTCCAGTCTTTCGTGGATTTTCATAAACTGAACTTTGTACGCATCTCATTGCTGAATTAGTTGAAGTATTGTCTCAGTATTGTCTGTTTCTGAGAACGAAGTTTGCAGACTTGCCTCATGATTGTCATAGTGAATGGTCAGAGTTTCAGATGAAGCCCTACTGATGATGCAATGGTTGCTGTAATGTTACCATATTTCCGTCAGTCTTGCTGTTGTATTTTTGGCATATTCCATCAGTTTTTGCAGCAGCTGCATGGATTCACATGACCAGGGAGAGTGGCTTTCACTTGCTTGGTTCTTTTTACAAGCAATTGGAAATCCCTAATTTTCACTTTTAGGTCATGTAGGTCATCAGCAACTGCTGGTTGAGCTTAAAGGAAAGAAATAGAGAAATTTACAAATCTGTGGAATAGGAGTGCAGAACAGTTAGGGGCTGGCACTTAGAATAAATACTGTTCTCTTCTCAATTGTGGCATATGGCCTCAATGAACCTCAATGGCAAAACCCTAAGCATCTAAGACTCATGCTCAAAGCAATCTCCCATATTCTGTATCATTCCAATGCCAAATATAGTTACAACCCTGCATTCTATATCAACTACTGTTTTATATTCTGCTTAGTTTCTGCTGAAATCTGCAATTAGGGTCAACTTCCATCCAGATCTTTGATACTCCAAGAAAGCATATCACATTGATGTTTCTGACAGAATATTTGTTAGCTATTTGATTTAGGTTGTTCTCAATTATGCCAGGAAGTACAGTCAGATCCACTAGCTGAATAATATGTTCTTTATGGAGTACAAACACTCTGACTATTGAAATCCCTATGCTGTAGGGTTTTCTTGTGGATTTTCGTTTCATGTGTACATTAGGGTTTGGGTGTGCACTGTGCACTGGTTGTAGGCAGAGATACTATACTCCATATGTACTTTGGTCAAGTTCTTTAGAATAACTACTCCAAGTGTTAAGATGATTATGGAACTTAATGACATGTTCTTGACTGTATCAACAAGCTCAGTTAGTTACCTTGCTCAGATCTGGAAAAGCAAGTAATGAACATCATGGATGTCCTTTTGTTGCCTTGAAAGTTTGTTTGGATGAATGTTTTTCTATACACAGGGTCCTTCATGAGCATCAGATAGTTCTACTGATTATTGTAATCAGTTGATTGTATGCATTATTGGGAAAACTTTGGTTTTCTATTCCTGGATTGTCAAAGTTTTGCACAAAGAACAAGCTAATTGCACAAAAATGCATGATGATGGTTGTGTGTCTGGATAAACTCTGACCTTTGTGTGCCTTTCACATGCTGAAATTGTTGATGATGTAGCCTTTTTGGGTGGGTATGCTTCATTTGAGTGCAGAAACATCGGGAGTACAGGGAACGAATACGACACAATTACCAGGTTTGTGCTTCTTTTTCTTGTTCTTTTGCAAATGTGAGCATGTTTGATGAGAATGTATTGATTTTCAGCATGTCAGGGAAAGGGTGCATGACTTGTGATTATTCTGTCACTTCTACTGAATACTGAATAGATGATTTGTTATTGCAGCCACTGCATGAAGACCTCTATACTCTTGATCCAGAGCGCTTCTTTGTGGGTTCATTCCTGGATGCAATCAAGGACGGATCAGAGGCTGCCATACGCCATATTTTGATTGAACATTCTCCAGGCGTTTTCACTTTCAACATGCTGAAACCTGCCTTTTGTTCCATGATGTTGGAGGAGGTGCAGGCTTGACCAGAATTTTTTCCTTGCACTGTTAAAATATGTAATGGATGTCCAGTACACATAGGGGATATTTTAGCTATTTCCTTGTCTAGGAGCAGGAAAGTCAACCTGGCATGGTGTTCTGTATACAGGTTGAACATTTTGAGAGATGGGCCCAGGATGCAAAAGTCAAAGTCATGCGACCCAATACCATGAACAACTATGGGGCAGTGCTGGATGATATTGGGATGGAAGACATGTTGAACCTGCTCATGACCCGCTACCTGAATCCCATGGCTGCTGGTGCTTGACTTTCCTGTCTTTCTGCAGCACTCTAGTTGGACCTCCTGTTTGTCTCTGGTCATTTCTAATTTCCAGCTCATCTGTTGGATCTTGTCATTTTTCCTTCTCTCTCTCAAAGGTACTTAATATTGGCAAATGGCAGTGTTATTTTTGAACGTTGGTGGGACTTCACTAGATACACACCATGGTTTTGTCGTACAGTATGCCATGGACCGTGATCTTGATCTTGGTGAGTGACTTGATCCTTGTTCTATTTAAAAAAGCATGCCACAGTCTTCACTGCTGCAACCTCCTCCCTCCTTTGCCTATCTTGACACATTCATTTCTATTCTAATGTGTTCAAACATGCTGGAAGAAGATGAAACATAGCTGCAAGCACTCTTAGCATAATAGTTACATAATTCTTATTGCCTGTGACTAGGACAAAATGCTGCCAAAACTTCCTGTACACCCAGAAGCCTGTGAAATTTTGTCATTTTTTATGGCTGAATTGACTAATGTGCATATTATCTAGTATTCATCTAGTAGGATGCAAAACTACCAATAACATTGATGTTGATTAAATGCTGACATAGTTCAAGCTGATTCTACCTTGTAGTACTCCTGACTTGCATTTAACTGATTGTCAGATGGGAGATGTCAAACTGCGGTTGATGTAAAGAAATATCTGTAGAAATTGTCTTCTCAATGTGTGCTATTTTCATGGATTGCAGGTTTTCATGTTGATGACTCGGAGGTCACCCTTAATGTCTGCCTTGGAAAACAGTTTGAAGGTGGTGACCTTTTCTTTCGGGGTGTGCGTTGTGACAAGCATGTGAATGGAGAAGCACGACCAGAGGTTAGGCTCCCAGTCAGTCATCAGGGAGTATTTCAGGTTTAGGACTTCAAATTCATGTTTGCATTTCCACATACCAAGGTTCAACTTGAGAAATAGTGCATTCTTATCCTTGCATCAATGATTGCAGGAGGTTTTGGAGTATTCACACGTCCCTGGGCATGCCATATTACATGCTGGCCGCCATCGTCATGGTGCTAAGGCCATAACTTCTGGCCAGCGCACCAACCTGATTCTTTGGTGTCGCAGGTGAGTTTCTCTGCCTGTTTCCATTCATCATTCTCTGTTTCAACATGATTTCAAGTGTGACATCCTCACAACTTGCTTTGGTAGCCTTGTACTAGCCTCTTGAGTGCTGGCCAACAACATGACCACGTCTTTCCATTGGTTCCAGGGATATTACAGAGAATGAGGGCACAGACTTGCATATCATTGATTGCCCCTATGTTTTGAACCAATTTTCATATACTTATCTGCACCCACTGTACAGGTAGATAGTCATTGCCATTCATAAGGAAGGTGCTGGTTTGACACTTTGTGAGTGATTGCACAAGGCGATGCCCGCATTCCTTCGAATGTTTTTGGGGCCAGAACTGATTCAACATTATTTTGGCTCATTACATGTTATCTCAGAGTTCCATCTATGATCACAGTGATATTGGCCAGCCTCATACTTCTAGGATCACTGTGCCCCATGCACTAATTGGAGTCAAATGCCCATGTGGTTTCCAGGGCAAGCATGTCATACATTCTTACTGATTGACTTTGTTTGACAGTTCTGAGTTTCGGGAGTTGAAGAAGTACCAGCGTGATTTCTCAAGTTGGTGTGGAGAGTGCCTACTGCGAAAGAAGGAGCGCAGCCGTCGCCTTTCAAGTGCTAAACGGCAGTTAGCTTCCTGATAAAAATGCTAGTATCCTCATGGGCAGGAACATGACATTTCATGTTTCCCAAGTGTTTGTACATTGACTCTGTTGTGAACTGGAGAGTTTCCCAATAGAGGCTCCCTCTTGTGCACATTGTCAAATGAGGTCATAATTGGAAAAAAAAACACATAGGGCTGTACATTGGTTAGACTGTTTCATAAGCCTGTTATGCTAGTAACATCACCTTGGGTCAGTAGGTCTTTTGGACAAAACAAGTGTTTTGAAAGCCTTGATTTGTATTACATTCATTCCTTTCTATTCATTGTTCTTTGAGGCACATCAGTAAGTGTGATATGGATGTATCTTCTTAACTCTTACCTTTCATTGTCTTCACTGAATGTTCCTTTGTAAGAATCACATTGAAATTTTACAAGTAATTGATGCTCTTGGTATCAAGGAAAATTTGGTTTAAGGAAAATTCTGAGTGGGTTGGTGAATGGCAACTAAAAATGTTATTTGTCAAGGGGTTATAATTTGTCAAGAGCTTACAATTATTGGGTTGCAGTTAACTGTTCTCACTGCTTATCCACCTGCCCCCCATCCTGAATAGTGCACTGATCACTGTAGCTTCAATGTAGCCACATATACATATTAAGACTCTTTCAGAATTGTAGATTAAGATTTTGTGTTGTTTATGATTTCAGATCAAGATCAGTTTTTAAAGCTTAAGATCTGTAGTATCAGGATGATGCGAACCTTTCTCATGATTCAATGACCAAATAAATACATGATGAACAAATGATGACAAACTAAAGCAGAAAACGTAAGTGATAACTCAGCTTGTAGCCAAAGCCTAAGCTCTACATGTGAAGAATTCCAGGACTTTGCAGTTGTTGTCAGATCACACACTTTTCTTTACTGATGTGTGGGTGCACATTCCACCATATTTACCTACAAGTGGTCATGTCCTCAGAGTGTATAGCCATGGCTGATTGTTTGTCTGATGGAAAGTAGCAGTGGGAGTGGTTTTGTCAAATCCCCTCCTGGATCTCAAAAATTCATCTATGGGGGATTGAAGCCCAAAAAATTCTAGAGAAAAGACATTAAGAATTTCTACAATTTTCTACAATTCCACATCTACAGCTTTGTTTTGGATTGGGGGTGTAACAGGCTGAATGGAATCAATTGTTTTGATGGAATTAGAGGGATTAAAAACAATGGGGAATTTGGTTACCCTGGGCTTGTCAGCCAAGATGTTGCGCTGGACTTGATGCACCTGGACTTTGGCAGGTGGATCATCTTCTTCACGCAGATTCTCATCAATATAGTCATTGCTTACATAGTACCCCACTCTGATGAATTCTTGTCCCAGATAGGAGCATGTCAGCAGGAGCACTGTGACACCAATGATGTCCTCCTCTGGAATTTTCTCTGGCTCTGGTGGCTCTGCCTGCATCATCAACATCACCCATTCGTCAGCATTACATCTCTACAATTTCATCTTCCAACTTGGTTTTAGAAATTCCACTTGATCCTGAGCTAACCTCAGCTCACACTACATGACTCACAAATCCTTCTCCCTTCCTGGTTGCCACAGACAAAATGATGTTCAGTGAACCTAGCAACATCATCAATTTGCAAAGCAGATGTTGGGGAGAACAGCCACACACATTCTTAGTGCACAACTAAAGGATTCTGTTCCAAAAAAAGGGCAAGGAAAGAGGTGTATCTGTGTATCAATGGGAAAGGATCGAGGTACCTGGAAGACAAAGCGGTAATTGCCAACATTGAGAGGCCCCACGAGAACGCTCTCTAATACCTGATCATACTTTTCATCTTCAGCAGAGCCAACATAAATCAATTTCCATTCTAGATCTGCACAACAACCACCACCAAGATTGATCAAATTCCATTCTAGATATGCACTGCCACCACTACCTCCAAAAAGATAACTCGCTCACAAATCCCAAAATCAATACAGACCAACCAAAATCCGACTTCAAAAATGCCCTACAGAAACCCCACCAATACTGAAGCTCACAAAACAAGAAAATTCAGGACGAAGAAGAAAAAGCCCATTACCGTCTTTCAGGGGCACCAGACATTCATAAGAAATCTCAAACTGAAAAGGATTCAAGAACATCGAAGGATTATCGAGCACTGTCACATTGGTAACATTCACTGCACTCATTTTTTCGCTGCTGCTAACCTCTAAATCCTCTTTCCTCCCTTCTCATCCACCAGCTCGCTCCTTCCACAACTTCTTTCTACTTCCAATATCACAAGAACCCTAAACCCTAAACCCTACAACCTCCAGCGATCTCCTCATACTCACAGCCCCAAATCCACAGCTCCTTGCACCTCCCAAGCATTCCTTCTTTGGGGATCCACGAGACCTTCTTCCACCCACCAGCAAAAAGAAAGCTTCAAACGCAAACGCAACAACAACAAAAAACAAAACAAGGATTACAGCTCCCTCAAAGTCCGTGATCCAGAAGAAATTCTTCGAAAATGGTAAGAATCATTAGATGGGTACCCAAGAAATCTGATGACAGAAGGCGTAGAGAAGAAACAGAGATTAAATTGAGCACGAAATTCGAGTATGGAGGAACGACAATGGGATTGAAAAAGCGCGAGCGAGAGAAAGACATTTCAAAGCCTTCCCGCGGTCGCGTTCCCGCCGTCTCTAGAGTCACTACTCTCCCGCTCTTCATCCACATGACTGTGGATGAATGTACTCTGTGCGTGTGTGTGACTCTCTCTTAATGGTCCCAACAATATGTCTTCATCATAATATGGATGAATCTCTCTCTCTCTCTCTCTCTCTAATCTCATTGACAATGAATCATCTCAATAGTGCAAACATCTGCTTAAGTAATAAATTGTATATAATTTGGATGAATGTATTTTATTTTTCTTTCTCTCTCTATATATATATGGTGCCAACACTACAACAAAGTGTGTCTTTGTATGTCAAGTGATTTCACTAGATTTTAAGTGAATTCACTGATTGTGATGAACAGGTTTGTATGTCAAGTGATTTCACTAGATTTTAAGTGAATTCACTGGTTGTAATGAACAGGTTTGTATGTCAAGTGATTTCACTAGATTTTAAGTGAATTCACTGGTTGGTTGTAGTGAACAGGGATTAGTGAAGAAGTAGTAAATTCACTGGTCTAGTGAACAGGGATGAATGAATTGCACCCACATTTTGTAGTAATACAATAATGTTTTTTGTGTGTGTTTGCACTAGTGCTTTGCATATAATTGTACATGTAGTCAAAACCACCATGTCGAACCACGTAAATGTTGATGAAAAGTTATATTTTGTTAAGGGTTTTGAATAATGTTGTAGTTAAAAGTCATTCGTGGTGTAATTATTAGTAAGAAAAGAAAAAAATTCACTTTGTTTTAATTTTGCATTTGTTCAATTATGATCGACCCATGTTAGCAACATACCCAATGGTAAATTGTATATGTGAACAAGTTGTGAAAATACTTTAAAGTGTTGTGGGTGGGGAAAATTTTGGTCTCTTTAAATGCAAATGAAATTACTACTATTGATGACCAATCATGGACCTTAGCTTTTAACTCGTGTGTGTGATATAAACAAGGCAAAATGAAAATATCTTTCTCACATTTCAACATGTTATTGAAGGGTGGAAATGCATATAATATAACCTTTTTCTTCATTAAAGGTTCATTTGTGTTGATGTAGAAGAAACCTATTTTTTCTAAGCTTGTTGCTAAAATGACATCACAAGTGAAGAAGTAATACTTCCCGTACATGATGGGCAACATTACATGGCCCATAAAAACAAAGTTGTTATGCAAATCTTGTTTAATATGTTAATGGTGACCAAGTTGGAAGATCTATTCAATCATAATATTTTTAATTTTAAGGCTCCTTTAGGAGACATATGGAAGGGTGGTTACAAGGTAAGGTGGTCCATTTTTTGTGTCACAATGCAATTTTTTGCAAAGTGTCATGCATTTACATGGTATTAACATACCAGAAAATCAACAATACGTCAAATTTGTGATTAGATTTAGATTTCAACTTGAATAAAACAACATCCATGTATAAAAAAATAACATATATGAAAAAATATATAGTAATGGAATTTTGAAGTTGAAAAAATGGACTAGTGTTCTATTTGTGCCTTTTTATACATGCATTTTTACATATGGTTTTTTTTTGTGATATTTTATAGGGACTCAATGTATCATATATTAAAATAATAGGAATATAAATGCAAACATTTCTAGAAAAAAGTTGGCTTGAAAAAAGAATGGCTTGAAATGAGCCATATTTTCATAAGTGATATCATTTTTTTTTGCTAGATTTTTTTTTTAAATCTCTTAACATGTATGGTAAAAAGTTGTTTAAAATAATTTATCTTCATATGGACTTTTAAAGTTCATTAACCATTAGTCGATGATATCACAATAAATTGTCATTTTAACATTACCATATGGACATTTTAAAAGTGATGTACTTACCGAAAATGAGTCAACCTAACTTACAACCATTAGGAATTGATTACTCTTGTCAAGATTGTGAAAACAATAGAACTAAATAAACATTGTAACAATTATTTTTTTGGGAGACTTTTTAAATATGAAATATCTTGGGGTAGGTTATTTAAACATATATTTACATAATAGTAAAATGTAGCACCTTTTAACCTCTAAAAATTATAGCAACCCAAAATGAACTGCCTAGAGCTAAGTCTACCTAATTTTCAATTGAATTGTCATGCATGTGAATTCATTATGTTAACCTCAATGTTAGCATCATGAATGGAATTTTACCTTTCATCTTTTCAATCACTGTACATTCATAATGTAATTAGGAAGGTTCCCAAAAATGTTCCTTGATATATTTGTAAATATTAAGAGATATTATTCTTTGAGTTAAATCCATACAAAATAATAAATAAAGGTAATTCTCTTCATTTTTCCTTTAGCCTATTCAACATCAATTTTGGGTACAATTGAGAGAGTGTGAGGATGAAACTCACACTCTCGAAATGGGGACTTGGGAGTCCTTTGAGACTTCCGAAACTTCAGAGTTTAATTGCAAGGGTAAAAACACCTTGCATTTGGATGTTCTTTATATTATTGGAAAAATATCAAAATGTAGATGTCGAAAATGGGCTCGCATGGGCCATTTGGACATATGTAGCACAAGTTATGGCAAAAAGAAAGGCCAAAAGTCAAATTGATAGTTTGACTCCCGACCACTAAAAGTTAGGAATCAACCCAACCCCATTGCGTGCAGGTGGAGTGCGTTACACTGTGGGAAAGCTCTCAAGGAGAGCTACAAGTTTGCTTCAGACCTCATCCCAATTAGAGGTTTGAGAAAAAAATTATGACCTCGCAAAGTCCCGGGAATCCAAGTCAAGACAATTTCGGGACTCCTACTTGGGAATCCCAGGACAAAAAGCCATTTGGATGTAGGTGCCACGGAGAGACGCAGAGAATACTATATGGGGGAAGGTGGTGACTTCCCCCGAGTCCGGGTCGTGGTGAGTCCTGTGAATCTAGAGTTGTTCGTGATTTCTCCTATCACTAAAAGTGTTTTTTAAAATGAACTAACCAACCTGTTGGTTGGTTTGATGCAAGTTCGAGTAAGTAAGTAAAACTTGTCACTCTTCCTAGTCCCATCCCGAAGCTTCAGCACGCCTTTCTACCCCTTTTAGTGTTAAGAGCTAGGAGCATGCCCTAAATTCCTCACAATTCCGTTGTTTGAGTAACTTAGACCCATCTTGGGTCTAACTAGGAACTTGGGAACGCGTCAATTATACCATGGTTGTCTTTCGATCTTTTCATGTTTTCTTGATAAAGTTCCATTTGAACTTACATTTTGCATGTTTTGTGATCCTATCCTTGGTTTTTAAGTCCCATGATTTGAATTTGGAATTAGGCCTACCATATTTCCAAATGACATGAAAATTGATTCATGTCATTTGGAAATATTTTTGTCTTGGTTATTTTTGTGTCCATGACACTATGCTTGTTATTCATTATTTATTATATTTTTGTTTCACTAAATCTTTATCTTAGTTGCAATATTGTGGAAAAGATATTGAAAACACTATTAACTATGTTATTAGGTGAGTTATTTCCATGGCTAATGAAACGATTGCAACAACTTCCATGGGTGAAGCTAGTATTAGTGATTATAAAAAAACAATGTGTTCCAAACTCCTTATTGAATTGGAGTGTTAACTTAGGCATGATTGAGCTCAAAACAATTTCATTGTGGACCAAGTTTTGTTGTTGAATGATGAAATCAGGTTGTGCAAAATGAAAAAAACTTCTTGGTGTTGTTTGGCCAAAATAATTTAGTCCAAAAAATAATAGGGTTTTGTTTAAGAGGTGCATGGTTTGGTTGTTGGCTTAGGTGGGAAAAACATGAAGGAGAGATTAAGAGTTTTTCTAGTTTGTTCAACACCATTATCATGGGAAAATGGTGGCATGACATCAACATTGGAGAATCTCCAATTATTAAGTAGTGGTCATGCAAAGGTTATTCATGTGTCGAAAAGGAAATTCAAATTGTTAGGCACATAACAAAAATGAGTGCATGTTTACCTCATTCAACTTGTTATGGTGATAATTATATATAAAACAAAATAAATAAATGCAAAAGGTTGAAAAATCTTAAGCTTGGTAATGGTGGAAATCCTCATGTCTACGGTTTTGAAATGTACCAAAACATTTGCCCCTTGACCCAAAGTTTTTTCACTACCCCCACCCATCACATGTTTATTCACACAATAGCACTACCACCACCTCTACAAATTTTGTTGTTGAAAATGTCAGTGATCTCGTCAACCCGCAAGGGTGCCTTTATGACTATTGTTGAAATCATGTGTGATCCCATCAATCCCACTTTGTTTTTTTCTTGTTTTTTGCAATGTTTCAACGATGAAGCCATTGACAATTACAAAAACATTGAGAACATGCAAGCTCCCAATGATGGTGATGCTCCCTTTAAAAAAACAAATTAACCAATAACTTCAAAGCTTTTAGTGATGGATGAACTACCCACATATGATTCCCACCTTCTACCATTTCACTTTTACTAGCTCAAATCACACGTTTTAACAATGACAATGCCCACAAAAAACAACATAAGCTGAAAACTTTGAAATTTTCAATAATGGAATAATGTCAAAACAAAGAAAAGTTGAGAGCTTCAAAGCTTTTGCCAATGGAGGAGGTGACACACATTGAACATTTGAAAGCCCACATTTGGCATTTCCCTCACCATGGCCAACTCACCCCCAATTTCTTGGGCCCTTTTCACACATTGCTATGTGAAAATCATTTATGGGTACATGGTTTTTTTATCATATTTGTCATGTAGGTGAACTAATCTTCATCCATAATATAATTTAGCCAAATTCTGCTATAAACATAATACACTATTACAAAAACAAGTTTTTTTACACTAGATTTTGTAGTCAAAAATGATAAATGTAAAAAAAACCACCTTGTCAATTTGGACCCACAGTTGTGATTAGGGTGGTATGTTCAATTGGTATAGTAAAAGATTATTTGACTAATCATTCTCACTAATAGACAATGGACCATTTGATTGGTTGAATTTTTATTTTTATTTAAATCTATTTTTGGATTATTACATATAAGTAGATAAATAGGTTTAAATAGATTATAAAAAGGCAAGTAGATAGTTAGGTGGTAAGCTTAGCCTAAATTAATCTACTTAATTGAGCTTACTAAGTTACTTTAATCTAACCTTCCTACCTTAGTCCCTTAAGCATGCACATAATTGAATCATTCATCTTCACAATGATAAACCAAGTACTTACCAATGGATTACACCTTTAAAAAATGATTATTTGTGCTAAGATTTTAATAATTTAATTATTAAGTTTTGAACTACAGACCTTCCATGACAATGATTTAAAATTGAGGTGGTCTAGACACATTAGATTATTCCACAACATTAACAAAACATTATTTTTTTTATAACCATTACTTGCCAAAAAAATTAGAATTAAAAAACTAAATGTCGAAGTTAAGATTTCAAATTTAAATAAATATTTTGTAATTTTTTATTAAAATGGTGAATGTACTACGGTAATTTTTTTAAAATTACAAGATAAAAAATGCATGTGTACAAAACCATTATTTATAAAAATAATCAAATAACAAATCCAAAAGGTTAATTTTTTGAACTTTCATCATGTTCCTTTCAACCCCTTAGAATAAAATGTTTATAGTAAAATAGTGCATTCAAAGTCCAACTAAAGATGGAAATTTTTGTTCCTTCGAATAACCACATCACAAAGAAAAAAAAGGACGAAAAAAATGTTAAAGAAATGCAAGATACGTAGAAAAATGTAAAAAAATGGAAGGATTATAAGAATATCAATGAAACAAAATGAAAAAAACACAAGAAAATAATGTAAATGACACAATTTTTTTTAAATGAAAAAATAAATAAATAAATGAAAAATGAATGGCAAAAAAATGAAGACAAAAATTTAAAACTAGCCAAAGATAATGTAATGGATTAATGTTTAATACTATGTGAATGTGTCAAATTTCACAATGGGTTATTATGAATGTTATCATTTGTTGTACCACATGCGATATATAAGATGTTACATTCATCATATTCAAAACTTGATATGATTTGCATGTATTATATATATATATGTCATATATCATGTATTATATGTGTCGTTACACAACACATACTACATACATGTGAATCAAAAACTCAATTAGACAAAGGTGTTCATAATCAATCCATAAGATAAGTGTAAAAATTAATTTAGACAATTAAACACAAATGATTATGAAGTAAAACAAATCACACAAGGAGCTTTTGATTATGTTAAACAAATATACAATGCAAATTTTTAACAAACATCATGAGAATATTTATATGTCTTTGGTGGTGAAAAATATAAAGTCAAAATGCTATAACTCACATTAATAGAAAGTTGCTTAGAGTTTGTTAATGAACACTAGATTCAAAAGTTAGATATTCATACGAAAAGATCAATTGTGTTTTGTGGATCTTTTTTTATAGGGTATAAAAAGGGTTTTCATGACATAAAGGTTTATATAAAAGATGTTTACAAATATTGTGTTTAGATTTTGATTTGTCAAATAATGTTAAATTTTCCTTTACATCAATTAGGCCCATCCTAATTTTTAAAAATATATTATGATAATTCAAGGTTGTCACTAGTGTTGGGCAATTTTCATTTTTTTGTGAGAACCATTAGTTTTAATTATGGTAACAAAATTTAAAAACCAACCCAATTTTTTAGAATTTTTATTCTTTTCATTTTAGAAAATTAGACTAGGATTAAATTTTTCCTTAATATATAAATTTATGTGGTCTTTGTAGAAACAATTTTTAGAAATGTGAGAGCCATCCATTTTCAGATGGTGGTTTTCTATGGTTGGATATCAAAAAATAAATAAAATACAATGTAAAGGATGGGAGTAGGTGATGAGCAAGAAACAAATGTTGAAGAACAAAGAAAATGGGAAAAAAATGCAAAAAGAAAAGGAGATTATCAAGTAAGAAAAACAAAAAAATGCAACAAAAAATTAAACACAATGCGCAACTAAAAAAATTGTTTCTTTGATCTAAAAATGTGGAAGATTCTCATTCGTGGACAAAATCGCACAAAACACAAAGTGAGGCAAGCTTGAGCTTGGACCCCTTTTATTTTTGTTAAAAGAGGAGGGGAGAGGTTGTTGAAAGTTGAAACCCTAGTAACCTTAAGCCCTAATTTCTAAAAGGTTTGTTTAGGAAATTCATAAGATACCATCCACCCCTTACAAAAGGATTTTAAAAAATAGTCACCTAATAATTTACATGTAATTTTTCATTTTTTAAATTATATACAAGGGTGAAAACTGGGATTGGGTTTTAACCCACCCTATTCAAGTATCAAGATTTTTTAACAAAGAAAACATAGTTGGTTTTCATGATGCTTGATTCTTAGTTTAATGAGAACCAATAAACTTGGTTTTTAACCCTTGAGTGAAAAAAAATGATAATTGGCAAGATTCAAGGTGAGAATTGCCTTAAAAACTGAAGCAATTTTCATTCAATTCCTAAAAACCACCCAACATTAGTTCTCACTTAAGTCAAACGTATATTCCCAAAAGTACCTAATGTTTCAAATTTCATCACAAAACATAACTAACTATATTAAACTCAAGTTGCCATTTGGTGCAAAATGCAGTAATGTTGTTTTCATAACAACTTAATATAAAATATTCGAAGGATGAAGTCCATTCACTTTTGAGGCGACAATCTTCATTTGAGAAATCCAAAAACTCACCACTATATATTTTCATGAATCATGTGTTTTCATGTTTCATTCACAAATTGCAAATTTTTGAATCATCCAAATGCATTTTCCTATTCACCTCATCACAATTATCAAAATACAAAATATTGACAAAATCTTCTAGCCATGGTTTTTGCAAATTTTGCCAATACTATGAAAAGACTATATGCAATAATTTTGAAAGGATATGAAATTGTAAAGTGTGATTAAAGAGGAAAGAACAAAATCTTCCATTTAACATCTTATAGAACTACAAAATAATTCACAAAATAATCCACATAAAAATTCACCAAGTTGAAAAATAACAAGATAATTTATGAATTCCTTCTACAAAAAATGACCATTCGAAAAACTCAAAACATTTTTTGCGACATTTTGTAGGTTCAATAACTACTAATTAAAGCAACAGTGGTGTCTATCTATCTGTCTGTCTGGGCAGTGCCTGGAAAATTCTTGGAGCTTCCCCATGTCGCGCTCCCAAGTTCCTCGTAGACCCACTTGAGGGTCGAAGTATGCGGCGATGCGGAAGTGGTTGGAACTTGGGGCACGATCCCGATTTCTAGCATTAGAAAGGGGTGAGAGGGGCGTGCTAGAAGCCCCGGGAAAGACTAGGAAGAGTGGACAAGCTTGACTCACTCACACGGACCCTCCATTAACCACTCCAAGTGGTTAGTCCAAAGTTGGAGCACCTTTGGTGCTAGGAAGAGCCACGGCCC
>Ga0116229_10008656_pt1 | contig 15733 bp, 14 predicted proteins | sample S1TSphgellanicum_3_FD_87313 | JGI IMG/M metagenome (GOLD analysis project Ga0116229, IMG submission 87313) | Host-associated microbial communities from peat moss isolated from Minnesota, USA - S1T2_Fc - Sphagnum magellanicum MG | ecosystem: Host-associated > Plants > Peat moss > Unclassified...
CCATTGATTGGTGGGGAAGATTTCGAAGCTTCCATTAGACAAGGGGAATAAGCTCAAGGAAAGGTCATGGAGGCTTACCAAGGGAGAGAGGAATATCTTGTGTTGGGGGAAGGGAAAAAGGAAGAGAAGGAATGTGTGAGGAAAAAATTAGTTCTTATGTGTGGAAAGGTGTTGTTCATGAAAAAGATGTGTGCAAGAAATAAGCATGGAAGGAATTCCATGACAAAGCTTCTAGAGTTTTATTTCAAATAGTTGTTTTTCTCAAATCCATTGTTGGATTTATGTCAAACTTTAAAAAATTCTTGTTTAGGAGGTGTAGAAGGTTTTCTTCAATTTTCAGCATCATCGGGTTTGCTGTAAGGGAGATACGCTTGCCGGAAATAGAGGGTGTTTGTAGTGGAGTTCATGGAAGGATTTCCATGACAAAGCCTCTGGATTTTTATTTCAAATAATTATTCCTTTCAAATCCACCGTTGGATTTATGTCAAACTTAAAATAGTTATTGTGTAGGAAGTGTAGAAGGTTCTCTCCAAATTTCAACATCATTGGGTTTGTTGTAAGGGAGTTACACTTGCCGAAAGTAGAGGGGGTTGAAATTGTCTATTTTTTCCTCAATCTAAGCAAAGTGATTTTTAGTCCCAAGGCTTAATTCTTGATCAAAAAAATAAAAACTTATAAGATTTTGTAACATGACTTCTTTTTATATTAGTTTTTCAAAAATCCAATGCATGTTAAATTATGAGGCTGTATGTAGATGTTATGACGAATGGAACAAAAAAGGTTCAACCATTAAGCGTGACATTGAATGAACATCAACATAATGCCCCTTCACATTCCATCATGGTGAGTTACGATTTTCCCACAATGTTTTTGTATTTTCCAAATGGACACAACGCATTAGATTTTTAGTGAACTTCATTGCATTACATTGAACCACCTTACTTGTTAGACTACAATTACATAATAGTTCCACTTCCAAGTGGGTTTGTGCGTGCATATCTTCATGTTGAGGGTGTGCAAGAATGCTTCACACGTTAGATCAAAGTTCCCTTTTCCATGTCGGCAGTAGACACTCAAAAGTAAGGTAGTAATCTTGCCCTAAAAAATGCATTTAGTAGATGATCATCTATTGGGTGTTATAAAAAGTTCACAAGTTCAAAATTTGTTTGTAATACTCCTTTACCTTCTTGTTCAAATTTTGTTTGATGATTCTCAAGGTCATATAAACTTGTTCATCCATTTGAATCTTGTTGTACCTTATACAAAACACTTGGGCAAACTTGCTGAAAGTACAGTCTGGGTGATTGTTCACAAAGTTGTCTTCCCAAGTTAAAGTCGTGTCCTACAACGTCCATTGGAAGTACACAAATTTTGTACATTCTTGGGTAACACCATTGACCTTTATTGCTTGTTTGAACACATGCACATGTGCATTCGGGTTTAAGTTTTTAGTGTATTTTGGATAATTTAGGAGTTTCCTCCCCCCCATCAAAATTTCCAACGATTATTGTCACAGGTGGCATGGTGGGATACCATGGAAAACAAGGATTCTAGTTGGGTGGCATTGTTTCCCGTCCTAGAGGTATTGGTGGGAGGGGAGGTTGGCCTTTCTTACCATCCTTTCCTTCATTTAAATCCGATTAAAAGTTGGAAGACCTTTTGTATGGATCTCCCCCCTTACCCCCTGCAAAAGAGTGTATTCCAGATTGCATTTTTGAAAGGGCTTTTCATCTAGTCCCTTAGGAAGTGGACGATCACAAGTCACCTTTTTTCCTACTACTTGATTGAATTGTGCTAAAATCTACATTCATTGTTGCTACTTTTTCGTTAAATCTTGAAGGTAGGGCAATTGTTTGAGGTAGGGATAGTTGAGATCCTATCATTGTAAGGTACATGGTGGGACCCATTCCATACATGTGGGGCCCCCCATTTCGAACCCCCAATGGTAGAAGGTATACTAGCCCACGACATTTAGAAAGTTGGAAGGGTTACCTTTTGTAGTATTTTTTTTTGGGTTGCTTCATTTGGTTTTCCAAAATGCGCGCCTCTACTAGCCTTCGTTCTTTTTTCTTTGTCAATCTAGTGTAGATCATGTCCATGTCTTTTCCAAAATCATCGATATGGTTTTTAAGGTTGGGCACCCCTTTGTCATCTATAATTGAAGGATGATAGTGACATCCTATCACTTGGTGCCTTGTCTCCCCATATAGCTTACATCATGATGGTTGTTTTTTGTTCAAATATTCCTCCTTGGTTTTTTGGTAATAATAGCTATCCCCCCCTTCGTTTTAGGCATCACATGTGAATTAAGAGGGTTATGACATGTGCAAACTGTTAGCTATGTTTTTGTGAGGGTAAGCAATGGTTATTCCCTCATCTTATGGTCCTAGGGGAGGTAATTCCACCACTTATTAACTCTTGCCCCTAGATGGTTGTTTAAGTTTCTCAAGCCTCCTCAAAGCTTGTCTCCTTTCATATTCTAAATTTGGTTTTACTACCTCCACCTCAAAGGCAACTATGGATGGAATTCCCATGGTAGTCATTGTAGTGTGGGGTTTCGTGAAGTGCAAGTTCCAGGCTACCTTCTGGTACCCTCTAGTACCCTTTTTGTACCCTTCCAGAGCTACCCCCTCGTGCATATACCTTCTCCTCCTTTATTTCTTCATTTCAAAATTTAAAGGTTTTTATCTATTTTTGCTCTGCTACCATTTGTGCCACTTGCCTTTGAAAGTAGCTAGGTAACAAATCCTCTTGAATGTAGAACCCACCTTGTCCTCACCCTGTCATTTTATTTGTTTATCATCTAATTAGAAAATGGTTATCTCCATTCGCTTCTTTGTCGAAACTTTCTGCCCTAAACTTTGTATCCCTCCACTGTGAGTGATATAGGTGGCATTTACCTCTTAGTCCTTTAGAGGTCCTTCCATTTTAACAGTAGGTATGGAAGCACTTACAAATACCATTTGGGATGGCAACATTTCTTCTGTTATCCTCTCCAAATAACTGGCACTCAATGCTTCCAGTTCCTCTTCTAATATTTGTTCCATTTTTTTCTTATATCCCCTTGTTACCGCTTAGCTCATGACTTAAAAACACTTTAGGTTCTTTGTGAAAGTAGGACAAAATTACTTCTCCTATTAGATGTTTAATAGTTATTACACTCCCCTTTGACGAACTCTGTAATAAGACTTAGGAATGTGGATTTATCTTCTGGTTATTGGTTGGGTATTAAGTCCTAGGTCTTTTTTTTGCCTTTCTAGGGCAATAATACCTTCCACTCCTTACTCCAATTCTAGTTACCCTTAGATACCCCCCTCTCAAACACCCTCTCAATTTTATCTTATAGATTGTCCACTCTTTAGGATGGTACTACTCCATCTACCAATAGTAAGTTCTTCCTTATCTACTTTTAAGAACTTGAAAATCATTTTCACAAATTCAACACTAGTTTCATCGTTCAAAAATTATTCCAAATACGATCCACGGGATGGTCGCCAAATGTTAAAGGTAGAAATTGCAACCCTCAATCATTACCATCCTCTAGGGGGTAAGAATAGGGGACAAGGTTGACACTTTATTACTTCACATAAAGAACTACCTTCCCTATCTTACTTTATTATAACTACTCAAGTAGGAAGTCATAAGAGGTCGTACCAAGGATAAAGAAGGTATAGGTATGTTGTCCATGACCTGACCTACCCTCCTATAAGTAATCTCAACTAATAAATAGGGAACAAAATGTAGGGAAGGGAACAATAAAAGAAAGGGGGAAAAAACTTGGGAATAATTATTTTCCTTGGTTGTGTAATACCTTCAACGCCCCCGAGATATTATCTAAGGAGGTTTTAGACCTTTCTACCATTACGGATCCTCCTTGGTTATGTCTACTGAGTTTCTAGTAGCTTTGCCTACCACCTTCAACCCTTGAAAAGTCCCTCCTCTGCTTTGTGCCTTTTACAACCTTATGAATTGTTGGCTTTTGCTTACAATAGTACCTTTTAGCTTGTAGGGGGTAACTTGCTGGTTTGCTCCCTCTTTAATATCCACCACCAAGGACTGGATGTTACCTTCCTATGGTAGTTAATAGTTTGGTGCTTAGAAGCTACCCATGGGATGCCCCATTACTTTTTGTCTTAGAGAAAATGCAAAAATACCAACTTTAAAAATATCCTATTTACATAACATGCCTTACTCTACCTTCCACATTTAGTACAATAACAATGCAACACAAGTAACTCAAGTCTTCTACCATCTTCCATTAAAATCACATATTAAATACGTACATATTTTTCCATTCTTCCCATCATTTTCAAAAAAAAAGAGTTTTCCATATCCCACACAAATCTTTAATGCATCCCTTCATCCTCCCCCACTTCCTCTATTCCCCTTCCCCAAATATCACACACAAGGCCCACATTGTCCCTTAGAAAATAAGATTCATATCCTAATCCCTTCCTGGAAATCTCCTAGATGATTGGGTGGATTACCCCCAACCACTCACTAACCCGAGCTACTTAATCCCATTAACTTCACCTCTTGGGTAAGGGATGGTAAGTCTACCACTAATAATTAGTAGTCACTAGGAGGCCTATGGAACTAATTAGTTTAAAGATTTTTACATGTTAACAAGTTGACTTTTAGCCATGATAAGTTTCTTGTCTTCCACCAATGAACATTACACATTTGAAAGGTTGAATTATGTGGGGTACTTATGAGTAGTTAATACTTAAGTTATGTGTGCTTTAACCATCACAACATGTCCCGTGATTCAAAATTATATTCATTAAGGAGATAATTTCTACCTTTCAAAAGAGGAAAAATGCATGCCACAACATTTTTTATGATTGCTTTGTAATTACAACTGAACATAGTTTAAAATTTTATTATCTTAAAATATGTTTTAAACCTTGTCAAAAATAAAAGACATATGTTTAGGGATAATCAAATAACTTATTGGTTTAGTTGATATTTTTCTTCCTTGATGATTTTTGTTGTCCACTTCTTGACCTAAACTAGCAAATCCATTGCGTTCAATTTTTTTTGTTAAGAACACATCAATACTCATTTCTTGCTAAACGAATTTGGATTGAAAACTAGCTATGGTGCTTGGATATTTTATTGCTTATGTCTCAAGCATGTTGGTATACAAAGAAATAAAATTTTGATTCTTTCTATTTTACCCAAGTCATGGATTTGCAAAAACCAATGTGAATTCATCTTTATTCATTTTAAACTTCTAAAAACATTCCTCATGTTTTGCCCAAGTCTTTGCTTACTAAACCAATGTGTGCAACTTTTTTATTCACCTTCCATTTTGTAATCAAGACTACATGAACTTTTGCAAATGCTCCAAAAAGTTCTAAAACTTTTGGTCAAACTTATTGATGAGAACAAGGGCTTTTGAAAGCCTTGCTTGAATGATTAAAAGAAACAATTTCATTTAGGCACTATTCTAGGAAGTTCAAAATTTAGTAAAGAAAATTGACATGAATGCAACCATGTATGCACATATCCAATTATGTAGAATGATTAGCAAAGACATGGCTAACATGTTAGAAGAAAATATCACTTGTTGATCAAACAACTCGTGATAACAAAGGAGATAAAATTAAACTTAGTATCAATGGTGTTCTCATGCAATCCCTACTAGGAACAAGTGCATTTCCATGTAATAGGAATACTTTTCGAAATGCTACTAATTTTGAAACCTTTTCAAATGGAACATGACATCATTATATTTGTTGGTTTGAAATGATATCAAGGGGTTCCTAGCTACTACGTAGTTCACATAGAACATGTTTCTAAACATATCTTTCCTTATCTATTATAAACTTATGTCAATTGATTCATGAAACACATAAATATGAATGCTCTGGAGTTGTAAATCCATTGGTGTGTTCTTTGACACCTATTGCTTTGAAACCATTTGTGTATATTCCCATTCACATTCTTCTTTTGAATGCATGGCCATGATTATATTTTCTTCCCTTTTGGATGGACAATCTCAATAATTACAATGCACTTGTACTTGACAACTAATTTATCAAAAGTTCTCTTTTAGATTTTAACCCTTGCAACAGTTACTCACTTATATTATAATCAAGAAAATAATTAATTAATGAAGATCTTGTATGTATATATATTGAATTTCAATATTTGTCTTTACAAATAACAAAATCAATAACAAAATAAGATTAATACATAATGTTTATTTGAATTTAGTCTTGAGGATGGTCAACAAATGGTAGAATGTAACTTTGAATTCCTTGTGCAAACCTTTAATTTTGTATTTGTTCTAACCATAAAATTTATTTTAACAATTGCTTCATGTCTTCCAAAACATAAATCCAATGTTAAAACAATGATTAGCTAAACATTTAGATGAAATCATCAACATGTAAATTCTTCACAAACAAAATAAATGAATTTTTAAAAAAAAATACTTAGAATCAAAGCTCAAACAAGATTCAAAACAAATGTGTCAATACATAATAATAAATTAAAAAGAAAATAACAAAAAAAGTAGAAATATGTTCAAGTTCAAAACTAGTAACCATTAAATTCATTAATATATAGTTGGTATTTACATGGTAAATCACTAGTAACTTGACCTTCTATTTATGTCCTATTTATGTCAAGTCATGACATATTGCATAATTAAATATGCAACTATGATTAGTTGCAATGGTGGTCCTAATCCTTGAGATATAAAATTCAAATGTTTTGTTCTTACTAGTTTCTTCCCTTGCTTAGCTTGCTACTATCAACACAAACTCAAATGACATGGGAAAATGCATTATTTTGACATCAAAAATGTGTTTGGCCATGTTCCTTATCATTTTTATTATTTCCAATTTGTATCCTTTTTGTTGGTGAGGTCATTTGCATGTGTAATTGAATAAACATAAAATCATGTACTCAAAATAACATGATTATAGCAAGTGAAAGCAATGTGTTGATTCCTATAAATGTTTGTGTTTTATTAACACATCACTTCACTTTAAGATAGCTTATTATTTTATCATATTGAACATTAAACCCCAAATGATAAAAGCAAAAGTTTTCAACATATTTTTTGAAATCCAAGAACATTGCATCTGAAAAAGTTAAAAACTTTCAAAATTCTTCTTGAAAATGTTACAAGGAAAATGATTAAAAGCTTCAATTAAAAAGGGTAAAAAAAATTCTCTTTCAACAGTTTAAGTCCTTCAACAATCATAATGTATCATCAATTTATGATTATCAATACAACACACCAAAAATGATATGGTTGAATGCAAAAAGTGGAAAACACTTAAAAAGGTTTCATTAGGCAACATTAAAATATAATGCACCTTCCACATAATTTTTGGAACAAAGTTGTCAACATAGGTAATCTATTTAAGAGGTCAAACCCATTAAGGTCTATTGACATTTTCACACATCAAAACAATCTACACGTTATAGCACATGTCAAACCTATCTCACTTAAAGATTTTGGATCTAGTGCAATATGATGTGTTTATGTTTAAAAAGGAAGAGAAATAAGTTAATATCCAAAATTACGAAATGTGTTTTCCTAGGATATGATGAATAATTTGTAACTTCTAGATGTTCTAATTTAATGACACACATTTGAGTAGAAATGAGGAACCCCAATTTTCCCTTCTTGAAGAGTAGTTGAAAAGGTCATTTGAGATTTTTAAAAAATTGAATCAAACCTTGAACCTTAAAATATGTCAAAATAAGATGAACATCACTTTCCCATCCCCATTTAGAATTTACCCTTAATAGACATTTCTACAATTTCAAGTTGTTTCAAATCTTCCATGCATTCACATTGTATTTATTCAACCTATTGATTCACACTCACATTAGTGAGGGTTTGTTTTGGACAAATATTGTCAAAATTTCCAACAAAACAATTGGGAAAAATTTGGATTTTTTTGTTTTTAATACAATAAAATCAAATAATTTTGCTAAATTTTTGAAAAAAATCATCAAATTCTTGATATCACAAAAATTGAAAAAGAAAAGAAAAACTCTAATTCTCATGTATGAAATGCAAATTTAACATTGTATTTCACATCTCTCAATTTCACATTGTGTGTGATTATAAGTTTCATGTGAATGTTAATGTTAACATTGTATCTTATTTACAAAACTCTGGATTCATTCACAAATCACATGTGTGAATGCAAATTTCCACATTGTACTAATTAGTTAGTTACAAGTTCCTAATTCATTCATTCACACTGGCTTGTGTGAATGCAAGTTTCATGTGAATGCAAATGTTGACAACATACTTTAAATTCACGAAGTTCCTGATTCATTCACGCATCTTATGTGTGTGAACGTGAATTTCCCACATTCTACTTGTTATTATTCACAAGCTCCCAAATCAGCTTTGTTTTATTGGCGAAATTTCTCCTTTCAGAGGATTTTTAAAAATCAAAAAATTGAAAATGAACTAAATTTGGAAGTTTTTAATTGCTAGAAATGGGGAGAAAAATAGTAAAAATATCCAAATTTCTATATTTGGTTTAAAATGTGTAGCCAAAAGTGTACAAAGGAAGAATTGTACTTTAAAAAATGTGGTTTATAGCCATATATGGCTAAATCTTAATAAGGACCAGTGTGGCCTGTGCCGTTGGCTCAAGTGTTAACACGTCCTCAACTGATTTTTCCTTCCAAAACCTGGTTTTTTGGAATTCATTTGAATTTTCAGCTGGCAGAAATTATTTAAAAATCAATATCTCCCACATTCTGAATCCAAATCTTACCAAATATATTCCATTAAATCCTGCTCATCAAGATCTTTCCAACAACACCAAAGGCACACTCCAATCGCTCCAAAATTTTCAGCTACTATTTAATTTAATTTTTAGTGAAGAAATCATTCAATATTCAAGAACTTCTACACCACAAGTCCAAACGCCATGAAACCAAGCCCATGCACCCTCCTCCTCGAGAGCTTTCCAAAGAAACCAAGAATGCGATCTGAAGCATCCTGGTTTGGTGGATCTCATAAGTACAAAACAAAACAAACTACCTTCCTTCATAGATAGATGTTCGCCATTTTTTTTCTTTGTATAGCCACAAACAAAAATTCCTAAAAAAGCCACTGTCCCGAATCCCGATTCACACATGCACGTGTGAATGCAAAATCAGTGAAACCGGTTCCCATTTTAGGGTTTCTGGTTTCTGCTGGTCCACCAGTTCTAGGGTTTCTAGTTTCTCGGTCTCGCTTTTTCTAGACATCCATCCACACACACACACACACACACACATACACAAGGGAGCAAAGTAAGAAGATTCTCCGAGATCCTGGATCGGAATCTAATCCTTACGATTACCTTTGTGACTGTACACAACCCAGCATTCGTGTTCAGCTTTCATTTGACCTCCAAAATCGCATCACTCATCTCTCATTTTTCCATATAAATCTCGCAACAGAGAGATGCGCATCAGGTCTGTTGCTTCTTTTGCTTTTTCTAGCTCGATTTGTGGTCTGCAAGCTCTTTTTCAGCAGCAGGGGATTTTTGCTTTTGTGGCATGTCGTAAGGATGTTGGGAGCTTCGCTGAGTTCGATTCCTTTCTGAAAAAGGCCCCTAGTTGTTGTTTTGGGAAGAGCCGCGTTGTAGTGTATTTTACTCTGCGTTGATATGGCTTGAGTTCGTGGGTGGTAGTTTTTTCTCCTTGGGTAATTCTGTCAGTTTGTTTATCTGTGAGAGAGAGAGAGAGAGAGGGAGGGAGAGGGAGAGAGGGAGACGGACAGACAGGAGCTTGAAATTGGAGAGGGAAGAGATTTCTCTCCAGTTGACATGACGCAGTTGTTACAGCTCTGTGTACCAGCAGCAGCGGCAGCAAGATGGACTGATCCCAAATGGGGAGGAGGAGCAACAGCAGCAGCTTCCTGTAGAGGATTCCGGATTGTCACAATAGTAGCTTGTAACAACAACAACATACAATGGAATCGGAGGGAGGAGAAGTGCAGCAGGAGGAGGAGGGGCGGAGGATTGAAGTGCTGGAGGATTCATCATGCAGCAACAAGAAGAGACGTGGTGCTGCTGCCGTCAATTAGGGCTCAACTGGAGAAACCCGTATCCATGGAACTTACACCCATCACACTGGAAGCTCAATTTGATCAAATCCTGGAGACTGGCAGCCCTGTCGTCATTGACTGGTCTCACTCACCTGACTCAAAATGTATGTAGTTGATCTCAGAAAAAAAAATTGGGTTTATTCAGCAATTTATTTTTCTGCAGCATGTCAATGATGGATGACAGGGAATCAATGTTTTCAACAAAATTCCACTTTCTTTCTTTCTTCTTCATTTGATACTCTCAACATGTTGAGTGTCAAGAACATGGGGATAAACTTTTCTTTTTGGGGGGGAGGGAGTTCAGGATGGCAAAGTGGTGCAGGAAATGCATCTACTTAAAGCCAAAGCTGGAAAGACTTGCAGCTGAATATCATCCCCAGTAAGTAAAGTTTTAATTATGCAATCATAGATTCCATGTTTGTTTCCCAGCAGCTCAATGTGCTCATCATGTACCACATATATTCATCCCAAATATGGTGGGAGGAATATTCAATTATTTGGAGTAACACACCTAGAGGAAATGGTTTGCGCAGCATCAAGTTTTATTCTGTGGACGTGAATGATGTTCCAGCCATCCTTCTTAAACGAGCCGAAGTCTCAGTATGTTTTTTCCTTCACCCTTTTATCTCAAAATCTAATTTGTGGCTTGTCAGGTGAGGTTTTTGGTTTCAGTGTCTACTTGTAGAGTTGAAATAGCTTTTTGGACTGTGTGAGTTTTATTTATTTATTCTTTAAATGTTGTATGATAGAAGGTCATATGGTAACAGCAAATTGACAGCATTTCTGTGATGTGACTATGGAATTGGATGTTACTGTCTGTGACGAATCTTCCAGAAGATGCCAACAATCCAGGTAGGTCAGATATCAACCACCCATCATTCTACAATTGTTACTGTATTGGCCAGATTGATATTCTTGTGTACCCATTTATGCAAGATAAAAGGTTTAGAAATATTTTCTGTGAATATGTACGTACTTGGATCAAAGTTGATGTGATACCATTGACTGTGTGATGACCAGCTTTGGAGAAACAAAGAGAAAGAGGGTGAGGTGATCGGAGGTGACACAGCAGGACATGTAATGGACCAAGTTCGAGCAATGTTAACACCAAACATAAGCTAGAAGATGTCAACCATCTATATGTCCACTATTTATTTATCCAATTTTGCAATGCAATGAAAGTTCACTCTGCATCAAATGCTGTTTTAAACTTTTATGTTGTGATGACTACTGCATGGGCTACGGTAGTAGACCCCATTTTAATAAGCTTACTATTAACTGTAAAGCATCAGAGATTTTTTGATTCGGATTGTTCAATATTGCTGGAGCAGCTGGGAGTAGGTTGACGACAAATCAAGAATTCTTTCAGTTGTATTTGCACCCAACAGAAATTCACAAGCTAGCATGAATTGCAGAATGAACAGGTTTTGTGGGAATTAAACCCTCTTGCAATTTTCACTTCAGCACATGTTCAAAAATTTCTGGAACATGTTGCCTTTGTGGTTACAAAGAATTGTCAGTAATCAGCCACACAGTTTGCCTACAGTTGTACACAAAAGATAGGCTTTTCTCCTTGTTTATGTGCTCGACGATCTGGACTGTGCATGGTTCATGGCTACAACTCAATGTAATGTAGAGTCTACTACTGAACACACTGCTGCACATTGGAATTAGGCAGTGATCATGAATGTCCTCCAGATGAGAGGCATGGAAAAGAACAGTGGTGGTCAGAGTCTTTGAATCTGATCATGGTGATCAGTCATGGACACTGAAATCTTATGCCTTAAGATTGCATTGTTCATCCTAAATCAAATTAAGGGTACCTAGCCACCTACCCAAACTACAACTTCATACTATGGAGGTAGTTTAAGTGAATGGGTCAGACTGAACCTTTGTCTGTGGTATGCAATACAACCCATCACAAAGGCATGATGGCAAATTCAGGTGCAACAGTGCAATCTTAAGGTACAGTTTGATCAAAACTCCTATGCATGCTGAGGTAGCAAGATTTGCATTGAGTGTGTGCAGCACTAGCTTAAATTGTACTTTGACAGCACTTTGGGACAAACCCTTTGGGTCAAAAGGATTCTTGGAATGGTACAAGGATATTAAAAAAACTGGTCCAAGAATATTGAGAATCAAGCTGATGGAGAACTTTGGACTTGTTCTTCAGGCTGGAGGTCTTGGAGGAGATGGACTACTTCATCCATTTCAGGCCGGGAAGCAGGTGCAGGTGTCACACACCGCATGGCTAATTGCAAGGCTGTCATCAGCTCTTCTTCAGATGGTGCAGCTGGACCCTTCATCAGCTCCAAGTCAAATACCTCTGCAGTCCAATTCTCCTTTACAACTTCTGCCACATAGTCTGGTAAATCCACCGCACCCTCTCTGGCAGTCACATCACCGGGCGCTTTTCCTGCAGTTTTCAGGCATACATCAAACAATGTATCTAGTAGTGGATGATGTGCATCATGTTTGTCACAGCATGATCTACTGTGATCAGGATACAAAATGCAATCTCAAGACATTAGAAGTCATACAAAGATCATGCCAGGATGCATACAAACTCTGAGTGAATTGCTTCTGACCTAATCCTAGGAATCTTGTCTCCTGTGGCTTATGCGGAAAGAAGGACACTGCAAAAACCTGCTTTCTGTGAATCCTAAACCAATACACCTTACCCCTTTGCACAAAAACACTTTACAAAAGGACATTGAGAAGGGCTTTAGCATGAGAAGTAAAGTCTGCAACTTCATAAACAGGTTGTACCTGTAAGGAGTTCGAGCAAGATGATGCCAAAGCTGTAAACATCTGACTTTGTTGAAGCTCTCTTGATCTTGGTGAGTTCGGGGGCACGATAGCCAAGAGACCTGGCAGTTGCAACAACATTGGCATTTGCAGCTGGGGTCATCAGGCGTGATAGTCCATAATCAGATATGCAAGCATTTACAGTGGGAGATGCAGAGGTGTCCAAAAGAATATTTGTTGCTGTCAGATTTCCATGAACCATTTTCTCAACTGTATGTAGGTGTAACAGCCCATGAGCTGCCTCTGCTGCTATCCTTATCCTCGTTCCCCAGTCCAGTACTGTTTCTGGGCCTCTAGCTGCACCCAAGCCCCACCCAAATGTTACACTTGCACTCTTAAAAGCTGCCCTTGCTTCTTCACAGGGAACTTTTGCAGAAAACATTTGCACACACCCTCAATTCAAAATATTTGTCATGCAGTTTCCATTCGCCATAGAGAGACATTGGTGAAGGTGAGAGAGAGAGCAAACTACCATGAAGGAGTCTGGCTAAGCTTCCACCACGCATGTAGTCGAAGACCAAAAGCTTCTCTTGCTTTGGACCCCAGTAAAAGGCCCGTAGGGATAACAGATTTGGATGTCGGATCTTGCTGAGGATGTCCACCTCCTTCTCAAAATCTCCCTGAGATTTCACAATTCCTTCCCGCAAGCGCTTCACAGCAATATTGCTCCCATTTTCTAGTGTGGCCTTATACACTGTGCCATAAGTGGACTTGCCCAACACTTCAGCAGTAGCACACAGCAGATCATCAGCAGTGAAGCTAAGAGGATCATCAAAGTGGACCAGCTTCCCACCCACCTCCCCTCCTTCTGTTTCTGGTGACCTCTCTGCCTTTTCCCCAGCTCCTGCTGCAGCAGCAGCAGCTCGTGGAGCTCTACAACAACAAACACACACTAATGCACACACAATGGCCAACCCAACTAGTGCACTTCCCACTGCAATGAAGATAATACTGAGAGTACTGAGTCGTGGACCTCTGTGCTTAGATGGTACTGGAGCTGGAGCTGCTGGTGCAAGGCCTGGTGCAGGACTTGGTGCAGGGCTGATGAATACAGGGCATGCAGATAGACCTGAGTAACCACAGAGACCATCATTGCCAGGTTTGTAGGAGGAAACACTGAATCCATGTGAAAAAGCCGGTACAGGACCACTCAAGTTGTTGTATGAGACGTTGAAGCTGGTGAGATTGAGTGCAGAAAAGCCTGGAGGAATAGAGCCACTCAAGCTGTTCTGGGATAAGTCCAGAGTGGTGAGAGCAACCAAGCTCACAAATGTTGATGGAATGCTTCCTTCCAGCTGGTTGCTGGCAAGATTAAGATCCTGTAACGTAACTACGTCTCCAAGTTGTGAAGGCAAAGAGCCTGTTATGTTATTGCTGCTCACAACAAGCTGTTGTAAATGTGATGGACTAGACCAGTTGGTTGGCAAAACTCCCGAGAGTTGATTATGAGCCACATTGAGATAATTCCACCTTGTATTTGCAGCCCATTCTGACGGAAGTGGGCCACTCAGATTGTTGAAGCTCAAGTTGAGAAGAGTGAGATTAACAGCCAAACCAAGATCTGTGGGAAGTGCACCTGACAGCATGTTGTGGCTGATGTCCACTTGTTGCAGTAGAGGTAAACTGCCGAGTCCTACAGGCAGAGGACCTGAGAACTGGTTATTGAACAAAGCAAGACCTCGGAGGGTGGGAATGGTTGCAAGGATAGATGGAATGGGTCCAGTGATTGCATTGTTGTGGAGGTTAAGCTTTCGAAGACCCACCAGCTGACCCACTGCTGGTGACAGAGTTCCACCCAGTCCCTTGGCTGGCAAAGCTATAGAGATGATATTCCCTCTTGCACACTTGATGCCTGACCATGTACCAGTACACACTCCTGTGCCACTCTCATTCCAGCTTGCTAATGCTTTTCTTGGGTCAATCAAACTTTGCTTGATTCTAAGCAATGCCAAAACCTCTTGCGGTGAAGCAGGGATTTCATCTGTGGTTCCATCACCACCACCCACAAGAAACTCGGTGCCTTGTAGCTGCTGCTGCTGCTGTTGCATTGTTGCTACTACAATTTGCATCTGGAAGCAGCACAACAGCAGCAGCAGCAGAAAAAGAGGTAAACATCCTGTGCACTTTTCCTGAACCATTGCTGCATGCCACAGTGGAATGAGAGTAGTGCCCCACAGATGGCAGGCAGGTGGGTGTTGACTCTCTTATAGCACCCGGAACAACATCACCCGAGTGACAACAACATGATCGGAGTCACATACTGCCAAATCTGCCAAGCTCAGAGCAAGCGAGCTCCTCGGCCCACAAGCGACAGACAGACCACAAAAAGATTTTAGTTTTCACGTTCCTTGTTCCTGCTATTCTCTTTTGGCTCTTCTACTAAGGACACCTATGTCTTTCTTTCTTCTCACTTCTTCTTAGCTCAAACTTTCTCAAGCTCCACAGTATACCCAACCCAGAGAGAAATGTCAAGCACACTCAATGTGGGTGGCTTCGTGCGAGCTCCTTCCGTCCCCGCCGTTGTCCTCGCCTTTCTTTCTTCACCTCCAGCAGAAGCTGCTGCTCCTCCTCTTTTTCTGTCTGCAGAACTACTCACTGTTATGTGCACCTTCCAATCGTAACATGCTCCAAACAAACAGCCACGACCCTCCCTCGCTCTCTCTCTTGCAAAAAAAAAAAAAAAAAAAAAAAACAAAAAAAAAAAAAAAAAAAAAAAAACCAAAAAAAAAACAAAAAAATAACAAAAAGTAAAAAACAACAAAAAAAGCCACCCATACCCAATAAACCATATTTAAAACTTAATTTTGATTTTTAAAAAAAAATTACAATAAACTTAAAGCA
>Ga0116229_10008658_pt1 | contig 15731 bp, 4 predicted proteins | sample S1TSphgellanicum_3_FD_87313 | JGI IMG/M metagenome (GOLD analysis project Ga0116229, IMG submission 87313) | Host-associated microbial communities from peat moss isolated from Minnesota, USA - S1T2_Fc - Sphagnum magellanicum MG | ecosystem: Host-associated > Plants > Peat moss > Unclassified...
AATATTAGTTCTTATGTGTGCAAGGGTTGTTCATGGAAAAGATGTGTGCAAGAAATAAGCATGGAAGGAATTCCATGACAAAGCTTCTAGAGTTTTATTTCAAATAGTTGTTTCTCCCAAATCTATCGTTGGATTTGTGTCAAATTTAAAATAGTACTTGTGTAGGAGGTGTAGAAGGTTCTCTCCAATTTTCAGCATCATCGGGGTTATTGTAAGGGAGCTACGCTTTCTGGAAGTAGAGGGTGTTTATAGTGGAGCTCATGGAAGGATTTCCATGACAAAGCCTCTGGAGTTTATTTTCAAATAATTGTTTCTCTCAAATCCATCATTGGATTTGTGTCAAACTTAAAACAATACTTGTGTAGGAGGTGTAGAAGGTTCTTTCCAATTTTTAGCATCATCGGAGTCTTTGTAAGGGTGCTAAACTTGCCGGAAGTAGAGGGGGTTAAAATTGTCTGTTTTTTTTCCCTCAATCTAAGCAAAGTGATTTTTAGTCCCATGCTTAACTCTTGATCAAAAGAATAAAAACTTATAAGATTTTGTACCATGGCTCATTTTTAGATTAGCTTTTCAAAAATCCAATGCATGTTAGATTAGGATGTTATGTGTAGATGTTCGACACAACGCATTAGATTCATAGTGAATTTCATTGCATTACATTGAACCACCATACTTGTTAGACTACAACTACATAGTAGTTTCACTTCCAAGCGGGTTTGTGAATGCATATCTTCATGTTAAGGGTGTGTAAGAATGTGTCATAGTTTGCAACTAGTTTTCAATTATGATTCCCATTGATATAATTAGTATGCCACTAGTGCGCCACTACTAAAGTACTATTGTTCAACTATGTTATGACTATAATACAATTACTTATAACTTAATAAGGATACATATTGATCATTTTTTTATATTTTCATCATATGTGTTTCATTTTGAGTGATTTAAAATGTTATGGGAATGTTACTTCAAATTCTAAAAATCATCTTTGAAGTGCAATTGAAAATGAATTTTGAAAAAATAACAAGAAAAAAAAAGTTTTCCAACTTATAAAACATTTTTCTTTTTCCTTTTTTTCTTTCTTGGACCCCTCCTACTTTCAAACCTCATAACTTTCTTATTTTTTATTCATTTTAAACAATCTAAAATGTTATAGGAATGCCACCTAAAGTTTTACAAATCATCTTTGAATTCTAATAGCAATAGAACAACATACAAGGAATTTTGTTAGTGTTTGGGAACCACTCTTTATACATTTGGTGGCTTTGTTTTTGAGTTCTTGACCCCCTATACTTTGAGGGGCCATAATTTTTTCAATTTTATTTCATTTCTTATGAGTTTTAGTGCACCAAATGCTAATAGGTGGGGTTCAAGTTTTGTTTGAACACCAAAAACAATGGAGCCCTCCCCTTGGATTTGGCCTGCCTTGAGCATTTAAATGTTATAATTGCAACTCAATTTGTAACTAATGAACAGCTAAAAGATTTAACCCATATGTTTTGTTTTTGAATCCCATGTTACAAATTATATAAAGAAGGCTTGTTTTCTTATGTTTTCATTTGAAAACACATGTGCCATTTTGGGATGAGCTTTAAAAGCTTAACCAAGAAGCAAAACATAAAATAAAAAATAAAATTTCATGGCTATTGTTTTGTGCACTTAGTCTTGTGTTTTATTACCTACTTACCTACCTAAGTAAGTAAGTTGGTCCTATTTTTTTTACCTACCTATGTAGGTAGGTAGGTCTTAAAAACCTACCAACCTATGGTTATGTACAACCTACCTAGCTATTAAAATATTTATTTATTTATTTATTTATTTCCAAAATACAATTAATATGCCATGTGGCAATTTTTTTATTATGCCATGTGTCATAATCTTGGGCCATAATTAATAATCATAGTGGACAATGGAGATCAACATTTTGAAAAAAATTTATGTTCAAAAATCTTTATAATGCCACGTGTCAAATTTTAATAGATGGATGACAATTAATGCCATCAGCATGACATCATGTGTGTAGTTATAATGGAATTACATAGTAGTTGACAACGAATTGCTTTGATTAAGTTGTAATTGAGTTGTAATGAGTTGCACCATATATATGATGAGTTGCAATTCTGCAATTCATGTAACTTGTTCGTTAGCACTCACAACATATAAATATAATGAATTGCAAGTGTCTTTTGCAACTCAAAAATTGAGTTGCAAGGCTAATTGCAAAACACCCCTTTTTCTCATAATGTATCCCACATAAAAACAGACAATACCATTGATATATTCAGAAGAAGTAAAAGCAAAATGCCTGGAACAACTAATTATAATCCAAATGCGTAGTTGTGAAAAACTCCATTTGGACATAGAACTTTGTTAATTGGAAGGAACAATTTCAAAAGTCCTAAAGTTGGGTTTTCTAAATATTAAACATAGATTGAAGTACTGAAAGCTAAGGCTTGAAACATCATAAAGTTTGTACATGTAGTCAAAATTAAGCCTAGACATCAAAATGGTTATTTTTGGTGTATGTGAACTGTTTTAAATGAACAAAACAATGGAAGTTTTAAACTAACCATAAAACTCCAAGGATGCCCCTAAGGTGGACCAAAAGCGACACATGTGGTTTCCAAAATTTTTCTTTTTCATAATTTTTAATGCAAATATTTGATGTTTTGGGAATGTAATTAGTCCATTTGAAAGTAGGAGGCAAAAAAAAAACATAAACCCTAAACTTACAAGTTTCAAATTATAACACAAGTTCTAATTTGATCAGTTAAGGGAAAAGTTAGAAGAAAAAACATGGGTTTTTTGAAATTTTATAGTTGGCAGATGTTATGTTGGGTAGTAATGTCAATTAATCAATTTTTCCATTTCAATAATTATGAACTTTTTAGATTATTGGTATTCTTGTACTATTTTTAATAAACAAAACTATTAAATTTGAATGGAAATCCTTATTTTAACATTACAATAGCCTCACAATCATACTAGGAAAAAAATTCAACAATTAAAACATGTTTATAAAAGTCTATAACATTTTTTACAGACTATGACAAAAGATTTTACAATATCACTTGAAAAGTTCACCTTGTAATGAAATGATGGCATTTTATTTTTAATTTTATATTTGATTTTTGAAGTGTTATAGTTTAATTAGATGAGTCTTTTTTTAAAAATTCAATCAAATCTCAACACATATTATACCAAATTTAAAGGTAACCCCCCATAGAAACTACCTTTGTGACACCAAAAATGGATTATCTAGTGTGCAACCACTCTTAATCAAAGACAATTAGTTGCATGTAAGCATGCAAAGTTTAGCAAGAATTTATTCATTTATTGTCACAAATTTCTATAGAAGCTCGAACAATGTTCTGAGTTCATTTCATTGCATGTGAAGAACATTGTTCAATGATGGTGAATGGAGGGAACTAGAGTTCCCATGGAAGTAAAAGAGGTATGTGTTAGGCAAATATTTACAAAATTGAATGAGATTCATTCTCAATACAAATTCTTGGAACCAGGGCATGGAACAAACATGAAGATAACATTTCTAGTGGAACTCCACACAAATTGGTATGGAAGGGTTCCAAATACACATCAATGATGGGGGGAAAAAAATGCACTAGTATTCTTTTGATGGTCTTATTTAAAGCACACTAAATTGTGATACAATATGATAATTGTTGCAAGGAGGAGAAGGAATTTTCGTAGTATTGTTTAATATTCAATAATTAGTGCATATTCAAATTTGAGATCTACATTCTTGTATTGGAGTTTGAATTAGGGACATGGAAATTTGCATTACCTGGTATCTTGTAAGATATTGAATGCATCACTAAATGTGGTCCCAAAGAATCAAAGTGAAGGCATGGGGATGCTAACAAATTGATGTAGGAAGATTAGGGAAAAGTCTAGCAAATATTGACATTACCTAAGTAAAAACCATCTACATGTACAAAATTGGTTACCAAGGTGAAATCAAATATTAATTTGTTTGAAGTTCATCCACAATTAAGTAATAACAACCATCTAATGGATGGTGCATTTGTGGGTGTTGGTTTTTTGTGGCCCATCTTTTATGTTTTGAAGATAATGTTTGTGGAAAGGAAAGACAAGAAAAAAAAAACTTTTATTCATGTGAAGTGCAAAAATCATACAATGCATGAGAATTGTTCACTATGAGAAAAAAAGGTGTTTTGCAACTAGCCTTACAACTCAATTTTTGAGTTGCAAAAGACACTTGTAACTCATTTTATTTATACGTCATGATTGTTAATGGTTCATAAGTTGCATGAGTTGTAGAGTTGTAATTCATTATATATATGACGTAACTAATTACAACTCAATTGCAACTCTATCAAAATAATTCATTTTTAACTACTATGCAACTTTGTTATAATTGTACCCATGATGTCATATTGACATTATTGATTGTGATCCATCTATTAAAATTTGACACATGGCACTATGAAGATTTTTTTGACATAATTTTATTTTTTTCGAAATATTGAATTCCATCGTTCAATATGATTATGAACAATGGTCTGAAATTGTGACATGTGGCACATTAAAAAATTACCACATGGCATATTAATTATATTTTGGAATAATTAGATAAATATAATATCTATTTTAGTAGCTAGGTAGGTTGTACATAATCATAAGTAGGTAGGTTGGTAGGTCTTAAAACCTACTACATGCCTATGTATTTACCTAGGATTTACCTACCTATCTAAAGTCATAGGTAGGTAGAAAAATAGAACAATAGCCATGAAATTTTATTTGTTTATTTTATGTTTTGCCTTTAGGTTAAACATTTTTGAGCTCATCCCAAAATGGCACTTGTATTTTAATGTGAGAATGTGATAGAACAAGCCTTCTTTATATAGTTTGTAACATGGGATTTGAAGACAAAACATATGGGTTAAATCTTTTAGTTGTTCCTTAGTTGCAAATTAAGTTGTAATTTAGTTGCAATTATAACAATTAAGCGTTCAAGGCAGGCCAGATCTAAGGGGAAGGCTCCATTGTTTCTAGTGTCCAAACAAAACTTGAACCCTTCCTATTGGCACCTTTGAGGCATTAAAAATCATCAAAAACGGAATAGAATTGAAATAGTTATGGCCCCCCAAACTAGAGGGGGTCAAAAACTCAAAAAAACAAACCACTGAATGCTACAAAGGCAACTTCCCAAACACCTAAAAAAATCCTTGTATGTTGTTCTATTGCTATTAGAGATCAAAGATGATTTGTAGAACTTCAAGGGGCACTTTTATAATAATTTAAATCGTTTAAAATGAAATGAAAAAAAAAGTTATGAGGTTTAAAAGTAAGAGGGGTCCAAAGAGGAAAAAAAAGGAAAAAAATGTGTTTTGTAACTTGGAAAAGGATGGGGACTTAAAAGGTATGAAATCACATGACTTTCATGTCATGATACAAGACATCTTGCCTTTATGCCTTCAAGGCTTCATGTCAAAGGGATGTTGGATGTTAATTATCTATTTGTGTCATGTTTTCAAAAAGCTTTGTGTGAAGATTGTGGACCGAACAACTATGGGTTAGTTGAAGGACTTATATGCTTGGTTTTATTGGAACAAAAATTCCCTCCTTTTTTTGACATCATGAAACATCTTAGTTCATATGGGGGAGGAATTGGAGTTGTGTGGTCTAGTTTACATGCGTTGGATGTACCTTATTGAAAGGTATTTGAAAACCCTAAAAGGATTTGTGCAAAATAAGGCAAGGTCAGAAGGAAAAATGGCTGAAGGGTATGCATTAGAAGAGGCTTTGGGGTTTAACACTAAGTACATACATGATTTCATAGCCACGAAAAGACAAGTGTGGGATGACAAAGAAAAGCCCCACATGAATGATGAAATGCTTGAAGGAAATGGGTGGCCACAAATCATTACTACAGACCTTCATGACATGGCACATTCTTTTGTGTTACAAAATGTCGAGTTAATGTCTCCATGGCGTAGGTTATCAATTTTGTCATCTTCCAAAAAACATGCAATTTGATTCAAAATTATGAAGTCTTTGAAAAAGCTAGATAAATTGGAAATTATTTTGGTTGTTGTAGTTATAATTTTGTTTAAACAAGAAAAAGTTGGTAGTAATGGGTAAAATTTTCATGTTGGAAGATCCAAGAATTAACTTATGATAGTTTATGTACATGGTGATTACACAAATTTTAGATACAAATTGTTAAGTCTTTGAGAATGCTAGAATTCAGTTCCAATTATTTTGGTTGCTATAGGAATTTTATAGAACTTCTAATTATAAATAACCAAACTCAATGGTTATAGTTAATTTATCTTTAATAGCTTTTAGGTAGAGGTCCACTTAGTTATGTTAAACCTTTTTTGGGAGGTTGTTCTTGATGTTGTAATAAAAAATTGAAGTTTTGATGGGTCATTGGTATAGCCCACTTTGGGACCCAAATGAGATTTTTGCAGAAAGGTCATGGGTTCAAACTTCAAACCTAGTGGTGTGTGTAGTTGAAAATTTTATTAGTTTTTTTCCTATGGGATTAAATTGGGGCTCATGAATCTAGCTTGTTATTTGTTAGGTGTATGCGATCACAATCAAACGAGCCAAAAAACATGTTGAACGACTACCAAAACTCAATAAAAACTGTAATGTTGTTAGATATATTTTTGTGGTGCCATTTTAATGCCATTTTAATGCCATGTTAATCATGGAATGTTGTGTTAATTGACTAACATGAATGTTGAAGATTCAAAATAAAAATTGAAAATAATTTATTTTGGGTTTTGGTTTTAGTAAATGACATTTGAACTTGAATAACAATTACATCAAAAGTAGTCAATTTTGTAAAGTACTAAGTTAAAGACTCTCTTTATAAAGGAATTTTGATGAGAAAAAAATTGAGATGATGTTAATTGATTATTTGCACTCAAAAAACACTCACAATCTAAAAGTTGTGAAATTTGAAAATTTGAAAAATTAAAAATCTAATGAAAAAAATAAAAATAAAATCAAGAGTCCTTTACCACATGTAAATGGGGTGCAATGTACATGGCATCTACAAGAAAGTTGTTTATGAAACAATAAAATAAAAAATTAAATAATTAACATATTTTCATACAATTTGAAATTAAGATGATTTTTCAAAATGAAACGTAGAATTTGGTAGAATTTGTACATTTAAAAAAAAATTATTCATGAAAAATTAATACAAGAAATGTGATGTATTAAAAAAATTATATGTATGTTTAGTAACATATTGCAAAAGATTTCATCCCAAATATCTTTTTTATGAGAAAATGAAAATGACCACAAAAAGGATTGTAGTCCTTGAGTCCTTCATCATTGTTGGCTCATTTGATTATAATCACACCCAAGTCGGGTTTGTTATTGTGTCAAGAATTTTTAAAAAATAAAAAAAAAAATAAAAAAAAAATGAGCTATTGAATATGTTTGATTTCAATGTGGCATCTAGGGCATTATGGTGGTTTAATTTCATTTAATTTCCAAATGGAAAGTGGGAAGTTAAAACTCATAAATAGTTTGTTGTGACAAGAAATATGCTAATGAAATATAGGAAAGAAAGGCTAAAAGGATGGAATTTTTGCATCAAAGTGGGTAATCTCAAACATGACATGTTGAATTCCCAGATCACTTTTGGGAATTACCCCCATTTCCAACATGGCTAAGGGCTTCTATTACCTCAGCTATCCAAGGAGGGGACATGATTGATCAAGAGACAATACACATGTCCATGTCACTTACACTAGAAGGTAGGTCATATCAGTCAATGTATGCATTTGGGAACCACATCCATATGGTGAATGCAAAAGATCATTTACAAATGATAGTGGCATAGCTACGACATTTGAACAAGTGTGTGTTTTAGGACCCAATGATTAAAGGGATGTTCTTACAAATTTGGAATATGTGGGGTGGGTTGAGGAGATCCTAGAGTTAAATTATGGGGTTCTAAATATTGTGGTGTTATTGTGTAATTGGGTGAAAACCAATTATAATAGAAGTAATGCAATTGTAAAACGAGATGAGTATAGTTTCACCCTTGTGAACTTTGGGTCATTAATTCCAATCTTAGATCAATCTTTTGCCTTTCCAATACATGTAGAACATGTTTTTTTTCTAGCTATGATTATAAGGAGAAGGGTTAAAAAGTGGTTCTTTGGAAAGATCCTTATGGGAGATGAATAACAAAAAACATTCAATTCAACTTTATTGAGTTTAATATGTTTAGGGTTGATAATGCTAATGATTATTCAAGGCTGTAGGTTTCAGTGTTTATACAAGAAACAAATCAGCTACCTACTATTACAAGAGGGTCTACTATTAGTGCTACAAATTTGAATGTTGATGACAATGAAGGGGACCAAAATAATGGATCTAATAGTCTAGAAGATTATGCATCAGACAATTCCAATGATGCATGATGATTCATTTCCAGATGTTTGAAATGTGTATATGAACATGTTGCATATGCATATGATTAGTTTCTACTCCATTTCACGTACATTTCTTTTCAAACCTTTCAACTTGTGCAGTTAATTGAAACCTTGCATAACATTTATGCAAATCTTATTTTGATTTTCAAGGTAGATGTAGATTTTATTTTGATTTAAAATTAATTGTCAATTGCAAGTCTTTGAAAAAAGAGAATATACATATATTTATATAAGGAAATTATTTTGGTTAAATTCCAAAAGCATGGTTTTTGTATGTTGAAATGTTTTGCTGTAATGGAAAATTAAAATAAATTTGTGATCCATCAAGGCATTGGAAAGTTATGAAAAAAAACTTAAATTTCCCATACTTAGACAAATTAATAAAATATGTATCTACTTACTATGTAAAAAATTAAAGTGACTATTTTTAGTCACATTCTTGAATGTGTGGCAACAACTATTAAACATGTGTACTTTATGTGACATATATTAATCATAAATTGCCACTATTCTTATTACATGTGTATTTCAATGGACTAATTTTAGTCATGTTAATTACTAGTATGACTTTAGTATATAATTGATTGGTTTTAATCATATTACCGATCTTTTGTCTAGACATGCACTTATTGTGAATAATTTAGGTCACAAGTTACTATTAGTCATATTACCATCATCCTTACTACATGTGTATCTCCCTCAACTCATTTTAATCATGCTAATATTACATGCATAATTCCATTGACTAATTTTAGTCATATTATATTTGTTGTCTACACATGTATTTACCATGATTGATTTAGTTCATGTTACTATCAATCACATTACATGTGGCAGCATGTGACTAACGTCAATCATGGTGTTATCGGTATGCATACACGTAGGCACCAAGAGGTTCCATGTGTTTAGTCACATTGTCTATTATGACTAAAGCTCATATCACACTAAATCATAATAGACTATGCTAGATTTGTGACTAATCATGATGGACATAATTAGTCATGTGCCATTTTCAAATCTGACAACATAGTCATGTCAATCAAATTTAACTAGTGAAAAGGACATAGATTTATTGTAGTGAATGGAAATTCAAATCTAAATCTTTTACTAAAACACAACAAAAGTACAAGCCACAATTGTTTGTCATTCCAATGCTTCAAAATCTATAAAGTCATAACATAGTTGTTATAAGACTAGGGAACAAAGGAGGAATGAGAAGGGCAAGCTGAAAATATTTGAGTATAGGCTTTGACATATGGAGGCAACTGAAGGCTTGAAGGGGGGCTTGCAAAGAAATCATCACATGTAAAAAAAGGGACATGCTTCAAGGATAGAAACAAACCAAGCTACACCAACAGGGAAGATAGATCATTAGTCTGGCTACATTCGTTCTAGAAAAGTAGACAACAATATTTGATGGAAAGTTCAAACTTACTCACAATCCAAAACAATCTTGGAGCATTTATGGATACTTGAAAAATCAAGATTGAAGGTGAGCTAATGAGACTTTTCATTTTGAAAAAAAGGATGAACAACCTCGTCGAAGACCTAGTCTCCTTCTAGTGCCAATAAATGTTGACCAAGATTACGACATGTCAACATATTATAACTTATAATTTAAAAAAAAAAAAAAACAAGGTAAAAATGAAACTAGAATGCAACAATAGCAAGGCTAAAGAATAGAGATTAATTGATGTTGCAAGGTTAACAACAAAGGAGCCCAACTTCGAACAAGCTCCAATTAGTGCTTGAAGCATGAGAACATGCATTTCCTTGGTAGCACAAAATGGTTTCCCAAAACACGAGAGTTTCATAGGGTAAGAGTTTCTTTGGGTGGTACCACTAGGAATTGTCACACCTTGATTTCTTAAACCCATCAAAATTTGAAAATTCATAGGAAACACTTAAATAAATATTTTCATAATTTTTTTTAATGAGTACATTTATTAGGTTCCGTAGATTTTGAAATTTCAATAATATTAAGAATATTGTGTATTTTGATGTTTCTAATCATTGTAGTTAGAAAAAGTTTCAGGAATGTAACCATGGTTCCCTTCCTTAAACTTTTTAGTTAAGAACAAAAATTTGAAACATAATTTGGGAATTTTTTTGGGATTTTTTTTCCTAAGGTAATTTGGAAGTCATTTTTATTTTTAGGTTTTTATTATGAAATTAATTTAATAAATATAATTTAGTTATGAATTTCCAAAATTAAAGTTATCAATTTATGAAGGGGCCATTTAAAGTAAGAATAATTTTTTTGATTCCAAAAAAACCTTCAAGCCATATATTAGTGCATGCAATTGATAAACATGAGGAAAAGAAAAATTATAGTTGTGAAAAAATTTAAAGTAAATGGCATAAAAAAATGATTTGGCTGTTTTTGGTTCCTTTTTCATTCCTTGAAGTGGTTCCTAATGGTACCACCCAAGGATACTTTCACCCCATAGTTTTGCTATAAGTTTAGTTTTAAAAAACATGTTTCTTTGCAACCTTGATCCCCTACTTTGATATGTCAATTACTAGTGGTCGGAACTTAAAAGTTTGAGGGGTTTTGACCAAAAATGTTGCCCTAGTCAATAGAATCTATAAGAAGATTCAAAGGTGATGAGAATTAATAAGGTGAAAGCACACTACGGTGACCCCTTTTGGGGTGTCACATTGTACTACTTTCCATGGGTGTGCATGTTTGAATGTACCCCACTTCAAACTTTTGAAAACATTTCACAATATTTTTGCATATTATATTAAAATATAACCTAAGTAAAATATTTTTAAAAAAATGATTTCATTTCATTTTAAAAAATGGAAGATTGGAATATATTTGTGGAAACAAATGTAATGTACATGTGTCATCAAAACACAAATATATTCCAAAAATAATTTAAATGATTTTTAATCTTTATGAAAGTTGAAGGTATATTGAACCATGTCATTTCACATAGTTTAAACCATGTTTAGATAGCATATGATTAATTTGAAAATTTTCATCTTAGAAAATGATTATTTTCAACAAAGATGCAATAAATGTGCACGATAAATTGAAATTTTGACAAGTAATCACATTCACATGGAAAATGACAAGCAAAGTTAGATGGGCCATTTTTTTATTTCATTACACTAGTACAAAAATGGGGTGTGGTTCATTAGCCTAAATCATTATGGGACCTTAAAAGTGAAATAAGTTTACAACACTTTAATGATTTCACCTTGGTTAAAATTATTTCAATATAATATCACTATATAAACATCATGTTTCACTATTAGTTGACATAATTCACTATTATAATTTACTTTGGTAAATAAGTTTTTTATGTTGTTGTTTTAAATACCTTATGTTATTTAATGACATACCCTATATTATTTTAGGCTATCTTAGTTATTCAAATTTATACCCTAAATTATTATAAGTTATTATAGGTTATTATAAATTATTATACCCTAAACTATTAAACATTATTCTACCTTAAAGTATCATAGCTAGCTTATTATAGATTTTTTACTTTAAGTTGTTTTTAATTAAATTATTCAACTAACCTTAGGCTATACCTTAGGTTATTTTATTTTAAGTTAATATATGTTATTTCAAGTTATATTTTAGGTTATTCAAGGTCATTCTACTTTATGTTATTATAAATTATTTTATCCTAAGTTTAATAATTAAAAATAATTAAAAATTTAATATAATAACCTAAAGTAAAATAACCTAGAATAGCCAATAATAGCCTAAAAAAATAATTTAGAATAACCTACAATAAAATAATTACCAATAGCCTATGATAATATAACTTAGAATATTCAACAATAACTTATAATAAAATAACCACCAATAACCATTAATAGAATAACTATCAATAGCCACCAGTAAATAACCCCTAATAAGTAACCACCAATGGCCTATAATATAATAACTAACAATAACCACTACTAGAATAGCCACCAATATAATAACCAAGAATAACAAAAAAACCATTAATATAATAGCCACAAATAGTCTATGGTAATATAACCTAGAATAACCAATAATAACATAAGGTGAAATAACCTAAAATAGCCAAAAATAACTTAGAATAACTGAAAGTAACCTAGGGTGAAATAGTTTAAAATAACCAAAAATTTGAGAATGGCCATAAATAGCCCTAAATAATGTAGGGTGAAATAACTTAGACCATGAAAAATAGCCCTAAAATAATTAAAAATGACCTAACATAGGTAGTATTATAATATTAACAAAAATCTTATCAGTTTATTAAACATTTGTTTTTCAAAAAAATGGTCATTAAAATGTTATTGAATAGTGACATTTAAAAAATAAATTGTTCAAATGATTTTACACTTTCAAAAGGAAATAAATGTAATTATGTACACTATTGAAAAAATATTTAAACTAAACTTTAATCATTTCATTTGGGCAAAATTTCAATAAAATATGAAATTTCAAAATTCATGTTTTTGTAATGTTTAAAATGAAGTATTTGATAAATAGGATGTAACACATCATCACAATAAATGTGTTAGTTTGATGGTAGGGGTGTTTGCCTCCATCTTAAAGGTCAAGGGATCAAACATCACAAATGGTATGTTTGTGATCAATAATGGTAAAAGGACCAAATATTTTCCTATGTAATTCCTTAAAATAAGTGCCTACTCAAGTTGATTACATGACCTATGTACCTACGCTAGGTTTTTAACCTTACATAGGTAGTGACATGTGTCAATAATTCATAAGATGAAAATCATGAAATTATCAATAATATTTAATATTATATTAAATATTAAATAATTTAAATTTAATTGATTTCCATGTTGTTTAGTTAATTAATTAGTAAGTGAAATGGTTTCGTGAATTTGTATTTGATTTGAAAGTAACTTTGTTTTTATAAGTACTAGTGGGCTAATTCATTGTCCATAGCAATTGGCCCCCATTCATATGGGGGTTGTCAATTTCACCATGGTAAAAATGTCCAAATTCACTCAAAATCTAGTGAAACCCAAAGTGAATTAAAAGGCATTTTGGTGTAGTGTTAAAATTGATTATTTTAATGAATAATGAGGCTTTAAAATTAGTGCAATCAAAACGAAACAATGACCATATTATACCAATGTATACTATAAATATACTCATGAATATTTCAATATAGATAGTGAAATTTATTATTATCTAAAAAAAATTACATAACATTAATTTTGTAAAAATAATCATTGTAGGGCCCAAAAACCATAATTGATACCCAAAACCAAATGTACCATACTTTCGAAAGAATTATATTATTTGTATTAAAATACTAGACCCAAAAGTGCTTCAAAGGGGGTCATCACAATGTGCTTTCACCCATTATGTAATAAACAATTAGCAAAAGAGTGGGATGGACCAAATATGGGAATAAAAAATACCTTCAACCCAAGACTTTTAATGTTAATCAAGGGAAAGTTGTTCACTATTGCACATTTCATTTGAATTGAGATAGAGTAACTTTCCAAATTTTTTTTGATTTGTTTGAGAACTTGTAGTTCATCTAAATGGAAAAGTAGGATAACATCACTTTGCAACAAGAACTTATTAGTGAAAATGAAAAACAAGTTCACGTAATTGGGGACCTTGGCATTCCACTTTGGAATTTGAGTTGTAGAATGAAACACCATGGGAACACCAACATCTTCTAAAATGTCTCCAATGACAAAGTCAACAAGCCTTGGTGGATTGATTTGACAAACACAATTCTATTTAGCTCTTGTATTGGAAAATCATTGAAGACAAAAATTGATCCCAAATATGAAGAGGTTGCTATGTTCATTTGATGAAGGTAATTTATGATAATCCACAAAGATAAGGCCACTTTCATGTTCTCATCCACAAAGACACCAAAGAAGGCCATGATAATTCCAATGTTCTCCCTAATGGACCCTTAGAGAAAATGTGACGAAATGATGATGCTTGTCACGTTTCTGGGGACAGTTCAAGTTGACGACTAAAATGCCTCTTTTAGAGCTTTCATGGAAGTCAACAAAATCCCATTTTGAGGTTGTGACTTCATAATCCACCATGGTCACATCCTTTGTAACCTAAGTTATATCATGAGGATTTATCTTCTTCCCCTTCCTTTTTTGTAGTAGATTTCTTCTTACTAGTTTGAATATCTGAACCCTTAAAGTTAGTAAACTTCTCTTGAAAGCCAGGCTCATGACTTTCTTTGAGGACAACTTTAGATGGTATGATATAATCCCTGGGGCATTCAAGGTACTAGCCATAGTCTTCAAGACAATCAAGTGACCAATCCTTGATGAAATCCTTGCGGAACATGGTGTCATCTACTTTGGGATTTCATCAAATCCATAGCAAGTTGGGGAGTTCATTGATTGCACCTCCAAGCAAGAGAACATGGTAAAAGAACTTGAATTAGAAATGTAGATACCAAATTTGTTTAATTTAAAAATTTGAGTGGAGGAGAAATTTGAGAGTACAATGTGTTATAAACCAAAGAAATAAGGTAGATGCAATGAGAAGAAACTGAAATGGCACATATAAAAAATCCTTTTGAATGCCTCCTTTCCTCTTAACTATTGTTCCCAAAATTTGCTATGACAAATGCCATCCTTGGGCTTGAACTCACGAAAAAAACATGTTTCCCACACCTCAAGTTTCTAGTGGTGAATGTACTCCTTTAAGGTCATTAAACCATGGACATCTCTGCTAATGAGGTTGAAGTCAAAGATTGTGGCACCATAAAACTTGAATGCTTTAGCTTCAAGCTATAAAAACCAAAGATAGATTAAATTGTCAGAGGAAAAAAAATGGAAAATCATGCAAGATGATTTAGAATATTACTTGGTGCCAAAATGTTGCCATGTGCAACCATTTGGGCGTTTAAAAAACCCTGTTTTGGGAACTCCTTGGCTTCCCTTAGCATTTCAAATTTATTCCATTACTTTAACCAAGCGGGTGAAAATCTTTTAAGGTGTATCACATAGGATGAAAAGGGCTTAGTCCTTATTGCAATCCTTTTTTACCCTATATTTTGATCCCCATAAAAAATAATGAACCAAAAGTTGTTAAAATTTTTAAAAGGATTATATTTTAGACTATTACAATTCTAGATTCCATCATAATCATCCATAAATGTGTCTTTACATGGTAAAAAAGGATTAGCATTACTAGAAATTTTGGGTTTTGCAACTGTCGCATGCAACTAAAATTTAGTTGCATGCAACACATGCAACAAACATTTAGTTGCATGCGACACATGTAATTGCAAATTTCTGTAGTTGCATAAGACAAGTTGCATG
>Ga0116229_10008661_pt1 | contig 15729 bp, 8 predicted proteins | sample S1TSphgellanicum_3_FD_87313 | JGI IMG/M metagenome (GOLD analysis project Ga0116229, IMG submission 87313) | Host-associated microbial communities from peat moss isolated from Minnesota, USA - S1T2_Fc - Sphagnum magellanicum MG | ecosystem: Host-associated > Plants > Peat moss > Unclassified...
AACTCTCCTATTGGTCGTGAAGGTGAGCTCTTAAGAACCAAATAAAGTGTATGGACTGAGTCTCAGGGTATGATCTCATCTCTATTTCCTTGAGTGCAACTCTGTCATATCATTGTTTGCTTTTGTAATGACTTGTGCAATCCTTTTGCATGTTGTGGGTTTGTTTAGGGAAGCTGGCAAAGCCTCGACAGTTGCATAACTCTCACTGGGGAATGATGTGCCCTGCAGAAACACCTGAGGGCTAGGCCCTTGAGTTTTCAAGAATCTCAGAGTGTTCTGGAATTCGGGAACCCAAACAAGGAAAAAGGGATAGCACTCAAGCCAGGCCATTGCGGACATTTTCTTCTTTGGCATCAATTGGTAGTCGAGGCCTGAAAAGCACCTTTCTGTTGCACAATGCTCTTTTGCTATTGTTGAACCTTGGAAAATGTTCCGACAATTTTGTAACTTTCCTTTTGGAATATGCAATTCTTTGCCTTGTGCATGTGTTTTTCAGTGATTATAGAGTTTTGTTGATTGATCTGTTGTTGACAAGCACTCTTGGCAATTCTAGATAACACATTGAACAAAGCAGATGAAAACCCTAAACCCTAACCCTAACCCTAACAATGGGACCATGTGACACATGGCGATTCAAACTCTCAAAATATTAGTTGCATTTGCAACTACATTGTGTGGTCACTAGGTTGCCACATGGCATGATCCTGATAATTAAACCCTATAACCCTAACCCTAATCTATGCCATGTGTACAATGACATAGCCTTAAACCCAACACGTGTCCGCACCCCAATGGCTACGACTTGGACGGTTTAGATTAATCAAAGTAATTCTTAAAACTAAATATTTAATTACAAAATAAAAGTACACGTCTTCGCATACAATTGGGTTAGTTAATTAACATGTAATGCAGTGTGAACGCAACCCCTGTAGTTGCATGCAGTCACACGACCAACTGCTAGTATAGAGTATAGGTGGATGAAACCGTATAACCCAACCATATGTACTTGTATTATACGATTGTTGCATGCAACTACAATTTTCATGCAACTTGTCTTAGGCAACTGGGCGAATTTCCAGTTGCATGTGTCGCATGCAACTGAAAACTAGTTGCATAAAACAATTGCAAAATGCCAAATTTCTAATAGTGACATTTTCCAAACAACATTTTCCAAGTTTTTCCTTCACCTATATTCTGTTCTTTCAAGGGGTGTGTGTGCTTGTCTCCAGGAATGTGTGTGTTTGTGTGTGTACCAAAGGTGAACTTGAAGACCTTGCCAAGGAAACAAATCTTCAAGTGTAGTCCAGTGTAAAAAACATGTTGGGACTAAGGCTAATGACCACACCACCACCCGGATAGCCATCACTAGCACTAGTATTCTAAAGAAACATCTAAAGGATGTCATGAATCATTTACAAATGGTTTGATAGAACGTGATGGCATGGACAACCACAAAGATGCCATTGAATGGTGATTGCACTTGCATAATTTACAACAAGGTTTGAGGAAGAGGAGGAGGAAAGATGTGAAATGGAGCAGTTCAATGTACCAAGTCTGAAGATCATGACAACACTAACAACAAATCATCAATGCAGCATTGGAAGCCTCAACGAGGTGAACAACTAGCTGGAGAAGGAGCAGGTTGCAGTAGCAATAACAACAAGTGGGGATCAAACCTAGTTGCTTCTTGGCTTTTGCTGCCACCCCACGATCAAGGAGGTCATCAACTATTACCTAGCCCAAAACATATGCAACAGTAGCTTCATCATGCATGCCATAACTGAAATAGACCTCAACAAATGCAAACCTTGGAACTTCCCTAGTAAGAAGGTCTCTCATTAAAAAACTCAAGTTCCTTCTTTCAAATAAATAAACCCAAAAACCACTTGTAGATCATCTACAAGCTCGAAATGCTACTGATTTTGTCCTACTTTCTAGGGACAAGATTTAAAAGCTAACGAACAACCCAACATCAATGAAAAAACTTGTAGTGATCTATACCTAGAAAAACATCAACGCCCTGAGTTGTGTTTAGACTTTGTCTACATGCACCTTTGAACCTGGAAAACTAGTCCAAGTTGCAAGATCTGAGGAAGAAATGAGCCTTGAATCATATTTCCTTCAAGACTTAACTCCATTAATCTTCTTTGTAGGTTTGATTATAGAGGCTAGAAAGTAATAACAAAAGAATTTGGGATGCAACTTAAACCCAAAAAAACCTGATTGGAAGAAATATGATGTTTCGTGTATCACATAAACATTGTGTGGTGGGGTGCTTAAGGATCAGCTACCACCCAACTTGTTTCAATATAACAATTCAACAAATTTGGAATTCCCAATGATACCATTCAAAATTGGCTTGCCTATATTTATTTTGTGCTCATATTGGTTATGCTAGTCAAATTGATTACTTGGGGTTGACATTTGATGATGGCCCATAAATCAATAGTCAAGTGGGAAATTTTTGGAAGTTATAAATAGCAGGTGATAGCTTTTGGTGACCAAAAAAATTGCAGTCGTTTTTGTAGCACTTAGGCAAAATGGGGAGCATGATGAAGGAAGATGAACGGCATGAAATTATGATCAAAAAGCTCTTAAAGATGCCCCAAAACAAGCATTGCATCAATTATGATACTATGGTTAGCATTCTTCCCTTCTTTCTATTTTTTGGGCTTTATTAAAATTAGGAAACCCATGCACAAAGATGCACTTTTGAATGTTTCTTAAGTTTCTTAATGAAGATTTTCTTGCTTAGGAAATCATATTCCATCCACAATGGGGTCTATGAATGTTCATGGATGTTCTTTTTTTGATCCATGTCCACATGATGCAACAATTTTGATTGTGACATGGGAAGATTCTTCTTCATAGATAAAAGGATTCATAGGCAATATTGGAGATAATTTTATCTTTGTAGCTTGGGAGTACCTAGTATAGTACAAGATGAAGTATGGATTTTTTCACTACTTCACACATGAAGTTTTAGATGTGTGAAGATGACAAGAAATCAAAGGAAAAATTAGTTGACCTACACAAAAATCATGGATACTTATGCTCTCAAACCATTCTAGTCAAGGCATTTTCTTGGCACACATAATGCAAAGGGGGGAATTGACTTGAGAATTTGTTTGGTTTTGGGATTTTGTGTTAACAATGAAAACACATAATGGTACTAATTTGGAGAGTGTTAGGTTGATAGGGACCTCAATATGTTTACACAAACTTTTCCATATTTGTTTTGCACACAATGCAATAGTGTGCAATAAATGCTTCCCCCCCCCCCACCATCCCCTTGCCTATTGGTTTTAAACATGAGTTAATGTAACAACCACACTTACTTCAAATCCATGTACACTCCTTGCAACCACAACCACCATAAGCCCCTTTTCATTTGCTACAAATGGCACTATGGGTGATCCATTTCAACCTACTAAACCCAATACATCAGTGTCTATTGCATTTCCACTTGCATCAAACCCACCCAATGGTCCCTTTCAACCTAATGTTACAATTGATGACCCATTTGCACTTGCTTCAACAATCAAAACCTATTTCTGACCTTTTTTTTTTCTTGGGGTATAAATAAACAATGTGTCTTTTAGTGTTTCATTGGTGTTTCAGCTTTTGATTTAGTTGTTACAAATGTTCCTCCAAGTGGTTATCCCAATATTTTTGCGCCAAACATTACAAATGGCTCAACACAATGGGCTACTACAAGTTGGATTCTGAGTTTAAGCGCAATTGATGTTTGGTCTACCTTTCAAGCATAACCATCAATTGTTCTTTTAATTGCATCTATTGCAACTAAGGTGAGGTTTGGGAGGATGCATTTGGTAGTGTTTAATGGCTTGTCAGAACACACCTACACATTCCACTCATTGTTTTTTCCAACATATTTTGTTCAATTTTGTAGTAGAAATGCTTCTAACTATATGTGTGTTGTTCTAGCAGCAACCAAATATGCTAGCCAATGTTTCAACACCAACTCCACCTTCCACACAAGGTGGGTTGTAATAGTTATAACCAAGTCCTTTAGAATCACATACATTTGCAACATATAGTGGGACTAGACATCGTCGAGAGATTCCCCAAGTATATATTCTGATTATTTTTTCTTATGCTCCTTGAAAGTTGGGTTTTGACACAATCAATTAATCATAAAGGTTTTGAGATGGTGCTTTTCAAGTCGGTTTCTAAGGAAGAAGGAAAAGAGTATAGTGGACATTTCAAAGCTGATTTTTTTTTTTTTTGAAGAGTAGTTACTTGTTCAAATTGTGGAAGAATATTGAATTCACATGAGACGCCCAAGTTGGGTTTTGGTACCCAAATCAAACTTTAACTTCACCTAGAACTTTGATGGGAAGAAAAAAAAAATGTAATTTATGATAATATTTCCTTTTATTTTGGGACTGCCCCCATATTACCATGGCATTACTCTAGACACATTTAAAAGAATGTAAAGGACTTGTGGCATGTGCATTTTTGTTACAAGATGGAGAAATTGTCCATGGTGTGCTACTACCTTTTTCCAAGCAATTCATTAATTGAATTATTCTACAAAAACCGATTGTTTGAATCAAAAAGATAACACGAGAATATCTATGAGGAACTTGGTATTCATTCTTGGTGGAAGATAATTGTATGAAAACATGAATGGTGCAATCTCTAATCTGTAATTGATTATTTCTTCACACATTACAAGGGTTGAACAATTTGCTACCAAAAGAAAAACCCATTACTATGGAAGTAGAGAATTGACATGTTGTTATGTCTATATCATCACAAGTCAAGATGGGTTACCTCTCCCTTGCCTGCAATGCAAGTGCAAACTTTGAAGACCATAGACATGGGGGGGTCTTAGTGATTCAAACTAGCTTTGAAAATGTTGGAACCTCCTTCACTGGACTCCATGATTGCTTGGGGTTATTGCTATTGCTATTGGTAGTGGTAGAATTGAAAGTGAAGTGAAAAGATGAAGTCATCACACTATAAAAATGAAACCATGGGACTGTTGTGGCCACATGCAAGAGGTGAAATTGCTTGACATTCATGAAAATGCTCAAATGGAGTATGCCTTGTGAAAGAACATTGTGGAATTATTGAGTCTTGCCAAAAATTGTGAGGTTGGTGAGACGAATGGATAATTGTTGGTGGAAAGAAAATGAGGATTCATAACTTCATGTAGAAATGAGTCCTCCATAAGGTCATGCATAGGTCTAGCAACCACAAAATGGTGAAGATGTAATTGAATGTATGACACTTGATGAAACTTGAGAGGTTGTTGAACTTGTTTCATGAGGCTTTAAAAAATCCTAGTATCCCTATTCTTGTTCACTGGAAGGCTTAGCACAGTGATGTGTGAAGTCTTCTTCAACAATTGTCTGCTTATTAGCAAGAAGGTGAGTTGACATCAAGTTGGCATTCGAAACCCAGAACCATTCTCAAAAGACATTCTCATTTTGCAGTGGACAACCTTTTCTCTAAATTGATAACAATGTGGACCAAGTTCCTTTTATACCTACATCATTGCCACATGTCACCAAAAGAAAATTGTTGGGAGGAGTAGTAAAATCATTATCAAAGAAATTATTGAATGATTGACCCATCAACTTTAATTAAGCTTTAGAAGTTGTTTATTATTGTGTGTTTTCAACTAATGTCACTGATTAACGTGCTCCCAAGTTCCTAATTAGACCCAAGTTGGGTCTAAATTATTCAACAGTGGAATTGTGAGGAACTTGGGGCACGTTCCCAGCTCTCAGCACTAGAAGGGGTAGAGGGGCATGCTGAAGCTCCATGATGGGACTAGGAAGGGTGACAAGTTTTACTTACTTACTTGAACCTGCATCAAACCAACCAACAAGTTGGTTAGTTCACATTCTGGAGCACCCTTAGTGTTAGGATAAGCCACGAGCAACTTTGGACTCACATGACTCACCACGGCCCGGACTCAGGGGAAGCCATCACCTTCCCCCATATAGTATACTTTGTGCCTTTCCATGGCACCCACATCCGAATGGCTTTTTGTCTAGGGACTCCCAAGGAGGAGTCCCGAAACTGTCCCGATTTGGACTCCTGGGACTTTGCAAAGTCATAATTCTTTGCTCAAACCTCCGATTGGGATGAAGTCTAAAGCAAACTTGTAGCTATCCTAGAGAGCTTTCCAATAGTGTATTGCACTCTACCTGCACGCACCGGGGTCAGGTCAATTCCTGACTTTTAGTTGTCAGGAGTCAAATTGCTAGTTTGACTCGCAACCTTTCTTTTTGCCATAACGTGTGTTGTAGATGTCCAAATGGTCCATGCAAGGCCATTTTCGACATCTACACTTTGATAGCTTTCCAATGATATAAAGAACACCCCAATGCAAGGTGTTTTGACCCCTGCAATTGAACTCTAAAATTTCAGGAGTCCCGGAGGACTTTCAAGTCCCAACCTTGGGAGTGTGAATTTCATCCTCACACTCCTTCAAAGTAGGGTTGCGACACTGATGGTGTTGGTGGAAACATGCCATATTGTTAAAGATTAAAATGTAAACATAAAATGGATGTGTTAGATGAAAGAGATTATTTATTTGGACTTAGGTGATAACTGAGATCATATTCTTTCCTTCAATTCCTAGGACTTTTTTACACCAACAACTCATATAAATATAGGAGTGGAAACACAAGCCTTACAAAATAGTGCATTTGAGCAAGTTGGAGCACAACTAATAGTGAGTTTTGTTTTTGGACCATCTACACTTAAGGTTGTTAACAATGGGATAAACTCCACCACATTCATGCAAACCTTTTTTCTTAATGAAATTGTTAGGTATTGGACATTGTACACATTGTAAACTTCAAGGAACTTTTTTTTTTGCAGGCAAGACAATAGTCCAATGGTCTACCACCTATGATTTGGAACCCATTCAATGATGACTCCCCACCAACTCTTGTACGATCACTTTGATTCATGTTACAATTTCTTTACATTGTGATCATCAGTTTATTTTGTTTTTATTGCACCCTCATGTTTTCAACCTTTTAGGGCAAAAGTGGAGGCTACATTCTTAAGAAAAAATTGATATCATTATTTGTTGGAGCTTGCCTTTTGAAGAGGTTTGAGTTTGTATGTATATTGTTGAGATGGAGGCCAAGTCATTGCTCCTTCATTGATGGTACAAAGTTCTTGAAATAGCTAATGCCATCAAGGCTCCAACAAGATATGAAAGTTGAAGTTGTTTCCTTTGTATGTGTTGCAGGGTAACAATTTAGTATTAGGACACTGCAAGTAGTTCCTTCAGGTGGAGATACAACAGGGGTAGCCCCTGCCACCATATTAGGCTCTTGCAAATTAAGGTCCATAACATTTTAAAATTTCCTAAATCTTGATATGTTAGTTTGGACTCATGTATGTTATTCTGTTTGAGTTTCATTTTGTTAGTTTTGTAAGTAGGGGATGTTTTGTACTCTTCTTGGGAATGATATGTTTATTCCTAATGATTGTGTTGTAACATTACAAGAGGATATGGGTATTCCAACCACTTGTAAGATCTATGTATCTTATGTAGTCATTTGCATTGTCTACATGTTTTACACCTTTTGATAGTTGAAATGGATCACAAAACTTTGATTCTTGTGTTTGTGTCCCTTACCATTAGCCGGTTATGAATAATTGAGCTTTCAAAATATTTTTACGATTGTTGTTGAGATTGGGTATGGATATATTAGTGCACGCCAATAGTAGGACTAGTTGGGGCTATATATGGTGGATCACCTTTCCTTTATCAAACAAATGGTATCCATTTGGCTTCACTACACTAGCAAGTCCTTGGTAATCTATTCAAAGCACCTTCCTGCTTTCAAAAAGATGTTGCCTACATCAAGCTAATGAAGACTATAATCACATTGTACTATGATGTGTCTTCCCTTTTAGAAATTTTATCCATGTGATGCATCTAAAAAATGAAATTCTAAAATCCATCACTAATGTTTGTGGGATGTTGGCACATTGTTGGGAATCATAAAAGGTGGTGGTATCAGCCTACCAGAAATTGGTTATTGTATTTCAAAAGTTTCCCCATTTGAAATCAGATCTAACTAGTGACCATGGGATCATCCCTTTCATGGACATGTTAAAGATCAACAATAATCAAGTAAGTTACCTCCAATAATTTTCCTTTTGTTTTCAATGATTTTAATGCACAATCATGGAACTTTGTTAAAGTCAACATCTAGCTTAGCTCAGAAGATTTAGTGAAATTTGGATGTTTCTTTTGGAGGTAGTACATGTAGTGTTCCAAGTCCTTAACCAAATCATACAAGATAGTGTAGATCTATTAGAGAATGCATTCTTTATTGCCATGGTAATTTGTTTTCTTGGTTTTGACTCAAATTTGTTGCACAATGTTATGCAAGTCATTATGTGAAAATGATGAGTTTGTTGTTTTGTGGTGTGTGCAGGTGTTAAATTGAATATCAAAGGAGCATTTTAGTTAGTCCAATCATAGTTACAAAAATAGATGAACCTAAATGTGTGTGTGTGGGTGTGTATGGAGCCTAAAGGACATGTTATGTTTTTGTTTTGTCTTTTTAAATTCTATATCAATTTCCTTGGTTACTCTACACATTTAAGGGTTTGAAATTTGATGTTTGTTATTGTTTTGTGGAAATTAGTTGTTGTTGTGGGACCAAGAAGAACATCCAAGGAATTTTCACGAACAAGGTTTGCATCTTTCACAATGTCATTAAAAATTAAAAAATTAACCATTAGTGATGATGATCAGGTTCTAGAATTTTCAATCTTCTTATTATTTTAAAGCATTAATCTTATGTTGGACTTCAATGTTTATTGGAAGAAGTAGAGATTGTGGAATGGCCTTTTTAAATTTTGGGATGTAGAGGCAAGTTGCACAATCAAACAAAATTGGAAAAATTCAACAAGATTAGATTAGATGTCTTTGTCATCCCAATAGCTAATGTTCTATCAAATGGGGCAAAATGACGAAGGGTTAGTATTTTTTGGTCAAATCACTAGTACAAAAGTGGGGTGTAGTTCACTAACCTAAATCACTATGGGACTTTAAAAATGAAATAAGTTCATTACACTTTAGTGCATTCACCTTGGTTAAAATTATTTCATTATAATATCATTATGTAAACGTCATGTTTCACTATTAGTTGACATAATTTTCTATTATAATCTATTGTGGTAAATAGGTTTATTTTTATGTTGTTGTTTTAAATACCTTGTGTTATTTAATGATATACCCTATATTATTTTAGGCCACCTTAGTTGTTTTAAGTTATATCTTAAATTATTATAAGTTATTATAGGCTATTATAAATTATTATACCCTAAACTATTATACATTATTCTACTTTAAGGTGTCCTAATTAATTTACTATAGGTTTTTTACTTCAAGTTATTTTAAATTAAATTATTCAACTAACCTTAGGCTATACTTTAGGTTATTATATTTTATTTTATCCTAAATATAATAATTTAAAATAATAATAAAATAATATAATGACCTAAGGCAAAATAACCTATAATAACCAATAATAGCCACCAATATAATAACCAACAATAGCCATTAATAAAATAATCGACAATAGCCACCAATAAAATAACCTTTAATAACCAAAAGTAACCAATAATAGCCTCACATATTGAAAATAACCTAAGATGAAATAATTTAAAATATCCAAAAATAACATAGAATAACCAAACATAATTTAAAATCGTAAAAAATAACCTAAGATGAAATAACTTAAAATAGTAAAAAATAATTTAGAATTACTAAAAATAACATAAAGTGAAATAATTATAAAAAAACCAAAAAACTGATAATAACCATAAATAGTCGTAAATAATGTAGGGTGAAATAATTTAAAATAATGAAAAATAGCCTTAGAATAACTAAAAGTAGCCTAACATAGGTAGTATTATTATATTAACAATTTACACATTTTTTTTTCAAAAGAATGATCATTGAAATGTTATTGAATAGTGATATTCAACAAAAAAAATGTTCAAATGATTTTACACTTTCAAAAGGAAATAAATGTAATTATGTAAATTATTAAAAAAAAAACTTTAATCATTTCATTTGGATAAAATTTCAATAAACTTTCAAAGTTTATATTTTTGTAATTTTTTAAATGAAACATTTGGTAAATAAAATGTAATGTAAAACATTATCACAACAAATGTGGTGATTTGATGGTAGAGATGTTTGCCTCCATCCTAAAGGTCAAGGGATCAAACCTCACAAATGATGTGTTTGTGGTCAACAGTGGTAAGTTGACTGAATATTTTCTTATGTAATTCCTTAGAGTAAATGTTTATTGAAGTTGATTACATGGCCTATGTACTTAGGTTAAGTTTTTAACCTAGCATAGGTAATGACACATGTCAATAATTCATAGGTTGAAAATCATGAAATTATCAATAATATTAAATATTACATTAAATATTAAATAATTTAAATTTAATTGATTTCCATGTTGCTTAGTTAATTAACTAGTAAGTGAAATGGCTTGGTAATTTTATATTTCACTTGAAAGTAACCTTGTTTCTCTAAATATTATTGAACCAATTCACTGTCCATAGCAATTGGTTCCCATTCGCTAGGGGGTTGACCAATTTCACCATGCTAAAATGTCCAAATTCATTCAAAATCTAGTGTAACTTAGAATGAATTAGGACACATTTTGGTGTAATGAGTGATCATGCAACCATCAAAGAACCTATGTTGGGCTACGATTCGAATGGTGACCATAGTAAGTCCTCTATTAATATTCTCGTTGGAAATTTCGAAAAGAACCATATAACGTCATTTGTGCATGTTTGAAATTGGTGTCGGAAAAAAGGTGTGGACTTTTATGCCCATTTTCAATCTATTGCTTTTAAGGAGAAAACCATTCTTCTCACAAATGAAGACCATAAGAGGGCTCTTATAGAGGGCATAGGAATGGTGTCTCTTAATACACCATTTGTTGTAAATGAACAACCTTTTGTTTTAGTTGGTGATCCAGAATCATTACAATTGAAAAAAATTTGGTACAAAATAAGATGTACCTTTTGCAATGATTTTTTTCAACTATGCCCTCCAAAGAAGAATCTAAAAGGAAACTTGAAGAATCACATGGAAGGGACAATTGAAGATGCTTTGAGTAAGAAGGGCTTTACAACATCAACTTTGTTGACAAGGCAAAAGGGGCAAAGGTGTTTCAAGGAATTAAAGGAATTTGTATTAATGGCTAAATTCAAACAAATCTACGATACTAATGTAGAACCTGAAGGTAATACTGATTTTATACTTGGTTTGTTGTGTTGGGGTTATTGGTCAAGGACTTGCAAGTATTCCACAAATAAATTTGAAGTTCATAGCTTATTGCAAGACCCTCTTCTTGGGTTTACATGGGTTGTCAAACCTCAAACAAAAGTGGAATTGAAATTAGGATATTTGGAGTACAAAATTGATGGTTATTTTACATAAAGATTGTCCACAGATATCTAGTTTTGGTGAATCATTCACTAACCTCACTTGTGATGCTTGCTTTCGAATTCCATAGGAACCTAAATTTAGAAAAAAGTAGTTCAAAAGGATGCGGCCATCATAAAGAGAGGTGCCAGGGGAATAAGGTTTGGTAGGAGGCTAGGGTACTTTTCTATTCATGAACTATCTACCCATATTTGTGCCATTTGTAAAAAATATTGAATTGCCAAGTCTGCACTTTGGTATTAAAAAGGCAGGGTTGCCTAGTTGAAGATGTTTAAGCCATCATTGGAGATTAGTTCACTTGAATGTTTGAAGAGAAAATATGTGTTTCAATTTTGTAGTAATATTTTGTTTACCCATTGCACGAATGCTTTTGGTGGAAACTTGCCTTGTGGGATTTTATAAAAGATGTTGCAGGAAATTTAAATTAAAAAAAAGAAGGTTACAAGTGAAGTATGAATAGCAAAGGCTTTGCCTAAACTATGAAGATGTATGGTGGGTGATGCATGTGTGATTTCTTTCAACTGAATTTTGTTGGACCAAGCTACAAGGTAATAAAGAGAACTAACAAAAAAGGTGTGCAATTTTTACTTGGTGAACATGATGTTATTTTCAAATGTGTAGTAGAAATTTATAATGAGGTAAAACAAGTTCATAACATTGGTGGACCTATCCCTGTTATATTGGTTGAAGATGAAACTAAGGTCAAGTCTAGAGTTTCATGGGATTCTAAAAGTGATAATCTAATTGGATTTTGTGGTGCAAAAGAAAATCATTGTTGTGTGACTAATTTCAGTCCTATTATTGGAATTAGAGAGGTTGAGTATAACAATGTCATTGAAGCTTTCATAAATAACAAAATTGCAAGTTTTGCAAGAGTCATGATTGTGAATCCTTTGCATGAAAAGTTGCCAAGATTGGTTTTTATTGTGTGTTGTACTTGTAATTGTTTCAATGCTAATTGGGTGCAGCAACAATGGGATGTTATAAATGTTTTATGGAAGTTAGAATGTCAAGCCATTGTGGGACCCATTGTTGGGCATGCAAGTGATGGTGATAGCCGTAGATGTCAGTTAATGCTTGCAAATTATACCATATAACAAGGTTTGCATTTGAAATTGAATGGCTAGGGTGGTTAATGTTTGCTAGACTAAATGAAGCTCAAGATGCTTGGGGTCTTCATGACCATGATTACATTCACAATGGTAAGAAACTTATCAACCCATTGGATAGTCCAATGAGGTCCCTACAATTAGGGGTAGAGACTTGTTTTTCTTGAACATATTGGTCTAGTGTATAACAAATACACATTTGATCAACATGGTCTATGACTTGAAGACATTCAAAAAACTGATAAACAAAATTGGGTTTTTGCTCAAAGGATTTGTCAACTAAAGGTTCAAAATTGTTTGAAAATGTTACGAAGTTGTGGAGATATTCATCAAGAAAGGACAGTGGGTATTGAGTTGTATTTGAGAATATGTGTAGATTACATTAATACCGTTCTTTTAATGACTTTGGATTTGTGAAGCAAAATTGTTTTGGCTTCAAAAATGTCATTTTTTTCCATCTTTGGAAATTATGGTTGAAGCATGGAGATCATGTAATGAATGGAAACCCTAAAAAGGTAAACATCACATATTCTTTTGTGAGCCAACAATGTTTTTTGGATATTCAAATGTCTTGTCACTTTGTTGTTTTGTTGATCAAATATATTAGAGATTAATACCTTGAATTAGTAATACCTTTACATTTGACTAGATCAAATTCTTATGAAGTGTTTTTTCCCAAGATAGGAGGAATGGTTGGAATGGAACATGCTTATGACTTTTCTGAGCTTGTCAACTGTGCAAATACCCTTAACCATGTTGTTACTATTATGGTGAAAATGGGCTTCAGTTTGGCATAGTGCATAATAAGATGGAAAATGTTTGGGTTGCATTACATCTTTTGCAAGAAGGTGAATCGATCTATTGTTAACTTGGCTTATTACAATCTAATAATGTCAAATGATGATGTAATTCAAACATTAATAGATTGATTTAAGAATGCTCAAACTATGTTAACCATGTTGAACATGAAGGGCAATCCTATTGCATTAGGTCATGATCATCATAGTTCAACGAGCCATGGAAGGTGGAACGAGATGATCTTAAGCATTTAGCTTATGTTCCATTTAGAAAAGCCACTACAAGTGAAGATGATGATTATAAAGTGTTTCGAGATTGTGTTGATGAAAAACCAAAACCTGTTTCACCACTTGGTATAATGCATGTGGAGGCTAATCTAGTTGATGAGGACCTGGGTGATGTGACCATCATAGAATAAAAAACATGACATGTTATTTCAAATATGTTGAATGAAACTGAAAACTAGTTTTCAATTGATGGTGGGTGTGAGAATGCAATATGGCTTATTGTGGAATATCAAGGGAATAAGTTCTACAAGTCCATGTTGGTAAGCCAAGTTAATGCAAATCCATTTCTTTTTAAGGATAAGCTAACACATGTGAGGAAATCAATGTATTTTAATATTTTGATAGTTACATCCTTTAATAGTACATGCTTGTTAAATTTGGGCAACAATTGTGGGGTGTATTTTGTATAGGATAATAATAATGAAGCTAGTTCAAAGCAACAAAGTGGTAAAATTCAAGAGCTAGAAAACCCATTCATATTTGTAATGGCACAAGTAATGGAACATGGTGGTTAGGGAGAGTGCAAAAAATTAGGAGGAGAGTCAGAAATAGATGGGGCCTTTCAAGATAGCCCATTGATGTTATGAACAAGCCCAATGTAGTAACTAAGAAAACAATTGGGGGCCTTGTTATCATGGTGTTATTAAACTAGTTTAGTAAATCACATGGTACCTTTAAATTTAAGTATGATGTAATTGATACTAATTGGGTGGATGTAGATTTTATTATATCTATTATCATTATGAACTATGAGAAGGAAAAAAAATTCTATGGTTAGATTGTATTGATGCAAATTCTCTAGATGAATTTGTGACTAATAATTTTTTTGTAAATTGCAATTTTTTTCATTTCAATTACATTCCATGCTTTCATTTTTGCTTTAACCTCCAAATTTTTTTAATTTCGAATTTTGTAAATCTAGAATTTTAAAATAATATAAGGTATTAAAATTGGATTCAAAAAAACTCATAAACAAATATAGGGTGGGTAAAATATGCGCATATTAAAAAATAGACAATAATAAGGTTGGGGGAAATATAAATGAAAAATCTAATACCCCCCCTCCCCCCCCCATATAGTCATTAAACACACGTATGTGACAAAAATAACATTAAGTATCCCCTTGGGAACCAAATAAATATACTAATATATATTTTTGGTTTTTTGTTTTGTTTTGTTGTAAAGTAGCATCTATCATTGATCAACACATTGTTGAATTAGGTATTATTGAATTAAGTAGTTCCATTCAATATTTATATTGATGCAAGATATCATTGGGTCAAACATCACAAACTTATTAAGCTCCATAGGTTTGTACAAATTCCATGCAAATTTTAATTTTCATAGGTTCATACATAAATCATATAAATACCATGTTGTGGTTTAAATGAATGATATTTGTATGTATTCAATATTTTAAATATTCAAATTGATGAGACATTGTTTTTGAATGACAGATGTGAATGTTCATGTTAATACACAAAAATCACATAATTTTATGCAAAATTATATCATGATAATTAAATGATTTAATTAAAATCTAAATCATACATACTTCACATCAAAACATCATAAATAAAAAAGACACATCATATATATATATATATTTCATGTCATTTTTACACTTTGAAACTCATGGATTTTGCATGGACATATTGTTTTATGATTTTCACATGAATTTTATTCAAATTTTGTGATATTGGAAGTTGATGATGAGGTCATTAATGATGAAACTAAACTTCAAACATTTAATGTTAGTATAAGAAACAATAAGACTAGAAAAAGGTTGGGGATCACACGAATGCAGGAGGCTTTCATTCCATCTTATATATTAAAGCTACAGTGTCTGTCTGTCTGTCCGTCTTTTACTTATATCTTATTTCTTTTTCTTTGGTACCCTCTTTCTTCTTCTTTTTCACATTTTTTCTTTCTTTCTATATGCAGCTTCTTTTTCTCTGACATCATTTCACTTTCATTACCTCTCTGGCGTAATCCCATTGGCTCTCGTTCCCTGTGCATGGGGGGTGGGGGAAGGGAGAGCCCG
>Ga0116229_10008662_pt1 | contig 15728 bp, 16 predicted proteins | sample S1TSphgellanicum_3_FD_87313 | JGI IMG/M metagenome (GOLD analysis project Ga0116229, IMG submission 87313) | Host-associated microbial communities from peat moss isolated from Minnesota, USA - S1T2_Fc - Sphagnum magellanicum MG | ecosystem: Host-associated > Plants > Peat moss > Unclassified...
ATTGGAATGTGCCTTTGGTGTTGTTGGAAAGATCTTGATGAGCAGGATTTAATGGAATTTATTTGGTAAGATTTGGATTCAGAATGTGGGAGATATTGATTTAAAAGTGATTTCTGCCAATGAAAATTCAAATAAATTCTAAAAAATCAGGTTTTGAAAGGAAAAATCAGTTGAGAACATGATAACACTTGAAGGCTTACCATTCAATTCAAGCATGATTTCCTTTCATATTTGGATGTTCAAAAACTCGATACATACATTGCAAAACAATGTTCACTTGTTGAGTTTCCCTATTTTGTAATGAGTTCACACTTGCGCCAACCACATAGGCCATACTACTATAAATAGGGTGTTGAATAAGCTTGTGCATTGGTATAGGAGAAGAATTTGAAATGCCATTTCTAGGCTGATAGGCCAAATGGAGGTGTCAAAATTTTCAAAAAGTCTAAAGATAGACTATTCACTTTGTCAAATTTTTTTTTTGCTTTCATCATTTGTGCATTATCATTGTCACTACCATTCTTTTGTGTGGGTTGTGTGTTTCATTTGCTTGTGCAACATTGTGTGTGTGTGTGCTTTCATCATTGAGCACTGTTTCTTTTCTTTTTTTTAAAGTGAGCAATGTGAAGCGATTCAATTTTTAATGTTTGTTTTTTTGCTTGCATTCCAATGTCATCATTGTTTTTTTTTTAGGTGTAGCATCTTTTCTTGTTGTTTGCTACTCTTGTTGTTTGCTTTTTGGTGTTGCTTTTTTTTTTAATAAAGAAAACATCTTCATCTTGTGCTTTGTTAGAAAAATGTTTCTTCATCTTGTGTTTCATTTTTTGGAATTAACATTTGTCTCTTTTTTTTCCTTGTAGTTTCATCAATTTGTAGGATCTTTTTTTGCTACTTTGTTTTTTCAAGTAATGTTGTTAATTGAAAAGATCAACCTTCTATCTTTATCAATTTTCAATGTTTTCTTTTTTCCAAGTTGTTGTAGATTATAGTTTTGTTTTTGGAGATCCTTATTTCTTGTGTTGTTGTTTCTATGTTTTTATAACAATGTCCTATGTTGATGAACATGTTTCAAAGAAGCATTGTTGCAACGATGTTTCAAAAAAATTTACTAAAACTTCCATTAATTTTGTCAAAGGACCATTAGGCTTTGTTATAACTAACGATCAATCTATTGATCTACATTCTTTTACATGTATTGATTTACAGTTTTTTACGTCATCACATATTACATCATTTTCTTGCTTTGCTAATGTTCATGACATTGATTTGACATGGTCATTAGTTAAGGCCTATGGTTTGTATTTGCAATTCCTTAAAGAATATGTTTAATTTTCCCATAATTTTACTAAATTAAATCCTACATTGATTTCATATTTCTACAATCCCTTGGTTCTTTTAAGTGTTGATGATTTTGATGCTCTTTCATTTGATTTAGGTATTGATGAATGGGGATTTAAAGTTGAACTAGTTTTTAAAGTTGTTCAATCTTGTTGTGATGTTGTTTCTTCTTGTGGTTATGTGCCTATTGATGATATTGAACGCAATCTTATGATTAATGTGGATTCATCCATGTGAATAAATAAACCAAAAAAACATAAAGTTTAGTAAATCAACTATATTCACTTGCTAAATGACTTCAAAATTACATTTCAAAGCAATCCCATGCTTAATGAAGATTCACTAGTGTGAAAAAGTAAAACACAAAGCGCAACTTGTCATAAGATAATCATTCATTGATTTTTACATGTATAAAATCAATGTGTACCTAGTTCTATTCTTGTGAAAAAGTGAACCATAAAACACAAAATGATAATCATTTTTTCATTTTTACATCTATCAAGTCCTTATAAACTTACTTCACAATTTGATAGGCTATTACAAATCAACAAACTGAAGAAATTCACACATGATTACCCAAGCATTAGGAATAAGAAAAAATTGAGAGTTTATAAAGGGTAAGTGAAGTCAAAACTCTACTCACCCTACCATAATAGTTGTAATGGTAATTTTTGTGGTAGTTTTTGTGCATTTCAACATTGAATAGTGAACTTGCTTCCACAACGAAACAACAATCCTAATTAACAACCAAGATACATTGACATTATAAAAAGTAAGACATGATAAGTTGAAAAACATTAAAACAGAAAACATGTTGCAAGTTAGCAATGCATACTCACTCCAAGCCAAGTTTTCATCAATAAACCATGCCCTATTAAAGGTTTCCCATATGACACACTTAATCTTTTGATAGAAGGAGATTTGCAAACACTAGTTCCCACCAAAAAATCAATGTTAAACAATTCATATTGTAATTTCAAATTCCTATTATAGCCCTCATTCCACTTAATGCACTTAACAAATTGACCTCAACACAAAAAACCATTTATTTCATGCTTGGAATATAGTTTTGTCACAACTCCAAATCTTCTTTGCACAAACTTTTGGGTTTATAATTCAAGAACACCCAAGTAGAAAATGTTTTATTTTCAAACCTACAATCCTAGCTAGGTTTTCGATCCTTGATAAAATGTGCAACATTGTAACATGGAATAAGGTGCCATTCAACAAATAGACCTCCATCAAGTTTAAGAATAATTGAAAAGAAGAAAAAAAATTTACCTAATTTAATTGTTGTCAACTTTAAGCATTGCCATTACCTCCATCAAATGCAACATTGTGGCTTTTAGATTTTTTGTAACTACAAGTGATGATATTTTGAACTATTTGGTTTTCAAAAGTATAACAGAACTTTAAACATGCTCAAGATTTAGATTTTTAGATAGTTTTGGGTGCATGTTATGAGGTGGAAAGAATAAAACTTGCCCTAAAAGCTATGGAGTAGCTCTACCACATTAAAGCTTGAAAACAAGAATGACAAAGAATGTGAATTGTTGAGACTTGCAACTTGTGCTAAACTTGTGCATGACTTGTGACAAACTCGTCTATGACAAAGATGACAAAACTTATACTAAACTTGCATGTAGGGTATATGAGGCACACAAGGGAGACTTATTTCATTTCAAATTACCTTGTTGTCATCCAATTTCAAGTGTTGGGCTTCATTGAATACAAAGATGCCATGTGTTTTGTTTTTTCCTAAATTCTTCTTGGAAAGGACCTTGGCCTCGGTGTTGGTGGTTCCTTTTACAATGATTGGACCCATAGGTACAACCAAATTGGCTAGCACCTATGAGATGAAGGCTCTACAACACAGCATTGGTGGATTTGGGGAAGGTTATCCATTTGCTTCATTATGATGAGGCGTTTAATGAAGAGAAAAGCTTGTGTGAAAAATCAAGGTAACTTTCTTTTGTTTTTTCTTGAGTTTTTTGTTGTTTTCAGTTTTTTTTTCTCTGCAAATTTGTTGGTCTATGGTTTTTGTGTTTTGCAGGATCATGATTTTGGATAAATTGATGTAGTTGCTAGTTTTCTTGCTCTTGACAATGTTCTAGCTTTTGAGCAAGTTGCTCCTACTTTATACTTTATTGTTGCAGCCAATTATTCTTGAGATAAATGTGTCCTTGAATTGAGGACTTCTGTTTTTGACATTCAAGGTGGGTTTTGGAATGAGCTTTTTGAAACCAAACTTTGTAAACACAAAGAGCGCTTGGATGAGATTTTTGGCTGGTCTCCATTGGGAGTGATTAATGCTAATACCACATTCGCTTAGGTTTTTAGCAACCTACAAAATTGTCGAATCATAATTAACTATGTGATGTACCCCAAGTCTATTTGGGCAGCAGTGGGATTAAAGAATGTATTACTTCGATGCAACTCCACTACAAATTGTTGGCATTTGTATTGTGATGGCTTTTCTTGTTCAGTGGTAGTAGAACATCTTTTTTTTATTTTAGCTTTATGATCATTTTAAGTAACTTCATAATATGAGCATTAAGCTTTAGGTTCTTTGTAATTTTGAGGTTCTTTACAGTTTTGTAATGAATTGTGACATTACTTTTGGTTGATTCAGTAAGGTTCATTGTTTGAGCATTCAATTAGGCTTCATAGTTTGGGCATGGAGCTCCGTTCTTTGGATTTTGAGATGTAATTCTTACATGACTTGTAATTCAACATTCTTCTATAGCTTTCAGAGATGGTGTGTAGCCTTCAAAGATAGTAACATTCAGAAATGGCCCTTTTTTCATCCTTTGTAGCTTTCAGAAAACTTAGAGATGGTCATGATGTGGAGAAAAATGTTATGTTGAGTGATCTAATAATTAGATGGGAAATAGGGTTTAGTGGGTTTGTAGATGAGTTTAATTGTAAAAGTTGGAGTTTTCTATGTGAAACCAACCAGCCAGCCACCATCTCATTGAAAAGATGCAGAATGATGTTCAGGAAGAGATTTGCATATTAGAGTTGTGATTGCAGTTTCCAAAACAAATCCATTTTAGTGTGGACAGGACCTCAGCAATTACATTAACAAAGATGTCATGCCACTAGAGATGGTGGCAAATGTTTTGTTTGCAACTTGAGGAACAAAACTCTTAACGGTTGCAGATAACATACTTTAGTTGGAAATAACCACTCCATGCATCTGTGGACTGTTTGCCAAAATGAGAGGGTAACAACACCAAAGTGTTTTGGAGAAAATACAGAGTGCTCAGTCCAGCACTACAAGTATCTGCAAGTTTTGCTTGGGTCATCATCATCTTGAACACAAGCACCCATTCCAGTCTCTCTTCCAACATAGAGCCTTAAGGCCACTATTCTTGAAGGTGTTAGAATTATCCTTGGCAGCAATATATTTCCTTTAACTATTTGCATGCCTGCAGTTGTCAAGAACCCTGTTTTTAGATTTCACAGAGGATATTGAATTGGCATGGTACACCTAAAGACAGAGATGAATACAAGCAACTCTTGTCTGGTACAAAATGGCAAACTGCACATTACCTGTGAGCTAACAGGCAGACTGACTGTCAGTGTTGTCAAGCTCCACTTGAGAACTGTTTTTGCCAAGCCAGTCCCTGATTTCCTGTGATGTCACTACAGGGTACTGCACAACAAAATCAAACATTAAACTTCAAGTCCAGTTTGCAAGTATAAAGCAGTGATTGCCTTGATCAAGATTCCAAGATTTAGGACTTTCTCCATGAGACTAGATCAGTTGGACTTGACATTGCTCAAAGGGGGGTTCAGAGTTTAGGGTCAACCCTTTGAGCTCACTCAGAACTTTTGATGCCCCAAAGATCACCTCTGCATGTGGTGGTGGTATGAGGAGAGAGGTTCACAGCTTTGACATTGCAGAGTTTGCAGAAAAAACTTAGACAACAGCTAATCTGAATGGAAGAGAGGAGTTCAACAGAAAACAAACAGAGAAAATACTTGGAGACAAAGCAAAACTATGGGAGGAGAGAGTATACCTCCAGCATGTTGGGAGGAGAGCCAAGCTCAAGTTCATCCTCCATCTTTTGGACTGCTCCTGCTCCAAACTCCTCAAGAAGCTCAAGGCTGGACCCAACTTGTTGTGCATCACCAGGCAGATTCATATCTCCATATGATGAATCCTGTAACTTGCACATGCATTGCAAATGTTAGAGACAATTCCAATTGACAACCTGAGGCTCCTTCTTGCCCTAATCCCAAAACATGAAAATGACAATGCACTGTGATGATGACTAGCATCAACTTCAGTTTTAGTAGCTCTTCAAGTTCTTCAAATACAGAGGGGTGATTGATTTGATATGAAGCCACACACCTCAACTAGGGGATCACCATTGAGCTTTTCATTACAGAGAAGCTCCAGCATCTCAGGTTCAAAGTGAAGGGAAGTCTCATTCAGATCCCCTCCTCCATGGGCGTTCACTACAGCCTCCCAAGGCTGCTCCTCATCTCCCAGGTTGACTGTGTGCTCTTCTTCACACCCACTTCCAGCTCCACAAGCTTGATGAATTCCACCATTCTGGTGGTCAGAGGATGAAACTAGGTTGTGTGCCCTGTTTCTGCTACAGTCCTGTTTCTTGGACAGAGTGGAATTAGTATGGAGGCCGTGTGAACCTTCCTCTGAGATTGCAGATATTGATTCCAGTTGTTGCTCCTTCCTCTTGTTTTGATTGGCCCTGATTGAATTGTATGAGTCTTTTGTGACCCCTGAAACTATAGAGGAAGTGAAATCAGAGCGTCCAGCCTGATTCCAGTTGGATACAATATCACTTTCTGATAGCTCACACTCCTCCTCTGCCAACATGTTGCTAGTTTTTGGTGCACCACCTGAGCAATTACGGGGCTGCTTTTGGAAAAACACTTTGCAAACAACAAGCTCTCCATCTGTCTCCTCCTCATTCTCACCAAGGTGATACTGATGCATCACCCAATTTGTCTTCACATTCTTTGACTTCTTTCCAACTCTTTCATATAGCACCATGATCTTCTTAAATCCCAAAACTTTTCTATTCTGCATGGACCATCATCACAGAAAAGCTGAAAGTTAGTTACAGATTCTCTCTGTTAGAATCTGTTCAATCTCTTGACTTAGAATTAGATTCCTGAGATAGCTTCTGTTGAAATGCAGGTGCAAATTGATTCTGTCTTCAGACAACAGCAGTCTAAAGAAGAAGAGATTGGGCACACCATCGTCCAGTGAGGTTTGAAATCCACTGTAGTGCTTATTCCTTTGTTGTAGTGGAGATCACATTTTCTGCATCGATCTCTGGAAAGGTGAAAGTGATACCTGTAGGACAGGCCGAGTTTTGCCTGTCTTGTGCCAACGAACTTCTTCTCTGCCATTAGCATGGATTTTCCTGCGCTTTCGTGTCCCAGTAGTGTATGCCATGGATGGACGATGGAAGAAGTGGCAGCTGCTCCCATCCTTCTTCACACCTGCATTCCCACAACCAGAAGACAGATGAACTGCTGAAAGCTGCATTGAAAAGGACAAGGAAAAACAGAGTGGAAAATGTAAGAACACAGTAGTAGCCAAGATCTTACGATCATACCAAGACAGAAGACAGATGTTATTACCTGGCAATTTTTCAGGGTGAGTACCACAAATGCCGTCCTCTCCATCAAGGAATGAAATGAAGTCATCAATGAGTGGATGTGACATCATATTGCTGTGCCCCATTTTTGCAGCCAGATGAATAAGCAATTCCTCATCACTGGGGTCAAACCTCACACCTGCTGGCAATGCCATACACTCCATCTTTGCCTGGCCACAAGGATACATGTAAGAGCCTGCATCTATGGAAAACCCACATCTTAAATTCTTCACAGGGTTTTGCCTAACATATTCCATGATGATTGTGCACCACTGCTTGACTTCCAAAACCATCTGCAAAACTTCAAACCCAAACTTCTGAAACAAAAAACCTAGATTAAAAAGACCAGAACTTTCACCCAAACCATCCGCCAAACTTCACACCCAAGCTTCCAAACCACAAAACCTAGATAAAAAAGACCACAAATTCCGAATTTTGACATACATTGGATCTGCGGACGATATGGCCACATTCTGGGCAGTCTTTGTTTGTCATCCTCCCTCGCTGTTGACTATTACTATTCAGCACACCCAGCTCTTCACCAACTTGGCACAACTGAGCACCAAAAGTATTATTCACCATTTGTACACTCCTCGCCCTCCTGCAACATATGGTCAAGCAATGGATGTTTGAGAGGGTTTAGGGTTTAGTAGAGAGTCTCATTTCCAGATGGAATATCACAAGAGTGGGTGCCTATTACACATGAGCTAAGCAAGAGAATCACACCCAATAAGCAAAAATTAGTGTTCCATGGTCTTCATCATCCATACAGCATTCAAAAACTCAGGAAACAAACCAAAAAAGAAAACACTAAGAAACTACTGGAAGTAGCGGTGAGAAGAAGAAAAGCTCAGTGCATCAATGTTAGCTTCTGGAGCAGTTATGGAGAACTCCGAAAAACCCCAATCTGCCACGACTCTCCAAAGAGTGCAAAACCCCCAACAGAACGATCCGAGAAAGGAAACCCCAAAGAGTGTAAAATCACCCCAAAAAAAAACGGAAAAGAGACTTCGATTTTGAAGAAAAACCACAAGAGCAAAAGAGCAGAAGACGGAACTAAAAACCGATGGGTAGGTACTTACTTGCCCACTGCGTCAAAAATGAGAGACGAAAACAGAGGAAGGAAAGAGAGAAATCTTGTGGAGCTTGAAATCGCAGGGGTGTGGAGAACTGGAACATCTTAAGATGATTTTGCTGTCGTCGGTAACGCGGAGACTTCGACTTCTTCTTCTTCTTGCGCAAGAATTTTTTCAACGGGAAACGGAATGGTACCAATTTCCCGGAAGCTAAAGGCGACCCATTTTAGGAATCTGAGGTACTTGGGACCTGCCTTTTTTCACTGGCGATATATATCGCCAAAATGAGAAAGAATTTTTTTTTTAAATTCGAAAAAGTGATTTTGGAAGATTCCAATCGCCAGAAGTGAAAGGGGGCGTGAGGGGGAAAAGAAAAAAAAAGTAAAAATCGGCAGATTCATATATATCTGGTTTTTATTGTATAGCCAAAACATATATAGCAGGTGATCATCATCCTTAAGCAGATTTTGCCAAATCTAGCGAAAATTTGGCTATATGTTGTATATCAAATACAAATGTCTTGTCATTAGACTATTCTTTTGCCTACACATCAAAAACCCAAATACAAGAACTTTAGCCATTATTATTATTATTATTATTTTCTCAATTTTGACCATTGAAAACCTCCAACAAAATCATTACAATCTCTAATTTTTAATTTTTAAATTTCATTTTTTGATGAATATTTTGAGTGAGATTTGACACTTTAAGAACTGGTCAAGTATCACAAGGGCTCAAACCTGATACTCGTGAAGGTTATCAAGTGAACTCTGAAGGCAAGTTTCTTATAATTGTGTAGGGTTTAGGGTTTAGAACCAGTTAACCCATATCATTACAAAGGTTATCAAGTGAATTTTGAAAGCTTGATTCGCATAATTATATAGGTTTATAAAAAATCAAATAGGTAAAATCACTTACCCATATCATTACAACAACGTTTGAACCCAAGATTTTTAGGAAATTTTTAAAAAAAAACATTAACTACTACATCACAACCCTTTACATGTGAAAAGATAAGTTGAACTTTAAATTTAAAGTTTACACATGTCAATAATTAAATAATTTTAAAACCATTAGAATGAATGAACATTAAATGAAAATAGTCATATGTTTTATTTAAGTGTTACTTTACGTTTAACATTTTAAATTATTTTTAAAAAAATTTAGGTTCAAACCTCATTTAGATGAAAATTGACCTACGTAAAAATTGGTGATTGCTATATGAAAGGAAAACTATATTAATCTTTATATTTTTTGGCTACCTACTTGAAGCTTGTATAGAAATCTGGCAATTTTTCTTGATTTTTTTTGGTTTTCCATGAACTTTCTTCCCAACATGTTCTTGAAAACTTAAATTAAAAAACTACCATAGTGCCTTGGCAGCTTTGGCACAAATTATATATTCTTTAATCCTAATATTTTTGAAATTCTATTTTTCATGAAGACCAATTTTTTTTTGAAGGAAAATGAAAATTATTTTGAAACATTTTGGAATATTTTATTTTTGAAATGAAATATTCAAAATTAATTAATTATGAACAGTAGACATGTGCTGAAGCTGCCCCTCCCCTTGTCCTATGATATCGAGCTATTAGTTTTCTTTTGGCTGCATTTCTCCAATTTCAGCTCCACTTCTAGCTTGAATTTGAAGGATTGTGCACGTAGATTGAAAAGAACAAGATTTGTTTCCTCCTTAAGTTTTCTTACATAAACAAACCTTGACATTTTATTGGGTGATTCTCAAGCTGAATATTTTTTATAAATCAACTCTTATGCATAAGGGGTCGTAGGAGGGTATTATCAAAATGATAATTGAGGAAATTGACAATGATATATTTTGCACAAATTAATAATGAGTGGGCAGCTTCAACACTGATTATATTAATCATAAAAAATGTTCGAATTTTCGAAAATACTTTTTTTTGGAGGAATTAATAGTTTAACAAATTGTGTCCAAGGGAATCTTATGGGGTTTGCCCTGAAGCCCAAGCTGGTTTGTGGTAAAGGGCCCATAGAAAAGTGGCATCTTTCTTGATGCGCAATTCTTCCTCCACACTTCACTTGATGTTGTATGTAGGAGTGAAAAAGTTGGGACATTTGTCTTGGATTTTTTGCATCAAGGAATCCTTCATGTTGATCATCTTTCAACCTCTTTTAGCCATGTAGTCAAGCAATGGTGTGCCATCTACCCAACTCCACTGATTTGGGTCGAATTTAAGGTCCCTTAATCGCCCATGGAAGAGGTCGTAATGTGCCTTGCTTGGGCCTTTTCTCATTGTGGATATTCAAATTCAGCATTGCATCCTAATAACTTGCAATTGTTTTTTGGATTAATTTTGTTACAAAGTTGCAAAAGGCAATGTATCTATGTTGCATACTGATTATTCGGTGGGTTAATGCAAATTTATATGTCCTTTAAGTTGTCATGCACTACCACATCAGCGCTTACATATATCGCTATTAACACACACATAAATCAAATAACAACATGATATCTAAAATAGTGCATCAACCCAAATACAAAAGAACTAACCTAGAAACAATAGAACAAGGGAATCCAAATTGGAACATAGAAAACATGAAACCACACAAAATGTGCAAATGGAAAACTATGAAAACATAAAAAAATTACAAAGCAAAAAAACACAATGTTCTGAAATCTCAAGTGATTTGAAATCACACAATAAGGGATTACATCCCAAACACTAATTCATAATCGAATCTATTCACATTGGAACTAATTCACAACTAAATTAATTGCTAAATTAAATTAGCCTAATTAATTAAGATCATGCCTAATTAAGTTAGACTTATTCTTGCAACTAAATAATAATTCTTGACAAATCACATGGGTAAGAAAGCTTTTGTGGTGCAAATCAACAATTCAAACAACATTTTGTTGTTTTTAGGATACAACGTTGATTATTTTCCAACACCAATTTGTTGTGTAAGATAGCAAAGTTTTAACTTCTAGTACTTGAACAACTTTTCAACAAACATTTCCCAAATAATATATGGTTAATCATTATCTTTGAATAGGTAGTTGTTTTAAACCTTTTCCCAGTTTTTGAGTTCTTAAATGCGAATGTTTCACAAGTCCTCAATGGTTTGTAATCATTTCAGCACATCTTGGGTTTTACAATCAGTTAACAAAATGACTAATGTCTTTTTCAACTACAATTGTAACTACATAGTCACATCAATGACTACCTAGTTGTAAAGAACATTGTGATGCCACTTGGCATTATGGTTTTGCAACTATAGTTAGTATCACAACTTGATCGTTCTTGCTCAAATATCAAAAATTTGAATATATATTTTGAATATATTTTTAATTGTCCAAAATTAAGTAATAACAAAATTTTATTGATTCTTGCAATTGTTGTTGAATAATAATGATTTATGATTTAGTGATGTTGACATGGCATGCCATGTGGCGACAAGGTTGGCTAATAGTTGGAAAACCTCATGATTCATGCCACTAACTTCAATAAATTTTCCTTTATTAATTGGTCATGTGATTAATAACAATTTACAACATCTCCTTTCTGGGATACATGTCATGTGGCAAAAGTTCATAAGGTGTGTTCATTAGATTTATATGCTAATTATTTTTATAGGTTTTGTTATTTCCTTGAATTAATGGACACCAATGGCTGATTTTAGAATCTACATCAACAACATATTATGGGTTTTTTGACCAATCGCAAAAATCACTATGTAGTTGCAAAGGCTATTGAAATGTCATGTGATGTCATGGTTTTATAACTATGGTTAGTTAGTTGCAAGACCCATCCACCTTTGCAACTAATAACAATTCAATCTCCCATGATGATGACATGGCATGTTATATGCCAACAAGATGACGTGGTCCTATTTGTCATAATTGTGATTCATGTCATTGATTTGATGAATTAATATCATTTATTAGCTAGTTGAAAATATTTTTGTCCTTTACCATTAATAATGGCTTAGTCTTCCATGTGATGATGACACGACATGCCATTTGGCAACAAGGTGTCACAATTTTTCATGGAAATCCATGATTTTTTGTCACACCATATTTTTTGTGTGCCATGAAGTTTTTGAAGTCATGAATTCACATGCATGTGTATGTGTAATAAACAATTTATTATTAACTTGGAATTATGACTACAATATTAATAGTTGTTTTGAAAAAGGTGATTAGATAACTCCTTGACTTTTTAACTATTTAACACACTAACTTAGGTTAACATACCTATTAAATTAACCTATGTATGTAAGCTACCTAGTAAAACCCTACTTTGTAATATAAGCTACTTCAGAAGTTACTTAACTAGATATAAAACATTTATTACACTTAGTATGTTTAAATATACCTAAAATATATTACCCTACTAATAAGTTAACATATATAGGCTTGTCTAAGTTCCTAGCTTTAGGTTTTTTCCCAAGTCAATTTAAGTAGCTTCATTACAAGATATTTTATCAAGTTTGTAACCACCTTAGGTTTAGGCAACTAAATGTGACTATGCACTGACTAGATGCGAATAGATGCGACATAATTATTTTAGGTTTCTTTTAGCTTAAGAATGCCTAGGTTGACCTAAGCTAGGATAGTAAGTAGTATAAGTTGAAAAGCTAGTTCATCTTAAGTCAACCTAAGGAGGTCTAGGTCTAGGTTAGGTTGTTAAATAGTAAGTAAATTGACCTAGGTCAACCTAGGGTGGCCAAGGTTAATTCAAGGTTAAAAATTTTAAACTTTATAACTTTGTGTTAAATATAATTAGTATAAAAAAATGTGGTAGTGCAATGGACGAGGACTTGAACCCCAAAGTGAAGGTGACAAGTTCAAATCCTCATTCTTACAACCTATGATACCCAAGCCACTTAGCTTAGGTTAAGTAGCTTAACCTAAGTTCTTGGGCTAAGAGTCTAACCTTTGTTTTTAATTTAAACCACCTAGCCAAAGTTAAGTATCCTAGGTTGCCTAACATAAGTAGTTAATCTAACAAAGTTAAGTTAAGTTGATTTTTGGTTAGGCAAGCTAGGTTAGGTTGCTTAACTTAACTAAGTTAAGTTAGGTTGACTTTTGGCTAGATGCAATGATTCATAACATGTTTATATATTTTGGACCCATGTCATCCACCCATCAAAGAACACTTAATTGAATAAAATGACTTAGTTGAGATGGCATGCACTTTACATGTCATATCAAAGTTAATGATGACATGGAAATTCATTATTATAAAAAAATTAAAAAATCATAATCGTTAAAACAACTAGACTTTGCAATTGACTGTCCTTTGCAACTAAATGGGTGAAACAACATGTGTTTAACAACTCACTAGGCACAAATCACATATGTTTTTTTTTACTAATATGTAGCTGTAAAGACCAATCGTAAAACCAAAAATGTGTTGTTGTGAATCCCCAAAAGCTTATCAACTATTAAATTCTAACATTACTAATATATTTAGCCAACACATGTGAGTTTAGCTGAATATATTTGCTCATGAATTTCCAAGCATTAAAGATTTGGTTCCATACTTTTGACCTTGGTGCTAAGACATGACCTTGAATTAAAATCTAATGAATGTCTAATATCCATGTTTTAGTTTGGAGGGGTAGGTTTCATTATGTGGTATTTCGTGAGCAATTTCAAATTTGACACTTTTGATTCAACTATCATTAAAATGCACAAATGCACAATAATGTTAAATGTTTATTTAATTTAGATCTAGAAGATTTAGCCTTCTTATGTTTTATTTCATAAATAGTCTATCCAATTGACCTTAATTATATTATTGTGATCTTAGGCATTCCGAAGGTAGTTCCAAAGGATAATTGTCAATTTTTCCTTCTAGACCTGATAAATTCAAACTTCCAATGGAAGAAATAACTTGTCATGAAGAACTTAGAAATTAAAAAATTAAAAATTAAAATTAACAACTTGGGATTGAGAGTCCCAATAACAAGCTTTTACAAGAAACAATGGGGGTGGTTTACCTCTTTGGAGATTTTTAAAACGAAGTTCAACTTGAAAAATATTATGAAAATGCCATAAAAAATGTAAAAACCATTGCTACAAGTGTTGCGACAATTGTTGCCAACTATGTTATCACATGTCAATTATTGCTTGTGACTTTACAATGTTGCAACAATATTTCCATTACTATGAAATGTCATTTACCTTGCTACAACCTTGGGGTGTTTACACACTATGGTGATCGTATATGGATGTCACAATGGCAATTTTTTTCATATTCCTTAAGTATAAGAAAATAAATAAAATAAGATCCATTGAAATAATAAAAAAAGGGATCCATTTATCTAAAGCTATCATAATCGACCTTACAAAAATGAAAAAATCAAATCAAAATTGTGAATAGCTAATAAATAATGAACTTTTAAATTTTGCCAACATTTTTTGTCACACCTACAACATTGATGGATATGGACTTTTATTTTACAATGTGTTAATCTTATGTGTTTAAAACTTTAAAAAATTGGATGAATTATGTTTAAGAAATTAAAGATCCATTAAATGAATGAAATGTGATTTTAGTTTCTTATGTTATGAATTTTTTTTAATTCTAAAAACTGTAATTATTTTAAAAGTTTTTTTTAAGCATTTAAAAATAATTATTTAAAAATAATTTCTCTTTAGATATATATTTTTATGTCTTTTAACATTATGATTTGAAATTGGAAATGGAAAAAAATGTTAATTTCAATATCATCTAAATATTCATATTTTAAACTAGTTTTCAACTACATTAAAAAAGGACTTTGAAAAGGGACTTTAATTTATTGAAATTGTGATACCTTAGTGTGTTTTTGCCTCTTAGATTTAGCCTAGTAAAAAATAATTTACAATCCTATAACCATAGATCTAAATAATAAAACATAATTATTTCTTACTACATTTCATGAAGAGAAAAGGAAATAAACATGCACAAAGTATTTCACATCAACATTCAAGACTTAGTTTTCCAATTCACAAATCACATCAAGAGGTTTTCCTCTTTCAACCTCTTTTGAACATACATAGACTAATTTCTTCATTAACTTCTTTTCCAAAAATTAAACCACACTAAATAATGCAATAAGAGGAATCCCCTTCAAGGGAATTTCACCCATGTCATCCTTCAATCACATCCTTTCCTATTTTCTTGCTTTGATCCTGGTTTTTTAAAAATTAACTCTAGTGAGGTAGCAAGGTAGTGCCACATCTCCACCTTCTAGAACTGTTAAAATTAATAGTTTTGTTGCCTAAGTAATTAGGGAGTGGTAAATGACCATAATTTACCACTGGTAACAAAAAGTTATCAAGATACAATCTAAATCTATTAATTATATGTTAACTTACCTACTAACAATAGGGTATTTTCTACAAGTTTTAAATGATTATATGTATGACTTTAATCATAATTAAACTATTACTTTGAGTCCTATGTGTGAAAAGTCATAATTATATATTAGTGGGGCATGTGATTAGTAGATGATGAGGTGGTAACAAGATGGAAAGTGTCATTTTAAACATTTTTATTTCATCTATATGACATCCATGACTGATGACAAAGTCATGTGGAGATCCGATTGTCATTACAATGATTAAAAAATGATTACAAGTTATTTGATATGAACATAGACAACCCTACCCCCCACCTACCTATGTACCTATGTACCA
>Ga0116229_10008663_pt1 | contig 15727 bp, 7 predicted proteins | sample S1TSphgellanicum_3_FD_87313 | JGI IMG/M metagenome (GOLD analysis project Ga0116229, IMG submission 87313) | Host-associated microbial communities from peat moss isolated from Minnesota, USA - S1T2_Fc - Sphagnum magellanicum MG | ecosystem: Host-associated > Plants > Peat moss > Unclassified...
AAAAATTCTTTTAAATAATTAATAATTAAAAAAAAACAAAAAATTGGGAAAAAAAAAAAAAAAAAAACACAACTACTTTCTAATGGTAATTACAAGGTAAACCACCAAGGGTTTGTTTTTCAATTTTGTGATGTAGTTGAATCGACAATCATCCATAAGATGATTTGGCTAAATTTGGCTATAAACTACATATGAAAATAGAGAAAAAAAATATATATTCTTTTGTATTCTTGATTACTTACTAGAACTTATCTTAAAAATCTAGTGATTTGGAATTTTTTATTTCGAAATTTGACGAATTTGGGTCATTTTTTCCATGGAAAATGCTTTGTATAAGTCCACATCATATTTTTCAAGGAAAAATTTTGCCAAAGAAAAACACTAAAACCACCAATTTTATTTTATTTAGGTGGAAAAATATTTTGTTAAAAATTCCTTTTTTTAAAAATAATTTGCTAGTTTTTTAAAAATTGCAAGAAAACTCTACCACATTTTGACTAAGTCTTTTCTAATTTCGGGATTTTTTTGCTAATATTCTACAAACCTATTGCCAATCTATGCTGAATAATTCTTAGAACATTGGTTAATGATATTGGTACATAAAAAATGGTGGGGAAAAGCAACTTCAAAATAATTTCAAATGGGCAATAATCCATTTAATTGAGAAGAATTAAATTGCAATTCATTTTGTTTTACAATCTTGGGTTTGTAGGGGGTGTTATCATATTAATCAATTGACCAATTCTACTTTTTAAAAATGTGATTTGATACAAAAATATTATGATTGGAAAAATATTGATTTCAAATTCACCATTCAATGAATTTGTGCAATGTTGTAATAATTGTGCATGTATTTGTCAAAATTTTAATTATATATACATGGATTGATCCAAACTTGTAGGTTTTTTTAAAAATTAACATTTTGTGTCATATGATAATTAATATATCGTGTTATGAAGTCTAATAACTAGGTACTAGTTTGAACCCCGTGCCTAATGCACAAGTGTGTGTGTATTTGCACAGGTGTGTGTGTATTTGACGATACATTACATATGTGCCAAAAAAGTATATTACGCAGTGACGACCAAATGTCATAGGCGACATATAGCAGCTTATCAGACAACACAAAATGCTTTTCCATATTTTTGGTTAAACAAATCACAAAATTTGTTTTTAAAAAATCATTAAATGCGAGTATGCCAAAAAAGTCACATAGCACTAATTTTTTTAATGTTTGGAAAAAAATATTCGAACTATAAAAAATTAGCAAAAACAAAAAAAAATTGTCCCAAACACTAAAACATGTGTCCAAATTTGACAAAGTATTTTTTCCTACCAAAAAAAAAGATGCATTTCTCAAAAAAATTGCAATTTTTTTCTTTGAGAAAAGGGAATTTGTGAAGAAAGATCCTCTTTTATTTTTTTGAAAGTTCTAACTCATAATTTTGAGAGAATTCACCATGAAACAAATTGGTCAGATTCTAGGTTGGGTGGATTATTTTATTTCTAATTTGATGACATCCGCTAAAAATATTATTAATTTTCAATTCACTATATATATATATGTGTGTGTGTGTGTGTGTATTCCACCCTTTCTCTACCCCGTCGGAGTAAACAGACCATGATATGACGAATGTGAAGCATTATTTCATCCATCTGTCCTGTCATTGTAGGGCTTTGGCATGTGTGCCATCTTTTCCTATTGCTTTCTCCACCGTGCCGCGTTTATATCCCACTTTTTCTCCACCTCATCGGAGTAAACAAACCATGACAAGATGGATGGATGACCGAATGGATGGACGGATGGATGACGATACAAATGGATGAAATGATGCTTCACAATGTCCTTTACTATATGTAATAAGAATTTTGTATTAATTTGAAAACAAGATGTGGATATACAATGATAACGTATTTTATGACATTTTATTTATGTAAAAGTTGTGAGATATTGGCATTCTATCTAAAATAAAAAATGTGGACGTAAAGATTAAAATTGTGAAAGAATGGCATGATGGTTTTAAAAAGTTGGGCAATGACACTTTACATGATAAATTGTTGTCAAAACTTAACAATAAATTGCAAAGTCTCTTAAGGATATACAATATTCAAAATTTGATTTTACCAAACATCATCAATCATTTTATTGAATTTTTGCACACATTATTTTGAAAACTTATAGAATGTGATTGTTATAATTATAATTCCATGTGTGTGAATGGTTTGAATTAATCTTGGTCAATTATTAGGAAATTGATTGATTAATTATCAACAAGGTTTCAATGGTAAGTTTTAATAATTTACATGCTAGTTCCAATTTTGACCAAAAATTAAAAAATAACCTACTTGAGTTGGTATGTGTTTCATATAGACCCAACAAGACCTTTATGGGTTGGATATCATTTTTTGAAAAATCAAAAATCAATTTGGAGGCTTTCCCTATCCTTCCTTGGTCAATTTTTAATCCTAAAATTTATTTATTTTTTAGTTGTTATCTTCAACTAGATCACCTTTACTGACTTTGAATGTTAATTGCCAAGATGCTGAAGCTTTTTATGTTGAATAATTATGGAGGAACAAGATTGAATACTTGTGCCACCATCAATGTCAATTCAATTTAGCTCTCAACTTTGAACTTGGATTTAACAATTTGATTGAGATTCACAAGCCCCATCCCGTGCATTAGTGGATTGAAGTTTTGTTTTAAGCTTTATATTTTGTTTTAACTATTATGTTGTTTTTATGAATGCATGTTTTATGGCACCTTTTGTAATCTAGATCTTAGACACAATCATAACTTTGTGTTGTGTCAAACACATTGTGGTCATGTATTTTTATTCACATTTGACAAGTCTTGGAGGACTCTAATCAATGCCTATTTAGATTTCTTATGTGCTTCCATTTTTTAACACGTGAGAAAGCTTCAAAGTGGACCAAAAGATGAATTTTTTTTCTTCACCAAATGATTATGAATGGTTTGACTATTAGGGTTGATGTTTCAAGATCACAACATGATGTTTCAATGTTCAATGCACAAGGTCCTACTAAAAGTAGTGTGACCTAACCCCAAGTTTTGTAGGTCCAAGCATGGAAGTCATTTTTTCAATTTGGCTCCCTCACAACAAGGTTTTTCTCCTTTGGTCTTTTTTTGTGGTTAATAATTTTATTGAAAGAACTCTTGATATTGTACACAAATAATGAAGTGTATGTTACCTAATGGTAGTTACCATCATAGGGTAATAGTTACCATCACATGGCAATAGTTATTGTCCTAAGGTAGAATAATCAAAAATAATTTTAGATTGGAATAAAAGGTTAATTTGTTAATGGGCATCCTAATAATTTCCTAGCTAGTAGTGGTAGGTTTCCACTTACCATTTCCTATTTATTAAGAGGGATGAAGCTATTTGGGTAGTTAGATAGATTTGTGGTTGGTTTGGTGACTAATCACCTACAGGAGATTTGGGGAAGATTAAGATAAGATTTGGGTGAATGTGGGCCTTGTTTGGTGTTATGGAGTATATTAAAATAGTGAAGAAATCCATCTATCTAATTAGGAGGATAAAAGAAACCCTTCTGTGGTCGGGAACCACTTTTGGTTTGTTCTTATCGATTGGGTTCATTTTTTCATTGGGAATTTTTTAATTTTTTTGGTTGATTTTCAATGATGTATCTTTATGTTGTTTTGGAGGAATGAAGAGGAAGTATTTTGGTGTGAAAAAAAAAGTGCATTTATGTGAAGGTCATGGACCTTAAAATAGGTTTTTTTTCACAACCTTTTAAATTTGACAATAATAGTTAGTTTGATGTAAAAAACTATAGTTTTCATATCAATTTAATATTTTTTCATTTATGTTATTTAAACGAGTTTCTAGAAAATAATGGAAGTTGTTGCAAGATGGTAACAATAGACCTATAAGTGGTTCAGAGGAGGGCAATAACTTTATCTAGGTCAAAAGAATGTTAGAATGGAAATTTTGACCATAAGCAGGTATTATCCGAGGTTTGGAAAGTAGTTACTTCCAACCCCCCTTTCATTTCAATGTGTTTATCGTGTTTTTGGAATAATTTAGTTTCTTTGGACAAAAGATAGGTCTACCCTCCAAAAGGTAGCCCATGAACTATTTGCTTTCTTATCTTGGAATTTACCTATTTTCCTACTTGGTAGCTAGCTACCTTCATCATGGTAAAACTGCCATGTCCATGGTTATACAATGTACAATGAGCCATTGTTTTTCCTAAGTTTACAATTTTGGTAGTAACATAAAAAAAATGAAGGGGTTGGTCACTTACATGGTGAAAACACATTACATGCCAAAAATGTTATCACATTGTACCCTTTTCCAAGGGTGTCCATGTTTGAATTTCAACCAGGTAATCTTGGAACATATTTTTCCATAATATGGTAGACCACAACACAAAGAATTCAGTCAAAAAGAAAATTCATTTTTTCAATTTATATTGTGCGATTCTAAAATATATTTGTGACAAAAAATGTACGTCACTATGTACTAAAAAATGCAAATATACTCAAAAAATGATTGAAATGATTTTTAGTATTTATGAAATTTGTAATATCTATTAAACATTATGATTCCATATGATTTGAATAAATTTGTGAACCATGTGAAAATTTTGATAATGATCATATCACAAATGGGTGTTTTTGAAGGCAATGACCACAAGTATGTGATAAATTAACATTTTGATAAACTATCATTTTCAAATGGAAGATAATAAGCTATGTGAGGTGGGTCATTTTAAAAAATTTCATTTCAAACATTTTTTGGTTGACTAATTCAAACCCAAACCTAGTGTAATCCAAAAGCAAAAACATGTTTTATTATACTACATAAATATACCCATTAATTTTTTGAATTTACTATTTAAATTTTTTATATTTTTCTCAAATAATATTAGATATCATTAACTTTGCGAAAATCAAAATATCAAGCCCAAACTCCAAAAGTGAAACCCAAAATTAAATGCAACACGTTTTGTATAAATATACATTACATACATGTCGTGAAAGTGCCCAAAGTGGCCCCCCCTAATATGTTTTCACCCTATAATAAAAATCATGGGACTATTATGATAAAGAAGCATGTGAGCATTGAACATCTAATTGTTTGGTCAAGCCATATTTGACCACTTTGCAAGCATTAATCCATATAAGAAAGAAGATGTGATGCAAAAGAAATTCATGAAGGATTTGGTTTAGTAGATATGTGTTATAGAAAGTCATTGATTGCATTGTTTGGTTTGGAATAATGTTTATATGTTGTGTTTCCAAATAAAAAATAATTTTGTTTAACATGATGTTCCTTCCATGGTGGCAAAAACCATAGAAAATTATGTTTTGCCTACTTTGAATGATTGTATTACAATAACGACATCCTTTGATTTATGGATGTCTCAAATTAGTTTTAACACATTTGCATTGGTAGTTAACTTTATTCACAAGGAATGGCTTTAGTCTCTTGTGATAGTGAGTTTGTTTGAGGCCACATATACTGCAAGAGCAACAATGGTAGCACAAGTCAAGGAACTATTATTTTCTTACAACATGCTAGACAAGGTGATTACCTATGTTCAAGTTGAAGGAGGCAATTTGAATAGCACAACAATAGCTTTATTTCATGTGAACCTTCAACACTTCAAGCTCCTTGGAAAAGGACTTGCTTTGGGCATGCTTTTAACAATGCTTGTCAATATACATGGAATGACACAAAGGTTTGTGTTGGGGTTCAAGAGGTCAATATCAAGTAGACACAAATAACTACCCTACAAAAAACAATAACTTGGACCAAGAAATTAAGGAAAGGATGTAGTGAGTGAAAGAGAGCATCAGTTGCAACATTGGAAGTTGAAAACCCCAATAAAGACCAAATTTGCCAATAAAGTAATTATGTTCCAAGAAAGCTTAGAATATCAAAATGTTATAAATTTATATTATAGAAGACAAGAGACCCATGAATTACAAGCTTGTGTGCCAAATGTTCAAACATGGGCCATTTGCAAAATAATTTGTGAAACTATGTTTCATGTGGTGAAACATTGTATCGTCAACCAAACACAACAATTTTAATTATTCTCTAATGCCCTTCATGTTGCATTTTCTATCAATGTGTGCTTGCAATGAGATTTGGTAGTTGAGTGTGGATACAATTAAAGGAGCCAACAAGACTACTTTACCAAAAACTGTGAATCTTTTTTAGTCCTTTTCCAATTTTTCATATAAAAGAATTTTTGAATGAAATATTTTGCAACTTATTATTAAAAATAACTATATTTGCCCCAATATATCACATGTTTTGTGTTAATTATTGTTGAATAAATATGATTTTTTCAAAGTGTGTAAATTTTGCATTTGATCTTGAAAACTTATCATAGATCATTACATTTGAAGGCATTAGTTGTCCTCACATTAAATTGAACAACATTGATAATGCTTTGAGTTGAAATCAAATGGATGTTCAAAGTGAATAACTTGATTGTATAATTCATATGTTCTATGTTTGAATCTTTGACCTAATGTTTGCATGTATGTGATTTCAAGCCATGTGCTTGCTTTCCATGCATTTGGTTTGAAGTTGTTCATGCATTAAAAGTTTTTTGTTCAAGGATTTAGGGCATCAACTATGGTCTTACTCAGTAACATTTCAACTTTAAACATCTTCAAATGATGTCCAAGAGACAATGGATAGTTGGTTATTATGTCTTGAACACATTTAGTGATGTAATTTATGCTACTACAAACCTACAAATTCTTGGATTGTATCTAGGTTATAAAAATGAGAAGGTACATTAAATGATTTATTTTTTCACAAAATTGTGTCCATGGGGATCTCTTGATGTAGGTGAAAGAGACTAAGACCTTAGTGTATAACTGAAAAATTATTGTATCTTGTTAGTGGGACATTGCTTCCATTTTGTAGATGCACCTTTTTGATTGATGATTTCAAATCAACTTTTTAAATCATCATATTTGCAGGATTAAATGACCTTAAATTGTTATCATGGTGTCAATTTGGGCATGTGATTATATATTTATTTATAGATATTGTTGGGAGTTGATGACATTAGTGGGCCTTACCAAGTAAATGATTTAAAAACACACTTGCATATTTTTTTCATAGCCTTTGTTTGATTTTGGATGTTTGCATTCATTAGAATTTGTGTACTTGAATTTGAGCTCTTTGATTTTGGTTGGTTTTTGTAGTGTGATGAGTTACACATTATTGTTAAATTTGGTTTTATGCAAGACTCTTGTGTTGTGATGATTTTTTTATAAAGTGCCTTGGAAATTTGCAAGAAATGATTGTGGCAATGTAGGGGTTGAAGGATTTATTGTTGTTATAAAATGGTTTACTTTTGAATCTAATGATATTTTTATGCATTTTAGTTCAAAATCTTTATTTCTAGAGTTTGCAATTGTTAATTTACATATTTTTTGTTAAGTGGAAATTCATTGAACATTTCTTCACTTTTCATAATATGCAATTCATTGCCCTTTTTTGGACAATCCAATTTTTTTTTTGTATGGTTGGTGCATGCTTTGTTATTAGGTTTGTTCCAAATGGCAATGAAGATCAACATCTAATGAAGTTTTGATTAAGTACTTTAGTTTTTGATATTGTAAGTTCTTCCTCACCTTGAGAAATTGAGTTGAAAAATTAAATGTATTTCATTTGTGAAATTCATGTCCATTTTTAGTAATGTTATGATTGTAGTACATTTGTAGTTGTGCTTAAGGTGGTGTGGTGTTGGTAGGATGTTGGTGTTGGCAAAAACATAAGAATAAATAGAATCACAAAGACAAAGGTAGATTAAAGAACATAGGTAGAAAGATGGGGCAACAACAAGAAGGTTCAAGGGCTATGGAAAAGGATGTGAAAATGGAAACTTGGCTAAAGACTTTCATCATTTAAACATGAGTTCAGCCTTAATTATCTCAAGCTTTATTAGAATAAGCTTGTCATACTGAAAATAATTCTTTATATTTTTTTTTCCTTTAAAATTTTATAGAATTAGGTTATGGAATTACTTCATCAACTATTTGTTTGTCTTCATTTGGGTAGGTATTATAAAGAAGACAAGAATATTGATAGAGTGCCTACATTGATTTTGTAGAGGTCATATTGATAAATCCATGTGGTTTGGGTAAAAATGCTTGTCCTACTCAAGCCTCAAATCATATTTTTCTTATGTCTATATTTTTGAAAAACAACATAAGACTTGTGAGTATGAGATTTAGTGTATCGCATTATACATGGAAAATTCACTAACAAGTTTAAATTCATAACTCCATGTTGAAAATTTTGATAGAATTGGGTGCAAATGAGATACAATGAGCCAACATGATTATTGAAAAAAAAGACTACATGTTGTTTTTCCCAAAAAAAACTTTTCATATGAATGAATTTTGGAATAAATTTTTATTGCAACTTGTTATAATAAATTTTTATATTTATCCATGTACATGACATGTTTTTTTCTTCATCATTTTTTAATAAATATGAAAATTTGAAAGTGTGTTGATTTCTTCTAAATTCAGTGTTTCATCTTTTAAAATGATAATAATTTGAAATCATAACCATTTTTTTATTTTTTTTACATTTTTATGTTTTCTTGTATGATAAAATACAACTTTTCTTAACACATCATGTACATTTAAACCCATTTATGTGTGGCAAAGGACTTTTGAAATTTTAAAAATTTGGATCAATTTTGGAAAGTTCTTTGAATTTTTAAAGTTTTAGAATTCCACATATTTTAGGGTATGAGTGTTTTTTAAATATGGTTAATAGGTCTTTATCCTCTTAAATTTTTTCCCATCAAATGTGTCTTATTATACAAGTCCTTTTGATAGTCCTTTGCAAAATTGACTCTTGTCTAATGCGTTGCTATGCACTTTTAGGGGTCTTAAATTAAAACTTTAACTTAAAATTTCACAAATAGATTTTTGGTTTGAATTATTTAACATTCATATGAATGAAAAGAAAAAAACTTGCCATGATTGCCATGGCTTTAAATGGTAAAACATAAATATTGATCCAATTTTGATTGTTTTTCTTTGCGATCCGACACCCTTTTTTGGCTTGTTGTATTGTGACTACACCCAATTGAGTTTTGCCATTTTGTAATTGCTACATATCATAATGTTCTCATTTAACTTCAATGTTAATAAGTTGTAAGTTCTGGAGTTTCTTTTTTGCATTACAACCTCCAATGGCTAAGTTTGGATATTATATTCATGTTAATAGGCAATCATGTTCGTTATTGTATATTTGAAAGGTGGTTTTACTTTCCCGAATTTGACAAGTTTGACAAGTTTGAGATTGATTTGTTTATTATTTTGTTGGGGGATGTTTATAGTTAGGATGAAATTGAAAAACCTTTGTGTTTGCTTTCAAAATCACACATGAGCAAGGTTGGATTGGGGAGTGTTGATTTGGGGGTTTTTTAATCTAATTTTTTTCAAGAATTTATCTATTTGCAAGATGTTCAAGTTGAATTATTTTTCTAAATAGATCCAAAATAACATTGTTGATACCTTCAAGTGGTAGTTAAAGCCATTGTAAGGTGCCAAAACACAACTACAATAATTATGAAGAATTTAATTCATGGCGAATGTATATTTTTAAAGAAATAACATTCCCTAGGCATCATGTTCACATAATCACTTCCTAAATACAAAATATTTTAGGTATGGAAGACTCAAACATAATATGCACTATGAACAAATTTTTAAAAATTAAATTTTTAAAAGAAATTGGAAATTGACAACATAATGCCCTTGTCTCACCATATTTTGTATTTTAAGTTCTTCTTTAGAATGTGTTGATGATGCAATGTCAAGTTTACTACTAAATTGAAAAAAAATGATTTATAAAACCTTTTTTGTATAGTTCAGTTCCCTTTGACTCACATCTTTCATGCCTTGACAAACTTGTTATAGTCTTGGTGTGTGTCCTACCATAATGCATGGATAGTATTCTATGGAGGAATGATCTTTAGCTATAAAGGGCACTCATTGAACTTATGTTGCAAAGAAAACCTTTGGCTCAAAAATGATTACGTTATTTGTTGCCTTCAACTTAATTACAAACTTTGTGGTTTTTGTTTTATTGGTATATATATGTCTCATATTGGCTTATCATCTTTTTTCAAGTTCTACTTTATTTGTTGATTGGTGCATTGAAGTGCTAAATGTTTTTAGTAAAGTTGACCATTCTTTATATCATGCAAACTAGACAAAAGAAAACAACCAACCCAATAAATAAATAAAAAAGCCACTTGACCATTATAACCACTAGATTTCAAGGCAATTATTTGATAATTGAATCTTATGCATAACACGTGGTTATTGCTAAAAGAAATAACTAAGTAAATTGATAACCAAGTTTATTATTTTGATAGTGAAATTGATAATCAACCTTTTTATTTAAAAAATTGACATTGATAACACGTGTAATCCTAAAAAGACAAAAACCCTTATGTGGCCAGTTTTGAAAAAATCAATAACCAAGCAACACTGGTTTGAGCCATCCAAATTGGCCATGTAGGATTTAATATTTGATCAAATAACTAAATATTTTTAATCCTTTAGTTCAAGTCAAGGTTGGCATCACATGACATCCACAATCATCTAGGATATTATTCATCAAGAGATATACATTTGATGCATGAACATGATCACATCAAATATTTTGGAACATGATAACATTCAAAGGCATTGTGTTTGTTGTGGAATGCTAATAATTTTAATATTACATTAATCATACACAAGCTTAATTGAAATTTCACAAATTCATTAATTATAACTAGTGAATTTGGTATCAAATGGGCATGATGTACATGATCTTAAAACTAAATACAAGTCTACAAAATTGGACAATGCACTCACACCATACAAAATAATTTTTAAAAAAAATGCAACAAATTGAACAAGAATGTAAGCACTTTGGCCTTAGTAATAACTAAAATCAATTTGAAAGCATGAGTTCAATTGGATAAAAGGATATAGTTTTGGCAAGATAAAATAATATATAAAATATGGTTAGATGTTAAAAGGTATATGTTTAGTTAACCTAGATCATATTATAATGGTGTGCTTTACATATGATTCAGCATCCACACATTTTTAACATTTTCATATTAGCAAGAATTTCACACTATAAATGGTAATACATTTCCCAAACATTCATAAATATTTTTAATTCATTTTTATTGCTTTACTTGATCCATTTAAAACTAGTTCACATTGCTTGTAAAATGACCACAATTTTCACATCTTCATACCTTGCACAACATTGTTGTCATTACACTTTTCTTATAACAAATGGAACAAAAACACAACTACAACCTTGAAATAATTATTTCACCATAATTTTGGATTTCATCATTGTAGAAAACTTCTAATAAGTATTGCTTTGATTTTTGTTTTGAAGTTCCATGCTTGCATTTATGTATGTCAAAGCATGTCCAAACATTTTTTAACCATACACCAACTTGTTTCATACCACTTATATTCACAAATTCCACAAGATATATATTATCTACACACACTCAAAATCTTGACACACATTTGACTAATTGTACAAGTGCCACACACCTTGAAATGTCACAAGTGAAGTAATTGCACTGACCTTGATGGGTTTTCAAGCATGTTTCATGTGATTTGCAAACCTTTGTTTAAACAAATTACCGCAAGGGTTTAACATCCCATTTGTACTAACAACAATTTGACAACAATTTCAATCTCACAAGAACATACGAACACATGAATGCAAATAATATGTTCATTAGAATTGATTAGTGTGATCAATTTAGTAAATTTTTTGAAGGTTCTATTCCAACACCTCCATTAGAACAACATACTAGAACTCAAAGTTTAACTACAATAATCTTTCTTGTTCTTTGCATTCATGCCATTCATTGCACTAATTGTTTTCGTCATCGTTGCAGGTAGGTCCAATATGAAATCTTGAATGGAATCATAGGATACGTAACTAAAAACACTTTCATTAAATCAATTTAAGAATTTCTAAATGCACACAACTTGTAGCAAATGAGAACATATCTTATTCAAAAATGGTACTCAAATGAAAGAACAATTATTCAAAGTACAAAAATCCTCCTTGTTGGAACAAAGAATAATCACACCTTGTATTTCATTATCACTCAAACTTCTTCACAAACTAATTCAAAACCAAGTATTTCCCCTTGCATATTTATTTCCATAATGTGGACATTATGTTTGAATGTTTTTTTAGTGAAACCTTAGCAAAATTTGATACCTTCATGATACACATGGATGAATGTTTTAATATGAATAGCAATTCATTTGATTATACCTTTTTCAAAGGAAATAACAAAATTGAGTATTCAATTTAGTCAAAGATGTATATTTCCTTATCCATATTTTGAAATGCCCATGAACATTTATTTTATTAATGCTAATTAAAAAGATTGATGTGTTAATTGATAACCAATTAGTATTTGAAATGATTGACCCACAAAACAATACTCTTTAATCATCTTTTAATTTTGTCATGGTTGCTTATCATGTTCCCATGAATTAATGCTAGTGGAGTTAATGAGTTGGATCCAAAAGATTGGAATAGTGAATTGGATGATTGAATGCAATTTCATGATCCATGAAAGCTAAAATTATGTACAAATGGAAATTCATATGTGAAAGAAAATTGAGTTGGTGATATTCAAGGAAAGACAAAGTGGGCAAAATCCTTTCAATGGTTCAAAGGCAACATGAACATAGGATATTGAAAAAGACGTCCTAGAATTCAAATTGATTTTAGCTTTATGACTTATTAGCTGCCTTTGAATCTCAATAAGATTATAAACTTGAAGTAAGCAATAATCAACCTAATATTAATTTACTATGCAAACGAAAGCTCGGAAAAAGAAATGAAAAAAGATAATTTTTTTTAGGCGGATATAGATTAAAGGTAGATTATCTGCCTTCCAAGCAGAGGATATGGGTTCGATTCCCGTTATCTGCAATGGTTAAAAAAACCAATTTAACTTCATATGCCTGCACCAAGATTTAAAACTTGTCGTCAAATTTCAGAAAATGTTTGGTAGATTAAAAAACTTACTCAAAAACAAAAAGCCATTATTTTAAAGCTTAAAAAAAAACAAAAAAAAAAATCTAACTTTTCCAAACAATTACAAACTATACAAAAATTGTCCTTCTTTTATGAAAAATTACCCATTAAAAAAATGCAAAAATCTAAAACGCAAACTTATCTAGATAAAAAAAATAGTTTGTTATTCAATATAGAAAAAAGATTGGACGTTATTTTGGTTCGTCTTAATTTCTGTTCAACTACTTTTCAAGCAAGGCAGCTAATAAGTCATAATTAGATTGATGAGGGAAACACAAATCATTGGAGAAAAATTACTATATTGATTTCAAATTCCAAAAAAAGTCATTTTTGGCTGATGAAGTGTTTAGGGGTTAATAGATTTGGAGGGGGAGATTACACATCCAAAATTAGAGCCCAAAAGAAAATTACTGAAAATAGACCCCCACAAGTTGGTGGAGTTTTATATGGCATACATAACAAAAGCATGATGTTTGGTGGAGCCTTGCATTACACCAATTTACATAAACTATAAACTTGTAGATGTATTGCAATCTATTGACACATCATTTTAAATGAAACAACACATGAAATTGAAATTCACGATTCAACAAATTTCATGAATTGATAATTCATCATATAATTGAAGTTCCAATAAAATATATCTACCTTGACATAGCCATGTCAAATTGGTTTACTATAACAAACTAGTTATTCAAATTCCAAAAGTTCAATGTGATACACCCAAATGTGAAAGATGAAATTGAACACAACAAAAAAATTTAATATAATGATAGTTAGGCCTAGTAGTAATTTTTAAGGTTTGTTGATGAACGGATGTTTGGTCTCACCTTGGTAACCCATCATGTGAGAAAATAGGTCCTATACATAGGTAAGTAGGTACCTAAGTAGATAGGTGACTACTAGATAAGTAAATGCATGTAGATAAGGGCTAGTGGGTTGATGTTGGGTCTCACCTTGGTAACCCATAATGTGAGAAAATAGGTCCTATACATAGGTAAGTAGGTATCTAAGTAGATAGGTGACTACTAGGTAAGTAGATGCATGGAGATAAGGGCTAGTGGGTTGATGTTGGGTCTCACCTTGGTAACCCATAATGTGAGAAAATAGGTCCTATACATAGGTAAGTAGGTACGTAAGTAAATAGGTGACTAGGTACTAGGTAAGTAGATGTATATAGATAAAGGCTAGTGGGTATATACTTTGAGTTTGAACCTGTAAACATGCACAACATTAATGTGTGTGTGTGTGTGTGAGAGAGAGAGAGAGAGAGAGAGAGAGAGAGAGAGAAAACAGGTCTGGAAATGTAGCAGGATGTTAGGTCTGGGATGGAGAGGATTCATGCTGCTGCAACACAATTGAGGTGCTTGCAATAGTTGTGTTGGATGCTCCAAGATTGTATGCTCTAGAACTACAGAGATTGCCAAAAATCCTGTATTGGGTCATTGCTCAAGTTTGTTTATTGTTCAATGTTCATGCCTGCTGGAGAGTCTGGATCATAAGCTGCAACAACATTTTTGTTTCATTGTCCATCTGACAGCTTAAACAGCTGAAATGCAAAGCAGCTTGTAGAGTGAGTGCAGCAGCAAAATGAAGTTCCTCAATGGAGTCTGAACAATTCAGAATGTCACTGAATCAAAGAGTGCAGCAATTTGCAATGTTCATGAATGGGTTTAGGGTTTAGGGTTTAGGCTGAACAATAAATTCAACCTGTAATTGAATCCAAAGAGTGCAGTAAAAAGTTCCTCAATGAAATCTGAACAAGAATTCAGCCTGCAATGCACTGTCTGAAAGAGCACAGTACAGCTCAATGTGATGTTTCTTTTTCAATGAAGTCTAAAACAATTCAGCCAATTCATCGTGAAACTAAAGTCAAACAGTGCAGCAAATGGAATCCTGAATTGCAGAAACCTTGATTGTTCCTCAATGGAATCAATGGAACAAATTTGCATGTTGCTGCTGCACAAAGTACCCAAGAAAATTTTTCACTCCAAAAATGTTGTGAAACACATGAAGCTCTTGCTGGGACATACATTTGTTTCCTCTCAATTCCTGGGGCGCAAAATTCCTCAACAATAACAAAGCACCCACAAAACTGGGTCACCAAAAAATTTGTACAAAAAACCCTTTACACAAATTGAAAGGAAAAAAACTTCTGTACAAAGCCAGAGATCTACTCTCATGCAAAGAAGAAATAAGATGTTGAAAGAAGAAAGATGTTGACAAGCTTGAAGAGAAGTTAGATGATTGAGCTTTGGGTTTAGGGTTTGAGTCTTGTTGCATTGATTTTATTCCAGTTTGGTGTTGTCTGTGATCTTCTGCTGCTGCTGCAGCAGCAGCACAATAGGATTCCAAGATTACTGGGTCCTCTACTCCATTCATCATTCAGCTAGCTAGCCACAGGTTCTGTGAACTGTTCAAGAATCAGGAAAAACAGACAGAGGAGCATTTTGTGCATGGGTTTTGATGCTACTGGTAATGAAGAAAGACAATTGAGCTTTGGGTTTGAGCTTTGTCATTGCTGGAGATTGTTGCAGTTTTTGTGTTGTCTATGATCTTCAAGGATTTCATTACTGAGACTCCTCTACAATCCA
>Ga0116229_10008664_pt1 | contig 15726 bp, 10 predicted proteins | sample S1TSphgellanicum_3_FD_87313 | JGI IMG/M metagenome (GOLD analysis project Ga0116229, IMG submission 87313) | Host-associated microbial communities from peat moss isolated from Minnesota, USA - S1T2_Fc - Sphagnum magellanicum MG | ecosystem: Host-associated > Plants > Peat moss > Unclassified...
CGATCTCATGGGTCAGGTCGCGATCGACCACCCACTCCGCCCAGGCGGCCGAGCCGACCGAACCTGTATTCGGGTCGATCCCAGCGATTCCGGCCACCACCCAATAGGCCTTGGTGAGGTCAAAGCGCGGGTCTGAGCCCAAAGCCATGATCGAGGCGGCGGCGTTGATCGAGCCGCTGCCCGTCACGACGCCTAAAACCTGCTTGTCTGGATTGTAGCGGAGCGCGTGATTGCCGGTGGGGAAGGGCAGGGTCTGTTTCAGCGGCAGACGTTCGACCCAGGTCTGGAACTCACCCGGCGTGTCGCCCGTGTCCGCGCCGAGTTCGAAGGTCGTCACCACCACCACCCGCACCGGGATTTTGGCGGCCTCAGCGCGCGCGACGGTGACGATGAGAGCCGCCGCCAAGGCCGCGACCGCGCGTGTGATCCATCCCGTGCCCATAGTTTTAGTCTCCCCCTCGTTTAAGCGTGCCGCAGCCAGCACGCACCACACATGCAAACGCCCGTCTCACCGCCCCCAAGGGGTCGCCTCGAACGTCTTGAACTCGCCTTCCAGCCGCCACTGCAGGGCCGCCTTCTCGCTAGTCTTCAGGAGGGCGCTGCAAGGGGCCGGCGGCGAGGCCGAGCCTAGGGCCGCACCGGCGCAGGCGGCCGTCACGCGCTAGGGCGCCGCCGCGGCCCAGAGGCACTCGCCGGGCAGGAAGGCGTATTCCAGGCTGTTGCGGACCAGGGTCTTCAGCTGGCCATAGCTGAGGCCATAGGCCAGGACGGCGCGGGTAAATTCGTGGGTCAGGTCGATCCGCGACACCCCTTCGTCGTCGGTGGAGAGGGCGACCGGCACGCCGGCGTGGAGATAGGTTTCAAACGGATGATCTGCGCCGCGGACCCCTAAGATCACGTCGTTGCTCGTCAGGTTGATCTCCACCATCACCCGCTTGCTCGCCATCTCGCGCAACAGGCCGGCCGCGTCGTCCTCATAGCGCAGGTCCACGCCATGGCCGATGCGGCGCGCGCCGGCGATCTCGACCGCATCGCGGATGTGGGTCCGCAGGTCCGCGGTCGGTGTCAGGCCCATGGTCAGCTCGCCGGCGTGCAAGGACAGCCGCACCGTGGGATAACGCCGCCCCATATAGCCGAGCAGGCGCATCTGTTTGTCGTAGTCGCGCAAGGTGGTGGGATCGTCTTCGGGGGCCACCAGATTGACGCCGACCACGCGCGGGTCAGCCGCCGCCAAGGCATAGCCGAACTCAGCCTGGGCGAACACCTGGGCGGGCGGGAAGGTACGGATCACCTGGGCGATGTAGCGGATCGTCACCGCGCACCCCGGCTGCGCCGCCGCCGTGCCGCAGTGGAGGCGGCTTTTCACCTGCGCCTCCGTGATGTCCATGCCCTTGGAGACCTCGGCGACCAGGGGCGCAACGCCCGGCGCCAGCTTTGTGAACGCCTGATCGAAATCGTCCGTCCACGGCATGGCGGCGGCCAGGGCGCGCGCCTGCGCCATGCCGGGCGAGTCCATCAGCTCCAGATAGTCGACGTGATCGGCCGCGGCCCGATTGGCGACCTCGGCGATCATATCGGCGGTGTGGGCTTTCGTGGCCGGATCAAAGCGCGCGAAGGTGGCGAAGAACTGGTCGTGGCCCGAGACGCGGTCCCTGGCGACAAAGTCGCGCATCGAAAAGGCGTCGACCAGGTCGTGGTAGACATCGGCCGCCTTGAGCGCCTCGGCGACCGGCGGCGACCCTTTGCCCGCGTCGCACGGGGGCTTAGCGAGGCTCATGTCGGCCAGCCGGACGCACAGGCCGTCCTGCTCGGCCCAGCCGATCAGGCTCTCGGCATAGACCGCGCCGGAGAGGTGATTGTGCAGGTCGCCGCCCTTGGGGAAGCGCTGGAGGAAGATGGCGAGCGGGACGGGCTGTTGGCGGACGGCGTCGAAATAGCGGGCGGTTCGGGCTTCGGCGTCCGGCGGGGCGGCGGATGATGCAGGGGCGGTGGACGACAGCGCAGCTAAGAAAACGAGCGCGGCGGCGACGGCTTTCAGTTTTCGCTTTCCTCGGCCTTGCGCCGAGGACCAAGTTATCCGGAGCAGGTGCGCCTGACGGCGCTCAAGCGCCGCGGCGGTGGAGCACCCGGCCCTTGGGACAAACCCGAGGGACGCGAACAAGGGTGGGCTGATCCAGCCTAAACACATCATGCTCTCAAAACGCCCCCATCCTGCCCGCTCCAAAGCTTTGCACTTAAGGCCGATCCGCGGGAACAGGAAACTGTGCGTCACGAACGAAGGCGTCCAGGAAGCGCTTCGTGTCGATGGCGGTGACGATATGGACCTTCTGCTCGCCCAGGCGCGGCGTCGTGTCGGCCGGCCAGACGTGGGTTACGCCATAGTACATGCCGTGGTCGGTATCGACGTCCATATAGGCCTGGACCTCGCCGGTCACGAGGCTGGGGTCGGCGGCGATGGCGGCGGTGATCTGGTCCCATAGCGGCAGGGGCAGCGAATATTTGACCACCGCTTGGGTCACCGGCGTCGTCTTGGCGGCGATGCGGGCGGCGAGCTCCGGCGTGTAGACCACGGCGTTGCTGACGCTGCCCACCGAGGTGATCTTGGCCCAGGGCGCGGTCAGCACGATATCGGCGGCCTCGGGGTCGAACCAGATGTTGAAGTCGGTGGCGAAATTGGCGCTGGCGGTCACCTGCTGCAGGTTGGTGTCGACGAAGCCGCCCATGAAGATGAGCTGTTTGGCGAGGCTCGCGAACTCCGGGTCCAGGCGAATAGCCAAGGCGATATTGGTCAAGGGCCCGGCGGTCAGGATCGTGACCTGATGGGGATGCAGATGCACCTGCTCGATCAGGAACTGCGCCGCCGTCCCCGCCGCCGCCTTGGTCTTGGGCGGACCCACCGGGCTTGGCGGAATCTTGTACGGCTCCGTGGGATGGAAGCTGTTGTCCGGCGCGGCGGTGTTCCAGGCGCCTTTCCAGACGATCTTGCCGTACATCTGCTCCCAGGCGCGGGTGCGCGCTTCAGAGTTCACCAAGGGGAAGACGGCGCCCTTGACCACCGGGATATCGGTCCGCTTGGCGATCTCCAGAAAGCGCAGGATATCGGCGGTCTCCTCGTCCGCCCAGCCATCGCCGGTGACGACGGTGAAGCCCAAAACCTTCACGCTCGGATCGCCGATCAGGGGCAGGATGTCGGCGCTTTCAGGGCCGGAAAAGTCGTTGTCGTAGATGATCAGGTTCGGCGCGGGGGCGGGGGACGGCGCCGCTAAAGCCCCGGTTACGGTCAGCAGGCTGATGGCGGTCGCAGCGGCGCAGATCAGGCGGCGCAGAGGGGCGCAGGCGATGGTTAGGCTCACGGTTTGGGCTCCGGTTTAGGCGGCGCGAGATCGCGCAGGATCAGGGCGAGGGCTGCGTCTTGGCGCAGAGATAAGCAGGCCTCGACATTGGGCGGCCCCGAGACCACGCGGGTGAACCCCTGGTCGTCCACGGCGACGCGAAGGGGCGTCGTCGGGCACAGCGTCGGGTCCAGCAGCCACGCGACCGGTACGGCGTCGAACAGGGTCGGGTCGGTTTGGCGCCAGGCGTTCAGCGTGCGCCACGGGCGATAGAGCTCCGCCAGGGCGCGCGTGAGCTGCGACCCTTCAGCGAAGATCTGCGCGCGCGACGCCTCGTCGAGCTTGAGCTGGGTGGAGTCCAACGGGAACATAACGATAGGCACGCCCAGCGCCAGCAGGCGCGCGAAGGCTTGGGGCCGGCTCGCGATATTGTATTCCGCGCCGGGCGGTGTGGGCCGCCCTGTCGGACTCTGACCATAGCCGGCGTAGATCGACCCGCCCATGATCACCACGCGCTTCAATCCGCGCAGCGTCTCTGGATCGTGCTCGATCAGGTCTTCGATATTGCTGAGGGGGGCCAGGGCGACGAGGGTGATCTGGCCGGGATGGTTGCGAACCTGGTCGCGGATGAACTCAAGCGCGCTGGTCCCGGGCGGCGGTTCGGCGCCGCCCGCCGCCCATCCCGCCTGAGTGAAGCGCACCGCGTCGGGCGTCGGCCGTCCTTCCGCCACAGGGACGTCGGGCCGCCCCGCCGCCGCCAGCAGCCGCAGCGTCAGGCGTCGTCGCAAGTCTGTATCGCCCCATGCGGTTGTGACACCCAAGAGTTCGAGACGCGGGTCGGACGCTGCGAGCGCCAGGGCGAAGGCGTCGTCAATGTCGTCGCCCACGTCGGTATCGATGATTACCGGCGTGGCCGCGTGCGCTGGGGCGGTCGCGAGGCCGAGCGCGAGCGCCATTACGGCGAGGCAGAGGCGAAGGGGCGTCTCGAAGGACGCGCCGCGCCTGATGCAGCCGTTTCCCATCGCCCCCGTTTGCAATCCGCCGCCGCCTTCGCCGTTTTTGAGCCGCAAGGCCCGGGTTAAAGCCGAACCTTGACCGCCTCCACCACCGCCTCAGTCGTGATCCCGAACTCTTGATAGAGCCGCGACGCGGGCGCGCTGGCGCCAAAGCCGGTCATGCCGACAAAGCCGCCGTGCTCGCCGATGAAGCGATCCCAGCCCATCCGCAGGCCCGCCTCGACCGCCACCCGCACCGGCGCGGCGCCGATCACGGCCTGGCGATAGGCGGGGCTTTGAGCCTCGAACAGGGCCCAGCAGGGCGCGGAGACGACGCGGGTCGGCACGCCGTCGGCCTGGAGGCGATCGCGCGCCTCAAGCGCCAGGGCCAGCTCCGTGCCTGTGCCGAACAGGGTGGCTTTCGCCTCGCCCCCCTCGGCTGGGCGGAGTTCGTAGGCGCCCTTGGCCGAGAGGTTCTCCGTCGTCGGCGCGACGCGCACGGCGGGCGTAGCTTGGCGCGATAGAGCAAAGGCCGAGGGGCTGTCTTTGAGCGCCAGGGCCGCCGCCCAGCACTCCGCCGTCTCCACCGCATCGGCGGGGCGGAAGACGTAGAGGTTGGGGATGGCCCGTAGCGAGGCGAGATGCTCGACCGGCTGATGCGTGGGTCCGTCTTCGCCCACGCCGATGGAATCGTGGGTCAGCACATGGATAACCCGCACGCCCATCAAGGCGGCCAGACGGATGGCGGGGCGGGAATAGTCTGCGAACACCAGGAAGGTGCCGCCATAGGGGATGACGCCGCCATGCAGAGCCAGGCCGTTCATCGCCGCCGCCATGGCGTGCTCGCGGATGCCGTAGTTGACGTAGCGCCCGCCATAGTTCGGCGCGTCGAAGACGGTCGTTCCCTTGACCAAGGTGTTGTTGGATCCGGTCAAATCGGCCGAGCCGCCAAAGAGCTCTGGGATGGCCGGGAACAGCAAATCCAGCGCCTTGCCCGAAGCGGCGCGGGTCGCCAGGGGCGGCTTGGTCTCGACCAGCTTGGCGATGTGGACGTCAAGATCGGCATGGGCCGCGGCGGGAACGTCCCCGCTCAGGGCCTGATGGAAGGCGCCGGCCTGGGGGGATTGCTTCAGCCGTTGGCTCCAGGCGCGCCGCGCGGTCCGGCCGCGACGCCCCGCCTTGTGCCAGGCGGACACGATAGCGTCCGGCATGACGAAGGGGTCGTGAGCCCAGCCGAGCTTGGCCCGCGTGGCGGCGATTTCCGCCTTGCCCAGCGCCTTGCCGTGGGTGTCGTGGTGGCCTTCCAGGGTGGCGGACCCCTTGCCGATCTTGGTCTTGCAGGCGATCAAGGTGGGGCGGTCCTGGCGCACCGCCCAGCGCAGGGCGCGGGCGATTTGGCCATAGTCATGGCCGTCGATGCGTTTGGTCGCCCAGCCCGCCGCTTTGAACCGCAGCAGCTGGTCCACGCCGTCCGACAGCGAGACGGCGCCGTCGATGGTGATGTCGTTGTCGTCCCATAGCAGGCACAGGCGATTGAGCTTCAGCCGACCGGCGAGCGCGATCGTCTCATGGCTGATCCCCTCCATCAGACAGCCGTCGCCGCAGATGGCCCAGGTGCGATGATTGACCAAAGCGTCGCCGAAACGGGCGTTCAGGTGGCGCTCCGCCATCGCCATGCCGACGGCGGTCGCAATGCCTTGACCCAGCGGGCCGGTGGTCGTCTCGACGCCGGGCGTATGACGATATTCGGGATGGCCCGGCGTCAACGATCCCCATTGGCGGAAGTCCTTGAGCTGCTCCATCGTCATGCCTGGCGCGCCGGTCAGGTACAGCAGAGCGTACTGCAGCATAGAACCGTGGCCGTTCGAGAGCACAAACCGATCCCGGTCGGCCCAATCGGGCGCCGCCGCATCGTATTTCAGCGCCTGGGTGAACAGCACGGCGGCGACATCCGCCATGCCCATCGGCATCCCCGGATGGCCGCAGCCAGCCTGTTCGACCGCATCCATCGCCAACACGCGGATCGCGTCGGCCATGGTCGATAGGGATGGGGCCCCCGCGGGCGCGGCCTCAAATGGCGCGAGCGGGGTTTTGTCGTCGGCAGGCATGGTTTTCTCTTGTGGTATTCTGAAGGCGCCGTGGCGGGCCGGTGTGTGCGCGTCCTGCGGCCAAGACGCAAGTCGGGAACGACTCCGCCACGCGACATGGAGTCCTTGTCCCCGTCAATGGCGCGAATAGGGGGCGCCAGACGCGCTTGCGGCCTTGGCTCGCGCGCGACGCACCCTATAGTCGTTAACGATAGAGTTCGGAGGTCCAGATGCGCGAGCCGATATCGCGGGACTCCGCTTCCCCGCGGGAGCTGGCGGAAGCGACCAGACGCCTGGATCGTGCGCTGGAGCAGTTGGAGGCGGCCTGCGCCGCCAAGGTCGCGCCCGCGCCGGATGCGCTGGACGCCGCCGCCTATGCGGCGCTGGAAAGCGACCGCGCGCGTCTCGCCGCAGACCTCGACGCCGCGCGCGCGCGCGAGCATGAGCTGCAGGCCGCCGCATCAGCCGCGTCGCAAGCGCTGGGGCGGGCCGCAGCCGAGGTTCGCGCCGCCCTCGGTGAGGACGATCTGGACGATGGCGAGGATGCGTCAAGGACGGACGGCGAAGGGTTGAATGAGGAGGCGGCCTGATGGCCACGGTTACGGTGACGGTGAACGGCAACCCCTATGCGGTCGGCTGCGAAAACGGTCAGGAAGGTCATGTCGAGTCGCTCGCACGGCAGTTTGATCGCCAAGTGCGGGAGGTGGCGGCGGCTGTCGGCCAGGTCGGCGATCTGCGGCTGTTTCTGATGTCCTCGCTGATGATCGCCGACGAGGTGCTCGATCTGAAGGCCCGCCTCGCCCAGGCCCAGTCCGAACTGGCTCGTCTGCAATCCGACCAGGCGAGGTCTGAGGCCCGCGCCGCCCAGGCGCTGGATCTCGCCGCGCAGCGGATCGAGGCTCTGGCCGCCCAGGTGGCCTGAGGTTGACCGACGCCGCCCTGCTGGCCGCCGCCTATCAGGCCCACAAGGACGGACGGGAAGACGAGGCCGAGGCGCTTTATCTCCGCCTGCTGGAGAGGCCGCCAGCCCATCAAGGCCAGGCGGCGCAAATGCTCGGCCTTCTCTACGCTCACCAAGGCGACCGACTTCATAGCCTGGGGCGCAGCGCCGAGGCGGTGGAGCGTTACGATAGGGCCCTGGCGCTGACCCCTCGCGCCGAGGTCTACAACAATCGGGGCGTGGTCCTGGAGGCGCTGGGGAGACTGGACGCGGCCTTGGACAGCTTTACTCAGGCGATCGCCGGTCGGGCCGACTATGCCCAGGCGTTTTTCAATCGGGGCGGCGTCCTCTGCACCCTAGGGCGCTGGACCGATGCGCTGGCCGACTATGAGGGGGCCGTAGCGCTGCGTCCCGACGTTTCCGCCGCCTATTGGAATAACCGCGGCCTGGCGCTCGGCGAGCTGGACCGATGGGCCGAGGCGGCCGCCAGCTTCATAACGGCGCTTGAGCTCGATTCCGCCTACGGGGACGCTCACGCCAACCTGAGCGTGGCGCAGCGTCGCCTAGGCCAGCTCGACGCCGCCTTGATGAGCGCCGACCGCGCATTGGCGATACAGCCGGATCATGCCGAGGCCCTGACCACCCGCGGCCTGGCCCTGGCGGCGCTCGGGCGGTTCGAGGCGGCGCTGGAAAGCCACGACCGCGCGCTGGCGCTCCGGCCAACCTATCTCCAGGCGCTGAACAACGCCGGCGTCGCGCTGGACGCCCTGGATCGGACGGACGAGGCCCTGGCCCGGTTCGACGCCGCCATGGCGCTGGATCCGGGCTTTGCGGAGGCGGAGTTCAACAGCGCCCTGGCCCTCTTGCGGGCCGGTCGCGGCCTGGAGGGCTGGCGACGCCATGAGGCGCGCTGGCGGCGAAAGGGCGAACCTCGCCCCACCTATCCCGACGCGACGCTTTGGCTGGGCGGGTCGGACGATCGAGCGCTTCAGGGCCAGACGATCCTGCTGCATGCCGAACAGGGTCTCGGCGATACGCTGCAATTTTGCCGCTATGCGGCCGATGTGAAGGCCTTGGGCGCCCGCGTGATCTTGGAGGCGCAGCCGCCGCTCAAGACGCTCTTGCTGAGGCTGGCGGGCGTCGATCAGGTGATCGGCGTCGGCGAGCCGGTCCCGGCGTTCGACCGCCATACGCCGCTCCTCAGCCTGCCGCTCGCCCTTGGGTCCGCCTCAGCCGCGCCCCAGCCTCGCTATCTGGCCGCCGACCCGGCGCGCCAGGTCGCGTGGCTCGCGTGTCTCCCCCCCTCAGCGGGACCTCGCATCGGTCTGGTCTGGGCCGGAAACGCCGCGCACGGCAACGACCGCAACCGTTCGCTGCCCGCCAGCGCGCTCGCGCCCCTCGTCGCCGCCGCAAGCCGCGTCGGCGCCCAGATGGTCAGTTTGCAGAAGGAGGTTCGCACGGCTGATCTGGCCTGGCTTGAAGAGACCCCGGACCTCCTGCGGGTTGAGGATCAGTTGGTGGATTTCGACGATACGGCCGCCTTGATCTCGACCTGCGATCTGGTGATCAGTGTCGATACTTCGGTTGCGCACTTGGCCGGCGCGCTCGGCCGGCCGCTCTGGCTGTTGATCCCTAAGCCTTGCGACTGGCGTTGGATGTCGGACCGCGAGGATACGCCCTGGTATCCCAGCGCGCGCCTCTTTCGTCAGGCGACGCCCGGCGACTGGGCGGAGGCGCTCAAGCGGGTCGCGCAGGCGCTCGTTGACTTTGCCCCGGCTTGACAGACGGCGCGGGCTCCGTCCGTCTGGCGATTCAGTATGTCTGGATAGGGATGCGCCAATGACCCTGAAACGTATCGCCCTCGCGGCCGCCGTGCTCGCCTTCGCGGCCGCGGCGCAGGCCCAAGTCCCAGCGATCGACCCCGCCCAGCTCCAGGCCAACGCCGCCAGCCTGCGGGACCAGGCGCTGAGGGGCTCGCCCGCCTATCCCTTCCTGCGCGACCTGACGACCGACATCGGCGAGCGGCTCGCAGGGTCCGAAGCGGAGCATCGCGCCGCCCAGTGGGCCGTGGCGCGGCTCAAAGCGATGGGCTTTCAGAACGTGCATATCGAGAGCTTTCCCGTACCCGGCTGGACCCGCGGCGAGGAGCGGGCGGAGCTGATTTCGCCCTCCGTCCAGAAGCTGGTTGTGACGTCGCTCGGCAACGCGGGCGCCACGCCGCCGGAGGGGATCGAGGCGCCGGTCGCCCTGTTCCACACCTACGCCGACATGCTGGCCCAGCCGGTCGGCAGTCTGTCCGGTAAGATCGTGGTCGTCACCCAGCCGATGGTCCGGGCCCAGGACGGTTCGGGTTACGGCGCCCTGGCGGTGATGCGTTTCATGGGCGCCGCCGAGGCTGAAAAGCGCGGCGCGCTCGCCTATCTGGTCCGCTCGCTGTCGACCAGCGATAGCCGCCTGCCCCACACCGGCGCGACCGACTTTCCCCCCGGCGTAGCGCCCATCCCCGCCGGGGCCTTGTCCGTTCCCGACGCCGAACAGCTGGATCGCTTAAGCCTCGGCGGCAAACCTCTGCGGATGCATCTGGTGCTGACGCCCACGTTCAAGCCGGGCGCCACGTCCGATACGGTGGTGGCCGACGTGGTCGGGCGCGAGCGACCCGACGAGGTGGTGCTGATCGGCGGCCATCTGGACTCCTGGGACTTAGGCACAGGCGCCATCGACGACGGCGCGGGCGCGGCCATCGCCACCGCCGCGGCCAAGCTGATCCTGGATATGCCGCACGCGCCGCGCCGAACGGTGCGCCTGGCCCTGTTCGGGGCCGAAGAGATCAACTTCGCCGGCCCCGCCTTCGCCGCCGCCCGATCGGTCGCCGAGCAATCCCACTATGTCGTCGCGGCGGAATGCGATTTCGGCGCTGAACCGGTCTACGCCATAGCCCTGCCAGGCGCGACCGCTCAGACGCCCTATGGCGCTATGCTGGCCGAGGCGATCGCGCCGCTCCCCGCCTATGTCGATCGCAAGCCCGCCCGTGGGGGCGGCGAGGACATCGAACCGCTCGGCCCCCACGTGCCCCTCGCGTCCCTGCAACAGGACGGAACCCACTATTTCGACATCCACCACTCCGCCGACGACACCTTGGATAAGGTCGACGCCGGCCGGATGGACAAGGCCGTCGCCGCCTGGGTCGCCTTCGCCTACCTCGCCGCCGACAGCGATGTGGATTTTCGGGCGAAGCCTAGCTCACCGTAAACGCCACCTCGCCAACCCCGTCGATCTCACCTAACACCTCGTCGCCGCGGTTCAGCGGCCCGACGCCGTTGGGGGTGCCGGTGAAGATCAGGTCGCCAGGCTCCAGCCGCCAGAGTTTGGAGGCTTGCGCGATCACTTCCGCGACCGACCAGATCATGTCGCTGAGCTTGCCGTCCTGGCGCATCTCGCCGTTCACCTTGAGGGTGATGGACCCCGTCAGGTCGGCGACCTGATCGGCGGGGCGGATGGCGCCTACCGGGGCCGAGGCGTCAAACGCCTTGCCAGAGTCCCAAGGCTGACCGTCGCGCTTGGCGGCGCCTTGCAGGTCGCGGCGGGTGAGATCGACGCCGGCGGCATAGCCGAAGATGAGCTCCGCGGCCGCCTCGGGGGAAATCTCGGCCCCGCCGGCCTTTAGCGCTGCGACGAGCTCGATCTCATGGTGCAGATCCTTCGTCGCGGACGGATAGGGGACGGGGCCGCCGGGGCCGACCACCGCGTCGGCGGGTTTGGTGAAGAAGAGCGGCGGCTGGTCCTTGGGGTCGCCGCCCATTTCCTTGACGTGCAGGCCGTAGTTGCGGCCGACGCAGAACACCCGGCGCACCGGAAAGCGTGTCTTCACGCCCACGATCGGCAGGCTTGTGGTCGCGAGCGGCGGAACGACGTAGTCGGTCATCAGACGTCCTCAAAGCTTGGCGCCGCACAAAGATGACGCCGGTTTCACTTGCCGCCCGGCCATGGGGCGTGCAGCTATGGTCTGCAGGGCTCTGGCGGCCCTCGGGGAGGGCGAAGAGACCAAGCGATGCTGCAAATCGATGATCTGGTGCACCAATACCCCAATGGCGTGCGCGCGCTAGATGGCGTCAGCCTGTCGGTCCCGCGCGGCATGTTCGGGCTCTTGGGGCCGAACGGCGCCGGCAAGTCGACCCTGATGCGCTGCATCGCCACGCTCCAGACCCCAACCTCGGGCCATATCCAGTTCAACGACATCGACGTGATCCGCGATCCAGAGGCGCTGCGCCGAACGCTCGGATATCTGCCCCAGGATTTCGGCGTCTATCCCCGGGTCTCGGCTTACGACATGCTCGATCATATGGCGGTGCTTAAAGGCTTCGCTCATGCGGGCGAACGCAAATCCGAGGTCGAGCGCCTGCTGGAGCAGGTCAACCTCTACGGCGTGCGGCGCAAGGCGCTGGCTGGCTTTTCCGGCGGCATGCGCCAGCGCTTCGGCATCGCCCAGGCCCTGATCGGCGGACCGTCATTGATCATCGTCGACGAGCCGACCGCCGGGCTGGACCCCGAGGAGCGCAACCGGTTCCTGAACCTTCTGGCCGAGATCGGCGAGACTGTGGTGGTGATCCTCTCGACCCACATCGTCGAAGACGTGTCGGACCTGTGTCAGACCATGGCGGTGATGGACGGGGGTCGAATCCTGCGCCAAGGCGTCCCCGCCCAACTCGCGGCCGACCTCAAGGGCCGTATCTGGATCAAGACGGTGGATAAGAGCGAGATCGCGGAGCTTCGGGCGCGCCACGCGGTTATCTCGACCCGGCTGTCGGGCGGCCGCACCGCCGTCCATATCGTCGCCGACGCCGATCCGGGCGATGGGTTCGTCCCTCATACGGGCGGCCTGGAGGATGTCTACTTCTCGACCCTGTATGGGTCGCGTCACGCCGCGTCCAAGGCGGCTTGAGCCTATGGGCGGCTCCCTGTTCGGCAAGGTCGCGGCTTTCGAACTGCGGTATCAGCTCAAGTCGCCGGTCTTCTGGATCGCTACGATCATCGTCTTTCTGCTCACCTACGGCTCGGTGACGATCGACGAGATCCAGATCGGCGCCACCTCCAACGTCCACGTGAATTCGCCGGCGGCGCTCATCAACGTCTGCCTGGTCTTCTCGCTGTTCTTCATGTTCCTCTCCACGGCTCTGGTGGCCAATGTGGTCGTGCGCGACGACGACACCGGTTATGGGCCGATCATCCGCGCCACGCCGATCACCAAGTTCGCTTACCTTTACGGGCGGTTCGTGGGCGCTTGGGTTGCGGTCGCGCTGGCCTTTCTGGCGGTGCCCTTGGCCGTGCTGGTCGGTTCCGCCATGCCATGGCTCGACCCGGAAAAAGTCGGTCCGTTCCGCGCGCAGGACTACCTCTATGTCTATGCGGTGGTCGCCCTGCCCAGTCTCTTCTTCATCTCCGCGGTCTTCTTTGCGCTCGCCGCCGCCACACGGTCGATGATGGCGAGCTATGTCGGGGTGGTGGTGTTTCTGGTGCTCTACATCATCACCAGGGCGCTTACGGCCAAGCCGGAATTTCGAACGGCGGCGGCGTACCTGGAGCCGTTCGGCATCGGCGCCTTCAACTCGGCGACACGCTATTGGACAGCCAGCGAGCGTAACGCCACTCTGCCGCCTATTCTGGGGCCGCTGCTTTGGAACCGGCTCTTGTGGACCGGGATCGGCTTGGCGGTCTTGGCCAGCGCCTATGGGCTGTTCCGGTTTGAGCCTATCGCCAAAAAGGGTCGACGCCGCGACGCCGAGCGCGAGGCGCTGGACGCCGGGGCCCCCGTCGGGTCCACCGCCTTATCGCCGCCCGTTCGCCGGCGGGAGGCGCAGACGAAGCGGTTCGGGGCGCGCGTGTTGCTGGCCCAATTCGTGGCCCGCACGCGCTTCGACATGGCCCAGGTGTTCAAGAGCCCGGCCTTCTTCGTCCTGCTTTCGCTCGGCGTCTTCAATGCGGGCGCCGGCCTGTGGTTCACCGTCACCGACGGCTTTTACGGCGACAACATCTATCCGGTGACGCGGGAGATGATCACGATCGCCCGAGGGGCCTTTGGGCTGATCCCGATCATTGTGGCGATCTACTATGCCGGCGAACTGGTCTGGCGGGAGCGTGATCGCAAAACCGAAGAGCTGATCGACGTCACCCCTGCGCCCGACTGGGTGTTCGTGGCGCCCAAGGTCGCCGCCATCTCGCTGGTGCTGCTGTCCCTGTTGGGGGCGAGCATCCTCACCGGCGTCATGGTGCAACTGCTGCGCGGCTACACCCATTTGCAGCTCGGCAAATATATCGGATGGTATCTCCTGCCCGAGGGCGTGGACTTCATCCTGCTGGCTGTGCTGGCGGTCTTCCTCCAGACGCTTGCGCCCCACAAGTTCATCGGCTGGGGTCTAGCGGTGCTGGTGATCATCTCCCAGATCGTCATGTCCAAGGTGGGATGGGAGCATAACCTTTATCAGTATGGCTCCGGGCCCGACGTTCCCCTGTCGGACATGAACGGGCTGGGCCTTGACGGTGTGGCGCGGGCCTGGTTCCGGGCCTACTGGTCGGCGGTCGCGCTTGGCTTGGTGGTCCTTACCTATGGTCTATGGCGCCGCGGAGCCAGCACCGCCCTGTGGCCCAGGGTCAAGCGCCTGCCCCGTCGCTTGGCGGGGCCCGCGGGCGCCCTGCTGGCCCTCAGCCTTGTCGCAGCGGCGGGGCTTGGCGGCTTCATTTTCGTGAACACCAATGTGTGGAACGCCTATCGCACCCAGCTCGGCGAAGAGCGGTATTTGGCGGACTATGAGAAGACTCTGCTGCCGTTCGAAAAAATCCCCCAGCCCAAGGTCATCGACGTCAAACTGAACATCGACCTGTACCCCGACCAGCCGGCGGCCGTCACCCAGGGCGTCTACACGTTCCAGAACAAGACCTCCGCTCCGATCAAGGACCTTCACATCCGCTTTGATCGCGACCTGGTGGTGCGCAGCCTGTCGGTGGACGGCGCCCGCCCGCTCAAGACCTACGACCGGTTCAACTATCGCATATTCGCCTTCGATACGCCGATGGCGCCGGGCGAAATCCGCAAGCTGTCTTTCACCACCTGGCGCGGTCAGCATGGCTTCAAAAATTCCGGCAACACCAGCACGCGGATTTATAAGAACGGCAGCTTCATCACCAATGAGGAGCTGACGCCTGCGCTCGGCATGGACCGGTCGGGCCTGTTGGAGGACCGGGCCAAGCGGCGCAAATACGGCCTTACGCCCGAGCTTCGGATGCCTAAGCTGGGCGACGAGGCCGCCCGTCAGTTCAACGTGCTGCGCAAAGACGCCGACTGGGTCACCGCGGATATCACCGTCTCGACGGTCGCCGACCAGACGCCGATCGCGCCGGGCTATCGGGTGGCCGATCGCATCGCCGGGGGGCGACATACCAGCGAGTTTCGCACCGAAGCGCCGATCAACATGTTTTTCTCGGTGCAGTCGGCCCGGTACGCTGTGCGCCGCCAGAGCTATAAGGGCGTCGATCTCGCCATCTATTACGATCCCCAACACCCTTGGAACGTCGATCGGATGATCGACGCCCTGAAGGTCGGGCTCGACTATGACCAGGCCAATTTCAGTCCCTATCAGTTTCGCCAGGTACGCATTCTGGAGTTTCCGGACTACGCCCAGTTCGCCCAGTCCTTCGCCAACACCATCCCCTATTCCGAAGGCATAGGTTTCATCATCGATGCGCGGGACCGGGCCAAGATCGACTGGGTCACCTATGCCAGCGCCCACGAACTCGGCCACCAGTGGTGGGCGCACCAGGTTATCGGCGCCAACATGCAAGGCGGCGCCATGCTGAGCGAAACCTTCGCCCAATACTCCGCCCTGATGGCCATGAAGCACCTCTATGGCCCCGACCAGATCCGCAAATTCCTGAAATATGAGCTCGACACCTATCTGCGCACGCGCGGTAGCGAGGCGATCGAAGAGCTGCCGCTGGAGCGGGTCGAGGGGCAGCCCTACATCTACTATCGCAAGGGCGCGCTGGTCATGTACCGGCTCCAGGACGAGCTGGGCGAGGCGCCGGTCAATCGGGCGCTGCAAAAGCTGATCGCGCGCTATGCCTTCAAGGCGGCGCCGTATCCCACCACGAAGGATTTCCTGGCCGACCTCCGCGCCGAGGCCCCGGCGGATAAGCAGCAGCTGATCACCGACCTGTTCGAAAAGATCACGCTGTATGATCTGAAAGCCGTCAAGGCGACGTCCAATCACCGGTCCGACGGGCGCTACGACGTCACGCTGGAGGTCTCCGGCGGCAAACTCTACGCCGACGGCAAGGGCAAGGAGACGGGGGCGCCCCTAAACGAGCCGTTCGACATCGGC
>Ga0116229_10008666_pt1 | contig 15724 bp, 15 predicted proteins | sample S1TSphgellanicum_3_FD_87313 | JGI IMG/M metagenome (GOLD analysis project Ga0116229, IMG submission 87313) | Host-associated microbial communities from peat moss isolated from Minnesota, USA - S1T2_Fc - Sphagnum magellanicum MG | ecosystem: Host-associated > Plants > Peat moss > Unclassified...
CATTTCTTCAAAAGACAAGATCCATACATTGACAAATTAACCATTTTGATGTCCATTTTGAAACTCTTTGATGTTTGTAGCCCTAGATTTTAGTGTTCAATCTATGTTAAATACTCACAAAACTTAACTTTGTAAGTTCTAAAATTTATTCCTTCCAATCAATTAAATTATACATCCAACTAAAGTTCTTCCCAACTGATCCAAGTGTCTTGGTTAGATGGAAGGTTATAATTTTTTTTGAATTATTCACCCAAACATAATATTCAGAAACATAAAAAATTTGTTGAAACATAGAAAAAATCATAGAGATAAACAAAATGTCAAAACATAATAAATTCATAAGCAGTCACGAAAGAAAAATTGAAACAAAAACCTGAACTTTGAAATGTGCGGTGTTATGAAACAACACAAAATATAATATGTGCTCTTAAAAAAATATATATGCTTTGCATTCAAACTATCTAAAATAAACGAACTAACTAAAACATAATCTTGGAAACATATGATAGAAACATAGTTTCAAAATTATGGAAGCTTAGGTGAAATATGTCACTAGCATTATTTAATCATGTATCAAAAACAACATTTCATTATTTATCATCTTTCGTCAAAGATAAATAGAATCAAGGTGATTAAAGTGTTTTGCAATATAATGGCCATGGTTCATCTTTGAGAACATGAAAAACAAGTTTTAGTAACCTAAAATAAAAAGGAAATACAAGATACAACAACATTTTTTTTTTACATGTTATCTCTTCAATGGGGCATTTGCTGGTTTTGAATTTATTTTTTGTCCATGTTTTCTTGGGGCTATTACTTGGGATCTTTTTTATACAGTTTTACTTTTCATGTCTTCTATAGGGGGTTGTTTATGTACATTACACCTAGTATTTTCATCTCCAAGTGGGTTTTTCAACATCTTTCCACTAATGTTATTTGCGCCCATATCTTGTAATATAGAGTTTATTTTCTTTGATGTTGCTTTCGAAAAAAATTCAGTGTCATCATCAAAATCAAATTTTTGTCTAGGGCAATAAGGAAGCATGCAACCTAGGCTTGGGTGAGTCACTCTTACTAGAACACTTTTAACACTTTCACTTAAAGGTGTTTCACGTGAAGTGCCTCCCAATTAGTCTACAAGAAAGAGAATGAAAAAATCTCAAAAACAGCCTAAGAACGTAAAACATAAAAAAAGTAGAATCAATGAAAATGTGACACATGTTAAAAGTAAAAGACAGAAAACATAGAAACTTGCAAACAAACAATTTAATTTTTGGATGAATGTCTTTTGAATGGATGGGATTAATGAAACATATAAACATACAAACATATAGCCCTAGAAACAAAGAATAGTCCTTAATATACACAAAAAACGATCAACTGAAACATCCCTTTGACCTGAAAGATCAATTCAATATAGAAACAAACATTTGATACAAAAACATGGATACTAAAACATGGTTTTAATATAGAAACATATCCCACAATGTGAAACATGGCCATACTTTTGAAACATGGCCTTGACACAGAGATATAGACTTTATATTGGAACATGACAAAAACATAAACTTCAAACATGAAATCTACTAAAAATCTATAAACACGAAAGCCACAAACCCCATTGAAACATAGAAATCTAAAGAGACATTATGTTCTGGTCCCAAAGGTTGAACCATGTGAAAGTATAATATAATGTCAAAACAACTTTAATATAGTTGTAAGAAAATGATGGTAACAAGTTTCGAGACTCACTTCCACACTAGGATAATGTTCCTTATCTCCACGCTTGTCCAGGTACTGACTAAAATACTCTATGACTAGGTATCCACATTCCCATGCTCCATTTTGTGGGGGCAATGGGACATGTACAATTGGCATGATGCTAATAACCGCCCATTCATTAGAATTGTGCGGCATGCCTTTTGCGTAAGACCACCCAAGCATTGCACACTTCATAAATTGATTTGCCTTTTAGGTGTTATGATATCCAAGAATAGAATCAAAGTGTAATGTGTGGTGACGCTCTAAAATGATAAGAGACTAGTGGTTTGCTCATTGTATGGAAGCACCAAAATGTTTTCTAACCCATTCGTACTACATAGGTTTCTAACACCCCATTGGGAAATCTTTTCTCTTGTATTGCCTTAGTTTTTCTCTTTATATCACCCCCAAAGAATAGCACATAGTTGCAAAGTTTATCCTTAGTAAACACTTTAACCCTACAAATAGGTGTATATCAATTAACATTTGAATCAATATTTATTTACTTTTATTTTTCGGTATATATCCAAATCATTTAAAAATTTAAAATTTCCATGTATCTAAAATAAAATTTATGTTTCTGTCTATCTCCGTTTCTACATTTCCATGTTCAAGTACATAAATGATGATACCTTGCGGTCTTAAAAAGCTCAAGTAACTTGAAAAAACAAAAAAATCTTATAAGGAAATGTACTCAAAAAGGAAAAAAAATTGGAGAAAGACTTAGTTCATTAATAAACCTTTTGTTTAGCTTTTGTGAAACGAACAAACCATTGGTCATTCTTAGGTGCAACCTCCAGCACAATATAAAAAATTTCTTCAAAGGGTGGCAATGAAATTTCACTGTCAGAACTTGAAGAATTTTCTATGATTGAAGTCCTTTTCTTCACAACTTCTTTCCTTGTAGCTTTAATAACAACCTTCATTCTCCCGAGTTTTGCCTCCAGTTCTCTCCACTTTTATGTTCGAAATTTCTTTGATGTGGCACCTATATCCTTTGAGATGTTCTTGATAGCCTAATCAAGTGTTTCAAAACTTGAAGTACTTTCATTGCGTCATTGTTAAAAAATGTAAAGCATAGCTTTGGCCACCATCATTGCATTCACTATTGAATCAATGGTCATATTCTCATCAACATATGCATTTGACCATGGTATACTCCCATGTATTATCTCCTTTGGAGGTGAGATGCCAACTTGATGGGGTTTTGATGGCATTGATGGCATGTAATCTTGTTTGATTCCCAAGTTCATTTCCAAGCATAATCGATGTACTAATCTGTCAAAATATAACCTATATCAAATATCATTGAAACTTGTTCAACTTGTAGTGAAGAGGATCTAATTATCTAACCTGCTTTGACATCCACTTCTTGGACTAAGGCAAAATCTATATTTACATCCAAAACATGGAAATCATTCGATGCACTTGCGGTTGCAACCTCAACCCAACCTTTGGCATCCTGAGGATAGTTTTTTGAAACATGATCAAGTTCATTTTTGCATGAAACATGAGTTGAAGTTATGTTTGGGTCCAACTCAAAACCAGTAGGAATTCATGCACTAGATTGTTTGAGTTTTTCCTTGCTAGTGGTTTTGAGATTTTGAAGAGCTTTGATGGTTTCATTAACATTTGTAACTAGGTCCTCTGAAACATGGACAACAGCTGTTTTTTGGAGAACCAAAACATGAACTTGGATATCGGAAATGTGGATATCAAAAACATGAACCTTTGGAAGTTTGATATCCCAAATGTGCACTTCTAAAACTTGAAGCTTCAAAGTTTCAATGTTTGAAACTTGAAGTTTTGAATTTTTAACTTCTGAAACTTGAACTTCCAAAGCGTAAACTTCCAAAACTTGAAGTTCCAAGGATTGAACTTCCGAAACATTATTAACAATCCCTAAAACTTGACGTGTGACTTCGGAAACATGAATTTTCATAGGTGATACCTATTTCAAGGTATTCGCATCTACCATATCCACATCTGCTTTCACATCCTTTGGGCGATACTCAATTTTAGATGTTTCTATGATGTGTGCTTCTTAGTTTTTCACATATTCCTTGTCCGAAATCTCTAATTCATTTCTTTCACAAACCTAGATGCCCTAGCTGATGGCCATGAAATTGGACAATGCTTCCAAGTGTTGTTGGAGCACCTTCAATTGTGAACTAAGCTAGGAACAAGGAAACACATTTTGTCCAGGGCAAACAAAGCTTTGTGGGGAAGATTAGTTGAAGCATTTGGAACTTGTGGCACACCCCAATGCACGTTTATCCATCCCATGTCTATGTCCTCACAACATCAAAGATATTTCCTTGTATCCAAAAGTGAAATTTCCCCTTGTTCCTCATTTGTTTACTACTAAATTTCTTGGAACAATACTATCTTCACACACCATATCTTCTACTACCCTAATTTGTACATCAACAAAAAAAATGACATCTCAGACACATTATCCAATGGTGACATAAACCTTTCGTATGCAACCTCTATATCCTCATCACAAATACCCTCCTACATTTTTTATCCTTCAAACAAAAGATGACCATTGTGTTTTAAAATATTGATGATTTTCTGTTAGGTTGAGTGATATTCCCCCATTTTCATCTTTCTAATGGATGCATTGTTAGCACCTTGGAGTGGGTAAGCACAACTAACATTATTATCCAACAAATGCCAGAAAAAAACCTTTACGAACCAAATTTCCCAAGGAACACTCTTGAAAGGTGTTTTTTTTCGCAGAATGCTACTTGCAATTATTTCAACCTGTTCAAAAGAATGTGACCAAGGGAGCTCAAGCCTTTTTTGTCATAGGTAAACATTTGTCATTATTGACAATATGCCATAAAGGATTCCAATCCCATTTTATAGCCCCAAATTTTTTTACATTGGCCATATCAAACTCTTTGAAACGCTTAGCAACAAAGCCAAACCTTTGTTGTTTCAATAAATCCTTGTGTTCATTCTCCAACTCATTGAACCATTGTAAGCCTTTTTGGTACTCCAAAAACTCATGCAAGGAATTGGCCAATGATTATGTGTCATTAGCTTCCAAAAGGTCCATTGTTTGGGAAATTGTAATAGCAACCTCATCTCCATGTTTAGCCTACATTCGACCCAACAATGCAAAATGTATTAACATACACATAGCTTACATAAAAAAAAATGAAAAATAGTGATTAACATGTTACTTAAATCAACAATTTATGTTACTTAACCAACTCTGTTGAAACATGCTATAGGCATGTTTTGGGGTATTGGTGTGGTGATAAAAACATGCAATGAAGTTTGTGATGTGATAGAAACATGTTGATGCCATGTTTTAAAATACATGGAGTGGTTATGTTTCAAGGAGTTGAAGTATTTATGATGGCACCTACTGAAAAGTTAACAATGGAAAAGAATAAAAGAAATTTTGGAAGAATGTGAATGTGAAACAAAACTTGAATGAATATAGTGGACATGAATTTTTAACCTTAAGTGATGTTGAAACACCAATTATAATTTTTTTCAAACATGCATATGCATTCAAAACATAGATATGGAATGAAGGCTGGAGTAAATGATTGATGTGATTACAAATGCATTTGTTAAAAATTAGATGTATTGCAATGGATCAATATGGTAAGAGTAATTGAATACCACTTTGTTTCCTCACATGAACTTTCCAAATGCATAGTAAGAAATAATGTTGAAGTTTGAATCTTGAACAAAAGTACCCAAACTTTTTACAATTTTTTAATTTATTTTGTGCTTTCCAGTCCCAATAAAAAATTATTGCACTATAGTAGATGCCAAATGCCCGATGTTTTGATTTTCCCAACAAACATTAGTTTCTGTTTTGAGAGTTCTTGAAACATTATATCAGCCTCTCGCCAAGCCTCGTTCTTGTAAAACACCTATCAAGCTCTAATATCTTTTTTTTGTCCCCACCATTTCCTTTTAGTTTTTTGTAAGTTGATTTTGGGGTATGTAACTCCTTTGGATTAGTACCTAAATTTCCTAATGGCAAGGTTCCATTTGAAACATTTGTCGGTTTGAACTCCTCACTCTTCAAATTGTCATATGAATTTAGAGACCCTAGAAGAAGGTAAATGCATTGAAAGATGAAACATATTATACCACAAAACACGTTAATTAAAACCTACTGAAACATGGCTATCAGAAATTGCTAGATTTTTTTCTAAGTTTATTGATTCCAAAAGTTGGAACATGATTGCGTCCATGAACGAGGGATGAAATTTTCATAGACGTGTTTCGAAACATGGTAGTTGTTGTGGAATTCTGTAATTTGCCATTGAAACACAACCTTACCTACTAGTATTGTAACATGTTTCTTTGGAACTGATAAAATGGTGAAACATGGAATGATACTATTGAAACATGGAACTAATATAATGTTGAAACATGACTAAAACATGATTTTTTATTAGAAAGGTCTAAAACTTCTAGAATTTTGAGGATGGAAAAATGTATATCAAAACATGTTTCACATGAATTGATACAAGCAATTTTTCAATTAAACACTAAAAATTAGACTAATATTTTGCAAACCCTTTACAATTACTAATTGAATCTTGTTCAAATTTAAGGAAACATTACAATGTTACAAATTCAAATAGAAAAGGTGTGATTTAATACCTCTGTGTTGCAATTTCTCCCAAATGATAGGTTTCAATGAAATGGTGTGCTTGAAAATCCTCTTTAGCTTCAAAACATGTTTGACTGCTTGGCCTCCGTGTTTCGTGAAGTGTTTCTTGCGAACAAGAATGAAATCCTCTTGAACTTTGTTGCTAATCTCCAAGGGTAGGGTTTTCTCCTTCTTGCACTTGTGTTCAGACTTTTATACTAATTGTAAATCTAATGTAGTTGAAAGGCAATTGTTCCTTGGCTTCGATAATGCATTCGTTTTCACCTTATATTCCAGAATGTTTCCACCCTTCACAAAATACACACCCTCCACTATGTTTCTTAATGGTGGGTACAACTTGAACTAGAAAGGATTCCCTTCAAAATCCATAGCTTTGTCACACCCCTTCTTTCGGTGCTCATTGATCCACATCTTCGAGTTCTTCTTTCAATGGCAATAAACACAAATAAACCCCTTATCCTCTCAACAATGATTGTGGCATTCCTACAGTAATCGCAGCCACTCTTCACAAGTGTAAGTCTTCATGAAAATTGTTTTGTCTATTTTCACATTTTCTATTATCATGTCTATTGCTTCGCTCTCCATGTTTCTTTTATTTTATTAAGACTAATTTGATTTTTATGTTAAGAAGAATGGAAAACCTAGACTAGCTTATGCTTGAGTTAGAGGAAGAAAGAAAGCTCGTAGTTGTAAAAATTTTACAATGAAACTAAACCCTAAATGAACCAAAGCTTGAATGTGCCTATTTGTTCATTGTGACGATTGACATGCGACACATCCCCTTTGTGATCAATTCCTACCTAAACTTTAAAACCTATTCCATTACTTTCATTAATTGTCTTGACAGAGTAGTTTGGCGAAAGTTAGACGAAACATGGGAAAGTTGAAAAAGGTCTAAATCGTCATGGCTGGGTCATGGGGCATGGAGGGGGATTGCATGAAGGAACATGGAAGATGGGCGGATGGGGCCAAAACATAGCTCCCGAAACATTAGATGTTTCAATGAGAAATGTTTGGAAGCCACCTGCTGAAACTTGACATGTTTTGGTGGGTGGTAGGTTTCACGGTTCTTATTTCAAGGTTCATGTTTGGTGGCACATGTTTTTCAACCAGCAGAAATGAATGTCAGGCCGCCACCAAAACACGACATGTTTCCATGTCAATTTGCTCCAAGATGCCCATTGCCCATACGTGGGAACTTACGCCAGGTTGCCTTGAAGCGATGCATTTACAACTTGTTGCTGAAATACTGTCAAGGGGTATGTGTAGGAGACAATGCCACACTAACCTATTTCTTTCATTGACTCAAGTAAATTGCTATGGGAGCAAGGCATTACGGCCCAAAACTTGGGGTCAACTACTAGTTCACATGGTGCAATGCCTTATTGCTAGTGCATTAAAGTTATATGTGAATTCACCCTCTGTTTCACCCCCTATCTTCTCTTTCAGTGGTATCTGCAAAGTAATGAAATTTTATTAAATCTCAGTATGAAGTGCAAAAATCGGCATTTAATGCAGAAGGTTTGAGATTAATTATAGGAGCAGTGAAAATATATGTAGCAGCAGTGGAGGCGCTCAGGAAAAAGGAAAGAGGGGATGAAACTCAGTTTACCACCAAATTTGGTGGAAAATTTGATGCCCTATTATGCCGAAACTGGCTGTTCTCGCCCCCTAATCGCCTGACTTTACAAATAAGTTTATTACCTGACACGTAAACACTAGTCTTGGTCCATTACTTAGTTTGGAAGGTTTAAACCATTGGTTGAAGTTCTCATATACATGAACCAAACTGGATTTCAGTCTAATTTTTCGAATTGGTTTCAAAATTTAAATCGAATATTATATTTTTCAAGAACCAAACCTGAAACTAGATTCATGGTGTCATTTATGTGTGGAAGCAACAACTCAACCACAACCAAGATTTTTGAAAAAAAAAAAAAAAAAACTAAACTAGAGGCTCATGAGTAGTTCATCAACTACTCTGGTCCAGGTTACCCAGAACTGGGTCAAAACCAGGTCTGATATTCTCAGAACTGGAATCAAAATTAAAATTAAAAATTATTTTTTTGAAGGACCAGATCTGAACCAAATTCCAGATTTCATTTATGTGTGAAATCATAACAAGCTATTTAAATCATTCTAATTGATTTTTCAAAACCAAAGGTTCTTCACAAAAGTAAAGAACCGCTCAACATTAGTAAATACCTTAAATACCCAAATTCTTGAATTTTAGATGCAAAACCCCAAAGTATGTAGTTACAGTCTCATAACCAGTGTTGTGTGGTTACTTTGAATTTTAAAATAACAATTGATTCTAGTTTTTAAATTATTTCAGAATAAGAGAATCACTATTTTGGTTCTTTGAAAAACAAAATTTCAAATACCCACAATATATCCCAATTATTTCAAAAACCTTAAGTGATCAATTGTTTTCGTGAAATTAGAATCAGCAATGAACTAGGCTATTGGTTTTATAGTCTATTATTTGAATTTTTTTTTTGGGAGAACCATGGTTATATATCAATTCTACCTTGATAACTGCTTGGGTCTGTTTGTTCTAACCTGTTTCCCTTAACTGCTAAACAATGTAATGTGGTACTCGAGTTGCAATTGTGCAAATTGCAAGTTTTGTCATTCACAAGTAATATATATATTTTCTACCTACCTACTAACTAACAACCTACAAGCAAATTGTTAATAGGTAGGTAGAAAAAACAACCCTCACCTTTAGATAAACCATCTACTTACCTAATAGTTCGGTGTTTTCTTACCTATTTACTTATATACGAGACCTATTTGGTTATAGAATTGGTTAGCAAGGTGAAACCAAATATTAACTCAGTTGAGTCTCATAGACCACTGAGTTATAACAGGCATCCAGTGCTGGTGGTTCACTATGGCCCACAAAAGAAGAAAACTTTCTCACCAGATAATTTTTTCATGTTGAATCAAGCTAAACCTTAAACCCTAACTTAGTTTTTTCATGTTGAATGATGCTAAACCTTAAACCCTAACTTAGTCATGTTATGATTAGGCATAATCTTTGCTATTTGTAAAATCACCCTGTCATCATGCCCAAGTACCTCTTTCATCCCTAGTTTGAGTGTAGCTGCCAAGTGAGTGAAATTGGATACAGTTCTATGAAACTGGGTATCAGTTCAGAGTCTTATTCTGAACTGGCTTGATTAATGAAGAATATGCACCAGTAATGCAAGGTACAGGTAATGCAAATCCAAAGCCCGGGGGTGAAACTCCTGTGAGAATCAATTTCAGTAACAAAACTAATTTGACACCTTTTTTCTTTTCTTTTCTTTTTCCTTGTGTATTGTTTCCATCCTGACTTCTCATTTAGTCCCCAATTTTGGCATAGTTGAGTCCAATCAATTAATTCCTAAACACCTTATAAGTCAAAATGGTTTTCTTAAAAAAATATTGATCTAGCAAGCATAAACATAATTCTTTTTTAACTTTTTATAAATGATAGTTTATAAATGATGACTCCATTTATTAATGTGCCACCATCATAAATATCACAAGCAATTCAGAATAGTGGTTTCCAAACCATTTCAAGATGGCATGAAAGGTTGGGGGATTTTGAAAGACACTAAAATTGAAGAAGAAAAGATGAAGCCCGTTATATTGTGGGATGTATCAAATGGTCATTTTTTAAAAACTATGATTTTAAAATATCAAACATTGATTTTAATAATGTCACATTAGTGTCACAATCAAATACATTACAAAAATGTGTTTTTAGGGAAACCTATTGTGCCATTTTTGGTCCACATATAGCTTACAACCACTCAAACATTGATGTTTAATAATGTCACATTAATGTCACGATCAAAATAGATTACAAAAATGTGTTTTTGGGGAAAATTATTGTGTTCTTTTGGGTCCATTCTAGCTTACAACTACTCAAGTATGGTTTCAAGCTTCAAATGGCATGTTGACCAAAGAATTCCATATCAATTTAGGGGAATTGAATGAGAAGGCATGGAGCAACTTCTTAAGGGGTAGGGGGTCTACTCAAAACTAAGAAAAAACTAATCACATGATGGTAAGATTTAGCACATGTTACACCTATGATGGGCTAAGTGAGTAATATAAGGTATAGTAATCAAGTTTTGATTATGTGTTTGAGCATCGCACCATCACCCAAAATTGGACATGTTAATAATTACTTGTGAATACTAAAGTTCATGGGAGGAATCAAAGAAAATAATGATGTCACCAACAACGAAATGCAAGATTGCAAATGATTTGGATGTAAAGGAAGTTGGCAAGGTTGAAGTCTTTGAACATGATGTACAAAATTTGGTGGAAGGCATTTTCCAAAAAGACTAAGGAACAATCAAGCTACCAAAGAAGAGTAGCAAATGGAGTGGGCATGAAAATTGGTGATCAAGTTCCACGTGCAAACCACAACTAACATGGTTGTTACAACCTCAAAAAAGGTAGATATTTTGAATGATCAAAATGCCATGCACTTGTTCATGGTGTCCTAGATGATGTTTCCACATTTGAAGCCCATGTGAACATCTCCACTTAAGATGCACCAAAAGGCTTGAAAACTTTAAGAGGAAGTTGTTTACACAAGGATATCATGGCATGCATATAGAATTGCAATAAAAGCCAAGTCCATTTGGTCGTGAATATGTTGTTATGACCCCACCAAGCCTTGATTGAACCTTACACAAGCTTCTTGGAAAATGACCAAAGCTCAATTGAATGTAAGGAATCAATTATGAACCACACTCCCAATTCTTAGGCCATTATTTTTAAAAGAATATTTTTGGCAACTTTAAAAAATTAAAATTTTAATCTTTAAAAATGTTTTTAAATTGTTTGTTTGTTGTGTTTGTGCGAAATATTACATACTATGCAATTGAAGGGGGCACAAACATAAGTTGGACTAACAAATAACTCAAATGGCCCAAGGAGTTGTTTGAACTTGTAACCATAAACAAAATCACATTTGCTCGTTCCTTTTCCTTAGATGTGAAATGTGAACCAAATCATTCTTCCACATTAATTTGGTGCAATTTTGCAAACATGTACCAAAATAGTTGAAACCATTACTTTTATAGTGTAAAATAATTGTATTTAACTTTTTTTGGCAAATTTTTATACTTGTTTACTTTTTTTGAGGGGAAATTTTTCAATATTAATTTTTTTGTCTTTTACAACCAAGAAATTTATGATTACAAGTCCTAAATGACTATATGTATGACTTTAGTCATAAACTACCACTTTGAATCCTATGTGTAAAAAATTATAGTCATATATTAATGGAACATGTGATTACTAAAATGATGAGGTGGTAACAAGATGAAAGGTGTCAATTTTCATCATTACTATTTCATTTATATGGCATCCATGATTAATGATACTTACCCATCCACTTACTTACCTACCCACACACCCACCTACCTACTTTTTCAACCTACCTACTTACTTTTTTATTTCCTATTTCTTACAACTTGCCTACCTCCTACCTATCATCTTACAACTTGCCTACTACCTACCTCATAATGTTGATGGTATGAAATAAACATTGACAAAATTTGGACATATTTTGATGTTATAGTCCATTGGTAAGGATTTGGTTCATCAATGTGAAGGTGAAGGGTTCAATTCCTAATACTTGCAACCTATGTACATTCTTAATTTATTAGGGTAAATATGTTAAAATAAGCTAGTTACATAGGTAGGTTACATAGGTTACATCAGTCAAATTAGGTAGGCTAAACTATTACCTATTTACTTGATTTTTTTGACTTACTTAAACTTATTGCCTACCTACCTACTTACCTATTAAAAATTATTGTTTAATAAAAATCTATAATTTTTATTTATTTAATTATCAATCATAGTAATAAAATGATCTAGTGTTTGCTAATCATGTTTTAGTCGTTCATTATGTGACACTTCAACATTATATATGAATTGTCTTCTATGACTTGTATTTGATAACTATAGAGTGAAAAGTGCCATGTCAAACATTCAATGACTTCTTATCTTTTGATATTTGTATGTCACAACTAAAGGCCTTTAGTCATATAATGTTTGATATGACTACAAAATCAAACATGTGTGAAGTTATAAATTTAAGAATTTCTTCTAGTGAATTTATGCACAAAGGTTGCATAAAGGAGAGTTTTGATGCAAACATTCTTATAAAGGTATTATAATATTCAAGCATTATGTGTGGATTATGACTTGCCTATAAATCTTCATCATATTGCTTGTAATCCATTTTTAGAACACAATTCTACATTTGTCTTCCTTTCAAATTTGGAAATGTGTTTTGCCTTTTCTTGGGTTTCACAAAGTCCAATAAGGTTTTAATGGAAAAGAAGGTTCATTATGTGAGGGACATATTTATGTACAATTTATGATATAGATGAATTTATTGGGAGTTTCTAAACATTTAGGTGGTTGTTTCCAAAATAAATTTACACATGAAATCCATTCCATTCATATAAAAGAAGTTTGCGGTCTTTGATTATGAGTTAAAGACCTAAACTTTCCAAGTCTACTAATTATGTGCATTTTAAATTTATATGGTAGATGGCAACACATTGGGAGGTACATCAAGGACATTGGACATGTCTTGTCAATATACCTCATAAATAAATGATTGGATTTGATTAGTTGTTTGAAAAATTCCATTGAACTTCGTATCCACTTATGTCAAATCTTCATGATCTTCACTTTTGCAAGCACATATATGTTGATGGATGAGGTGCACTATAATTTATACTTGCATGCTTCAATAATATTCAATATATAGAAAAGTATAACTATCAATATGTCATTGTCAACAAAATCATGTTCCATTGAAATGTGTATGTTTAATAATTACTAGCATATATTTAGATGTCTATGGACAATATGGTGTAGATATTAAAGCCACAAAGTGTTTGAATGGTTGGCACATTAAAAGTTAGAGAACATATAAAAGAAAATAATTTTTTTGATTCTACCCTATGTACATGCATGGATGAATCCTTGTCAATTTAACATTTTTTAGATGAATTGGTAGCTATAAACAAGATGCACATGTTGGGGCCACATTGTGCAACTATTTCACATTCAAAAATAAGTTCATCATTAATTTGTGCTACATTTAAGTATTATATCTTCCAAAGAAGTTAAAGGTCTTAACTTGCTTGATTGATTTGTTTACTCAAATTGTTTATCTATATCACATAAAACTCAAGAGTCTAAGCAATGGTTGGCTTCATATTTGCAACAAGAGTTACCAATCTTACAATCTATCATAATTTATTTGGTCATGTGTCATCCATTGATGTTGTGTCAAGGCACATTTGAAGCTAGCTAGGAAAAAAAAAATCCTTTTCCATTACTTAAACTTTGATGGCCAAGATATGCAAGTAGACTAAAACCTTTGATGGCCAAAAGATGCAATCTTTGTGATGTATAAATTATCTCTTCATTTTAATTACAACTTTGTACATTTTTCATATGTCAAATCATTGTTTGTTAACTAAAAAAAAACTTAATCATTTCCCATCTATTAAAACTTGACATAAAATTGAAGGAACAAAACAAACTAAAATAACTATCACATGTATTACAATCCAAAAAAAATTCAAGTTTGTTGAAATGTTGACATAGACCAAGAGGCCTTTGCAAGGCTCTTCACAACCTCATGTATAAATATGGACTTATGAAGGATTATGTGCAATATTGCATGCCATTCCATTACTCCAAATCAACAAATAACCTTTGAAGTAAAGAATATACTTCTCTTGCATCAATTAAACAACAATTTTATGAAACCCTAGTTGCTAGACAATATTTGATTTGTTGTTCCATTCAAGACACCAAAAAATTATCAGTTTATTGTAATCAAGTTGTCACTTAATTTTTTTTACTTAACCAAGAATTTAATAGCAACATCAATCAATTGACACATCAAACACCAATATACAACAAATATGGGCAACCATGTAAATTACTTTGAATTTTTTTGCATTATTGATACATTTTTAAAAAAATGGGTAGTAACATTGATAAATAAATATGTCAATTCTTCAACATTTTCATCTTGGGATATTTATTACTTGCTAAATAAAAGTTCAATGAAGGATGTTGCTTTTCAAATCCCATTTATGTTTAATTTGAGTTTGATTTCAATTTATATAAGGTGCAGTCAAACTAACATGTACATAAATAGTTGTAACCAATGTTTGGTTTTGTGTATCTAACATTTTAGAAAAAAATAAAGAACTCCAAATGGAATTGTATTCACATACTCTAAAAGTTTGAAATCAATCTAATGAATGAAAAATACCAAAAACATTTTGAAAACATTGCAACCAATGTTTTTAAATAGTAAAAAGACTTGTAAATGGACTTGAATCTTTTTGACAATGACATATTTTTAGCAAATTTTTTATGTAAACTATAACAAAATAGTGTGATGATTTTTTTTTTAATTAAAATTTTTAAAAAACTTTTGTTCAAAAGATTTCAAGAATATTTTAAAATAAACACCAAATTAGCAATCACCCAAGGGGGTGGGTCCAACTCATGATCACCCATTTGCACCTTATAAGTATTCAAATTCTCAAGTTTGATTGTGCCCTTGACATGATAAACATCAAATGTCAAGCCCTTCCATAATTGGACATTGGTAAGGTCACATGCCAAACTTCCAAATTGGTGTCCTAAATTCATCTTCAATAATCATGTTGTGCATAATTACACAACCTAACACAATGTTAGAAATTGTGGCCAAGTCCATTGATTGCATAGATTTTTATGATATCCCATCTTAATTACAACACTCCAAATTAAGCATTGCTTCACATCTTTTCTTGTGGTCTCTTGCATTTTGGCAAAATGTGATTTTTTTTCATCTTGATGTTCATGGTTTGTTTGCACAAAGCAATTCCATTTAAAACAAATTTCATTGGCAAATAATAACATCTTGAACCCATGAAATCAATTCATGATGTAACTTAAGCTTACATATTCACCTTTGACAAATCTACAATTAAGGGGAACCTATGAAACACATTGACATCATTAAATTCATATTCCCACAAGGGAGTTCAAAAAATGCATGCCAAATTCATAAAGATTGGTCAACAAGGGCCTCAAATATGATGCTTATATTGTCATCCTTGTCTTGAAATTGTCCTTGTTAAGCCATTGCACAATTTTTCCATTGTTAATTGTGGATTCAAGACAAGTTCACATTGTAACCACAAATTGCTTCATACATTCCATGGTAATGCTTTCTCCCAACCACAATATTGATCAATTACATATACA
>Ga0116229_10008667_pt1 | contig 15723 bp, 11 predicted proteins | sample S1TSphgellanicum_3_FD_87313 | JGI IMG/M metagenome (GOLD analysis project Ga0116229, IMG submission 87313) | Host-associated microbial communities from peat moss isolated from Minnesota, USA - S1T2_Fc - Sphagnum magellanicum MG | ecosystem: Host-associated > Plants > Peat moss > Unclassified...
CTTTGGCTTTACGTTAATCGAGTTGCTCGTCGTCATCGCGATCATATCCATTTTAGCCGCCATACTCTTTCCCGTGTTCGCCAGCGCCCGCGAAAAAGCGCGTCAAATCACCTGCGCCAGTAATCAAAAGCAGATTGGAATCGCCGTTCTCGCCTATGTACAGGACTACGACGAGACACTTCCTTTCTCAAAGAATGCCGCCGGTGTCCAGTGGCAGACAGTTGTGGATGCGTATGTTGCAGGTGGCTTTGTCAATCCGCAGTCCCCTAAGAGCATCTACGTCTGCCCTGATTACAATGGCAGCCTTTTAAAATCAGCTAATGGTCTCGGTAAGCCGTCGAGCAGCTACGCGCCAAATGTTGCCTACTTTGGTGAGAACGACACCAACGACTCTGGTGGCGCGGCCCATCCTTATTGGACAAACCCAGCCAATATTAGCCAGGTGCAATCGCCTTCAAACGATGTCTTCTTCGCCGAAACGAGCGGAGGAACTGTCTACCTGACCGGTAACGATGTTGTTAGTACTACAGACCCAGCAATTACGACTTATGCGAATGAGCCAGATGTCAATTTACAGGGCGCAGACTTCCGCTATCTTCAGGGCCGCAACCGCCATTCGGGCGGAAGTAACTACATCTTCGGCGATGGTCATGTGAAGTGGTTCAACGAGCCTACCGAACCTGGAGCCCTTTCGACTGCCTATCAGACAACTCCTGCGACTCCCGCTCAAGTTCCGGCAGTTCAAAGCAACAACGGCGTCGCATACAGCAAAGTCACCTCGCCAAATGCGGCGGGATGGTTCACCGAGAACTAGCTTTCGGCTGATATAAGTGCTGAGAACCGTCCAACTCGCGGACGGTTCTCTCCCCACGCATTGAGCAAGGATATGTCAAACGAACCCGCTGGCGGACCAGCAAAAGCCGAAGAACCATCCACGTCCTTTGGTCGCCCAATCAATCGCCGCACCTTCCTCAAGGCTGCTGGCCAAGCGGCGCTGCTCGGCATGCCATTTGTTCGCAACTCCGCCTTCGCGTCCGCACCGAGAACGTCCAAGTCAGACAGACCCAATATCCTCTTTTTGGTGGTCGATCAGATGCGAACTCCCGAGTGGTTTCCAGTCGGCAAATCGCTTGATCGGCTACTTCCGTCGATTGCTTCGATTCGCCGTGGTGCAGTCAATTTTACCAACTGTTTTTCAGCGGCGACGCTTTGCTCACCGGCAAGAGCTGGCCTGCTCACCGGACTTTACACCCACCAAAATGGATTGCTGCGCTGTGTTGACGGCGATGAGCCAGCACTCGATCCGGCTTTTCAAACCTGGGGAAGTGCGCTCAGGAATGTCGGATACCAGACGAATTGGTATGGCAAATGGCACCTGTCTTACGGCGACTCGCTCGATCCTTACGGTTTTGACGGTGGCACGTTCCCTTCGCCTAATGGCGGCCCGCAAGAGGGCACGAATATCGATTCGTCGATCGTCGACCAGTTCTTAGGCTGGTTTGAAAACGTTGGAACGGCTAGCCCGTGGGCAACTACAGTCAGCCTAGTCAATCCGCACGACATTGTCTACTACTACCTCTACACCGAGGAGTACTTTAAGCAACATCCACTGTCAAGCGCAATTACGAAGCTTCCAGAAAATTTCGAGAGTGCCGATCAGCTCTTGTTAAAGCCTTCCCTGCAGCTTGCCCATCAACTTGCCAGCGACAAAAAATACGGCATCCTCCCTTACAGCGGTGATGGCTGGGAACAAGCTTGGCTGAGCTTTATGAACGCCTATGTGGCGTACCAGCAGCTTGCCGACAAGCAGTTGGGCCGTGTACTGGCCGCTTTAGACAGTCGGCCGGAAGTTCGTGATAATACGGTTGTCGTTTTTCTTTCCGACCACGGTGAATACGCCGGATCGCATGGGCTGCGCGGCAAGGGAGGTTCGGCGTACGACGAGGTAATCCGCGTACCGCTAACGGTAAAAGATCCGACCGGTCAACTTACGGCGAAGACCCATATCCCCCGGGAACAGTTCGTCTCGCTGGTCGATATCTACGGGCTTCTCCTAACAGTGGCGACGGGCAGCGATTCCTGGCGTGCGAACCCACAATTTTCCCACATCAGTGGTCGATTAGATGTTGCATCGATTCTGGCAAGCCCAAAGGCGCCGGGTCGCGATGCGGTGATACACACATACGATGAAGGCGGTGCCAAAACTATCCCCGGATCAGATACGCCTATTCCAGGCCATGTCATTGGCCTTCGCACACCCGACGCCAAGCTAGTCACCTACAATAAATGGATCCCGGAATCGATCGAATTGGACGACGTTGTTCAGCAAACTGAGCTTTACGATTATTCGACCGAGCGGGGACGATTAGAGCTGGACGATAGCTCAAAAGCAAACATCCCTCTCTTCACTCAAATGCACGACCGGCTCACTAACGACATTTTGCCCAACGAGCTTCGGCAGCCGCTTCCCGCCGCACTGGAACAAACGCGACAGAATGCACTCCAGAGCTACTACACATTCCTCAAGAACGGCAAAAAGAAGCGCAAGCTGGGCGGCGACACAGCGCCGGACGACTCATCAATTTTAGAAGGAGATAACTACCTTGACAGACAAACTGTCCACTATGTCTGAAACGTATGATATTCCAAAGATCAGCGAGACCATTAGTCGACGGACATTTCTAAAGGCGGCCGCAGGCACGGCAACTGCTGCGGCTTTTCCACTCTTCTTCACTAAATCTGCACGAGGAGCCGGACAACAATCCACACCGGATCGTCCCAATATTCTGTTTATCATTGTCGATCAACAGCGCGCCCCGCGATGGTTTCCAAGCCAAGACATTCTCAATGCCTTCCTGCCAAATCAGGCGCGAATTCACCAAGGAGCGGTCAATTTCACCGGACATTATGCCGCCGCTACGAAGTGTTCACCATCGCGCGGCAACCTTTTAACCGGACTTTACTCGCACCAGACCGGTTTTGTAGAGAACCAGCGTAAAACAATGCCAGCACTCAATGTCGGATTTCCGACATGGGGAACGGCACTCCGCGATGCTGGGTATTCGACGAACTGGTATGGCAAATGGCACCTTTCCTATGACGATACCCTCGAGCCATACGGCTTTGACGGCGGGACGTTTCCTTCGCCAAACGGCGGTATTCAAGAGGGAACCGATCGGGATGGGAAGAGTGTCGATCAGTTCATCGAGTGGTTCGACCGCTCAGCGGATAGGGGCCCATGGGCAACGACAGTTAGCCTGCTAAATCCCCACGACATCTGCTCTCATCCGCACGCGACACACGCCTTCTTCCAAAATAATCCCTATCCGAACGTCATCAAGTCGCTGCCGGGCAACTATGAGACACCTGAAGATATTGTCCGCTATAAGCCGCGCCTACAGGCGGCCTATCAAGGCGCTGCCGACACGACACTAGGCTCGCCGTCAAGTGAAGCGGAGCGGCAGGCCGCCTGGATTGATGTCCTCAACGCCTATCTCGCTTACCAAGGGATTGTCGATTACGAGATCGGGCGGGTTCTCGACGAGCTCGACAAACGGCCCGATATTCGCGACAATACGGTCATCATATTTACCTCCGACCACGGAGAGTTTGGCAGCTCTCATGGTTTGAGGGGTAAAGGCGGTTCAATCTACGAAGAAGGAATACATGTTCCGCTCTATGTCAAAGACCCGACAAACCGCCTCACTGCGAACAGCGACGTACCGCGCAATCAGCTCACTTCCTTTGTCGATCTTTACGGCCTATTCCTGACGATTGCAACTGGCAGCAACTCCTGGCGCGCCGATCCAAACTATGCGCACCTGGCTAATCGCGTGGACCTCGCGGCAATTCTAAAGAATCCGAACGCACCCGGGCGGTCTTATATTCTCCATACCAGCGATCAGCCCTATCTTGAAGCCGCCGCAGAGCTGGCAAAAGCCCCAATTCCCGTCCCCTATCATCTGATTGGCTATCGCTCGAATACAGGAAAGATCGGAATCTATAACGAATGGAAGCCAAACTCACACGATCTGGTTACGGAAAATCAGGACGTTGAGCTTTACGACTATTCGACAAATACTGGCCGATTAGAGATCGGCAACGATAGCAAAACCAAACCAGTGCTGCTCGCGAAGTTAACCGACGAGTTGTACAACAATGCCATTCCAAATGAGCTGCGGGAGCAGTTGCCGCCTAAGCTCGAGGCGGTAAAGCAGCAAGCGTTTGACGATTACTACACCTACCGCTTGACCGCTCCAACCAGCTTGACGACTGAACTATAGGCCCAAGTTATGAGTAAAGACGTTATCGAAGAGACCATCCAGGCAGACCAGTCCGGCATCAATCGCCGTGAATTTCTCAAGAAGACATCGACGGCTGGTGCGGCACTCTTCACAATGCCTCTTATCGGCAGCCGTGGCGCTATGGCATCGAACCGCACTGCAGCAACAGACAAGCCAAATCTGCTCATTGTGATAGTTGACGAGATGCGCTACCCCCAATGGTTTCCGCAAAGGGAGCAGCTCGACCAACTTTTGCCGAATATCGCTCGGCTCAGAGATGGCAGTGTCGAACTCCGCGGGCTGTACGCCGCGGCCACCGCCTGCTCGCCGTCACGTGCGACTCTGCTCACCGGCCTCTACGCACATCGCAACGGCATCATGCTGAACCAGAACAAAAAAACGCCGTCACTTAACCCCGGATTCAAGACCTGGGGAAGCGCACTGCGTGATTTTGGCTACTCCACCAACTGGTACGGCAAGTGGCATCTATCATCGGGCGACACTCTAGAGCCATACGGTTTTGACGGCGGCACGTACCCTTCTCCCAACGGCGGTGCGCAGAATGGTACAAACCGCGACCCCCATTCAGTCGATCAATTCGAGGAGTGGTTCGATACCTCGGCAGCATCGGGCCCTTGGGCGACCACAATCAGCTTGCTGAACCCGCACGATATCATGTTCTTCCCTGAGTTCACCGAGGACTATCTAGACGACCACCCGGCAGCCAAGACATTCTCTGCTCCTCCTCCGAATATCGAAACCACGGAGCAGCTTATCAAGAACAAGCCACGAATGCAGGTAGCTCACCAGGCGGCGAGCGACTTACGCTACGGGGCAATGCCCACTAGCGGCGACGGCTGGCAGCAAATTTGGACCGATTACTTGAACGCCTACATTACCTATCAATGTCTCGCCGATCAACAGATCGGCCGCGTTCTCGACAAGCTCGAATCAAACCAGACGGTGAGCGACAACACGATCATCCTCTTCTTCTCCGACCATGGCGAATATGGCGGATCACACGGCCTCCGGGCAAAGGGAAGCGCCGTCTACGAAGAAAGTATCCACGTCCCCTTCACCGTAAAGGATCCCACCGGCAGGTGGACAAAGCATCCTGAAATTCCGCGTACGCAGCTAACATCAATTGTCGATATCTACGGGCTCTTATTGACACTGGCATCTGGCAGTAACGATTGGCGTTCATTGCCGGAATATGCCCACCTATCCAGTCGATTGGATGTCGCAGCACTCTTACAAAATCCGAAAGCACCAGGACGAGAATACATACTTCACACGTCGGATTCGCCGCCATCACAGCATCCGGTTCCAACCCACGTGATCGGCTATCGCACCCAAAATGCTAAGATCGGCACCTACAACTACTGGGAGCCATACACCGGCGAAATTGTCGAGCACGACCGCGATACCGAGCTTTACGATTACTCTACAATTGGCGGTCAGGCCGAAACATTGAACGATCACAAGTTAAAGCCGCGCCTGTTTGAAAAACTAGACGCGGCGTTATCAACCCATGCGTTGCCCAACGAGCTGCGGCAACCGCTATTCGGTAAAACCAAAGAAGTCAGTGAAATAGCGTTTCAACTGTACAACGACTATGTCGCTGCTCTCCGTACGACGGAGATTGAAACGTAAGGTACTGCGCTTATTTGTCTGTTGGTATCAAGAACCCGACCTTCCAGGTCTGGGTGAAGTGAAGCTGCTTGTCCAAATTCTGGATCTGGATTTCATCGGCGGCGGAGACTGTCAGGGAATCTTTTGCAGGGCCCACAACCGAGACCGCCTGAACAATTAGCGGGTTGCTGCCAGCAACGCCATTTTCGGCATCGGCGAGTGTTCGATAGTAACGTACCGTCGACTCATCCTGCACTTCGTCCGGTGTAGGCACATGGCTTCGATCCGGGTAGACGAGATCGGATGACGGCGGCGGGCCGTAGACAGCAGGATTCATCGAACGGGTGATGTCCGGAAGCTGACGGGCGTCAATCAAAATTCCGGTGTAGGCAACCGGCTGATTGCCATCGGACACAGCCCTTTTTGGCGCGACTACCGATACGCCAATGAGGCTGACGAAAACCAATGCAATCATTAAAAAGCGAGTTGTTTTTTCTACCATCTTGAAAGGTCCTCTCCTATCTATTGTCGGTGATTTTAAGCACCAACTGAACGAGAGAACTACCAGGATGTCTGAGTCTTTTTACTCGAATAACAACCGAACACTCGCCAAAAACGTGAGCACTAGGGCGGAGGTTTCGAAGACGGTTTGGTTGATGTATTTGATGATCAGTCGACCAAAGAGTGCGCCAGCCATTCCGCAGGGGGCCAGCCACAGATCGTAAGGCAGGGAATTTAGCGAAATGAGGTGCAGCGACCAGCTAAAAGGCACTTTGAACCAGTTCAAAATCATGAAAAACCAAGCCCCGGTTCCCATAAACTCCATCTTTTCCAGCCGCGATGCCAGAAAATAAAGTACCATGATTGGCCCGGCGGCATTGGCAATCATTGTGGTAAATCCAGCAGCAATTCCCATCACTGCAATAAACACTGCTGAGTGAGGAATATCGGAATCGGGTGCTGGTTTGTCGGTATTTTTTGACCTGCGCCACCACTGAACCCCGACGAGAGCAATCAAAATGGTCCCGATCAGCGGTGAGAGGTTGAACTGACTAAACGTCCTGAGGAGCAGATATCCTAGCACTACCCCGATTGCCGCCCAGGGAAAAAGGCGGATCAAGTGATGCCAAGCTGCGTTGCGCCGGTAGGAAAGGACGGCAACGAGATCGCAGCAGATCAGGATCGGCAAAACGACACCCACCGACATGCGGCTTGGGAGAAAGTTCGCGAAGGCGGCAACGCTGAGAATGCTGATACCGGCAATACCAGTCTTCGACAAACCCTGGCCAAATGCAGCCAAGGCGAGCGCCGCCCATACCCAGGGCGAAAGATGTATAACGGTAATTTTACTTGCCTTTGAAGACAGCTATCATATTTGCGAGCTCGTCCGCATCGAGCGTGCCATCGCCATCCGCATCGAATGTCCTAATGAGCCTTTGAGCAACTATCCGTGACTCGGGATCGTCATCAGCCAGCGGAACTGCCGAGTTCCCCCGAGCACGATTTCTTAGATAGGTGACCGCAGCCGTCAATTCATCGAGGTCCAGTTTGCCGTTTTGCTTTTTGTCGAAAAACTGCATGATATAGGCAGCCGCATCCTGCGGGTCGTTACGCAAATCACCGCCAATCGGGGAGACAATTCCTTGCGTGAGGTGCTCGTCATCCACCGTGTAAAAGAGAAACGCAATACACATTTCGTCGGTAGTTTGCTCGCCCCAAGTCACCAGTTTCGGCGGATTATTTGGATTTCGCGGATTGTCTGGCGAGTTGTCGTAGTCGGCTGCTAAGTGAAGCCGCGTGCCTTTCGGGAGCTCAATTGGCTGTTGATAGGTATACGAAGTCTGCCAGTTAAAATCCCAGTCGTCGATCTTTACCAGCGGTACAAACGTACCATCGGGCTCGGTCGCATCGACCACCATCTTCTTTCCCAATAGGTGCATATGTGGGAAGATCTGCAGCAGTGTGACATTTGCTGGAGTTACGAAAGTGGTTTCGATATGATAGTCGGAGTCGCCAGCCGGAATAGAGAGATTTGGATAGGCAAGCGGCAGTATTCTGACCCGCTTGTCCACCGGTTTATCCGTAAAATAGAGGCCGATTTGGGTCTGGTCGGTTTCTGGCTTGCCATCACTATGGTAATGCACCTGTAATACAATATCCGCTCCCTTAGGCAACAAAATCCCAGTGCCATCGGGCAGCGGAACCGGAAGGCTGCCGGGTGCCCATCCGCCAAGAGCACCCACCGCTGGGAACCCTGGCCCGCCAAACGAAGTGTAGCCATATCCGCCGCTCGCCGCTGCGAGTTGTCGGGCTTTGCCGCTGGTGTCGAGGTATGCAATCACATGGTGCACCACTCGGTGATTTCCTGGCACCACCTCGAAAGCCGACAGATATTTATCGGTGGGAAAGTTGGTGGGCAGTACAAAGCAGCGATACACATCGCGTCCGTCCGCCGCCACCGGATAGGCCTGATCCATCTTATAGATGACATCTGGCTGACGAAGTGACCAGGCGCCGCTATAGGTTGGGGTCGGAGGAATGGCCGACGGGTCGCCCTCGGCTGCGCCTTGATCTGCCCAAGTAGTCAGGGTCGCAATTTGTGCGTCGGTGAGGTGACGAACACCCGTGAAGTCCCCATAGCCAGGGGATGCCTTCCAAGGCGGCATATAGTGGCTTTGGGTGACTGCGGCAATGACTTCGGCACGCTTCCGGACATCGTCATAACTGGTCAGTGAAAACGGTGCGATTGCGCCATCGTGGTGGCAGGAAGTGCAGTGCGCCTGAATAATTGGCGCGACATCATTGGCATAGGTTAAAGTCTGGGACGTGTCGGTCGCGCTGCTTCCATCGGCAATTGCCCTGTCGCTATAGGGAGCAACTGCGAACGCAACAAGCAGCAAAGCAACCAGCAGACCGGTCGCAAATCTGGCGAGGGAGACTGACTTAACCATGATTTTTCTCATTGGGGAAGATAACGGCAATAGAGATAATAACGAAAAAACTGCCCTCTCGGTTCCGAGCGGCAGTTTATCTTGGCGAGTAATTGAGAGCGTATTGCGGGGATCTAATCGGCTGCCACGCTAAGCGCGGGATCGTCCGCCAGCAAACGCCACTCTCCTGCCGCCAAAGCCGCCACGGCTGCCTTGTGAAGACTGTTGCGGCCGGAATGTCCGTCGATCCGACTCGGAAGCAGCGCCCGGTGCAGGCGGGGCCTTGTAATCGAAGTTCGGCAGAATCCGGCGCTCGATCTGCTGATTGATCGCTCGCTCGAGTGCACGAACCATCTGAGCATCTTCTCCGGTGATAAATGTGAATGCATCGCCGGTACGCTCCGCCCTACCCGTTCGTCCGATCCGGTGGATATAAGCGTCGGTGGTGTCGGGCACGTCGTAATTGATAACATGGGAGATACCGTTAATATCGATGCCGCGAGCCGCAATATCGGTGGCTACCAGGATTCGGTATTGGCCGCTCCTAAAACCTGAGATGGCGTTTTGACGCTGATTCTGCGACAGATTACCTTGGAGGCAAGCGGTCGAGTAGCCAAGCTTATCAAGCTGCTCAGCAAGACGCTTTGCTCGGTGCTTTGTCCGTGTAAACACCAGCACCGAGCTGTCCGCTTCCTTAAGCAGCTCAAGTAATAGTGGTGTTTTTAGGTGGCTCACAACCGGATACAGTGCGTGTGTCACAGTTGTTGCCGGCATGGTGTGGCCGATACGGACAAGAACCGGGCTGCGAAGAACATCGTTTGCGAGATCCTTGATTGTGTCCGGCATCGTTGCAGAAAACAGCAGGGTCTGGCGATCCTTAGGGATCTGGTCTATCACTCGTCGAATCTGCGGCAAAAAGCCCATATCGAGCATGCAGTCGGCCTCGTCTATCACAAGAACTTCAAGCTGCGAGAGATCAATAGTCCGCTGATGCAGATGATCGAGCAACCGCCCTGGGCACGCGACAACTATCTCGCTGTTGCCAGAAAGCTTACGTACCTGCGGACCCATGCCGACTCCGCCGTAAACTGTGGCGCTACGCAGGTCTGTTTTGCGACCAAGTGAACGGATAGATGCGTCTATCTGCTCGGCAAGCTCACGTGTTGGCGCAAGAATAAGTGCTTTCACCTTGCCCCGGCGCTTATCGATCAAACGCTCAAGGATCGGGAGAACGAACGCTGCTGTCTTACCGGTGCCAGTCTGTGCCAAACCCATAACATCTTTTCCCTCGCGAATGGGGGGAATCGCCTGCTCTTGGATGGGTGTTGGTGTCGAATAACTGTTTGCTGTAAGACCAGCCTGAATCGTCGGGTGAAATTTAAAATCGTCGAAATGCAAAGTTGCCTACTTCCGTGACTATGAGAGTACCAAAATAAAACAGGCCCAATCGCGCAGATCGGCCTGTTAGCTTACAAGAATTATACCTTATTTTTATATAAACCTATCTTTATCATTGTCTCAAGCTCAGGCATGGTAAAATATCTTTAGGCTTTTCGAGTAAGGTTCTTGGAGATTCAATGGCAGGTCATACGCACGGGGCAACGAGTGGATCTAAGTTCTGGTTAGCTCTCGCGGTAACGCTTACTTTTACAGCGGTCGAAGCAATATCAGGACTATTTTCTCATTCTTTAGCTCTGATTTCCGACTCAGGCCACAACTTCACCGACGCGCTAGCGCTTGGTCTCGCCGCCTATGCCGTCTGGATCGGCAAGAAGCCGGCTTCCGCAAAGCACACCTACGGTTACCACCGTGTCGCCATCCTCACCGCGCTCTTCAATGCCTCCAGCCTTCTGGTGATCTCTCTTGCCATCGGCTACGAGGCAATCCAGCGTATGATCCACCCGGTGCATCTCGGCGGATATACGATGATAATTGTCGCAGGTATCGGCTTCTTTATGAATACGGTGATCGCGTCGGCCCTCTCAGGCGATGCAAAACACAGCCTGAACGCCCGTGCGGCCTTTATCCATATGGCCGGCGATGCCATATCGAGCCTCGCAGTTGTTGTCGCTGGCGTGTTCGTCCAGTGGCTCGGATGGATCTATGCCGACCCGATTGTCTCACTAATGATTGCCGCAATCATTCTTTACTCAGGCATCGGCATTATCCAGGAGTCGATTGAAATCCTCATGGAGGGCACACCAAAAAACCTCGATATCACTCGCCTCGCGCTAGCCATTCGGTCGATTGAACCAGTCTGCGATGTGCACGATCTCCACGTCTGGAAAGTTGGCGACGGCCTCAGCTTCCTGAGCTGCCATGTCACCCTGCCGATCACCTGCAGCCTTCAGGACTCGACACTGATCATTGGGCAGATCAACCATCTCCTTCACGACGATTTCGGCATCGGCCACGCAACGATCCAGTCAGAGCCCACCGGTCAATGCAAAAGCGAAGAAGATGACAGCCTCTACTGCGCTCTAACAGTCCACGACCACGATCACGGCCACGCCCACCATCATCACTAGGTTCTCGCAGTCTGAGTCCAATGGACGACCGGCGTTGCGCCATCTAGCGGGCGACTGCAGTTAGTGGAAAGGGCTTACCCTCCAAAATAAGTCCCATGCTGCAAATCATCGATCAATCCTACTTGCTTTGGCGTCCATCCTAGCTTTTCTTGGGTGAGCTTGCTGGAGGCAGGAACATCAATCCCGGCGAAGTGGGCGAACCATCCGAAATGGTCGAAGGCTTCTTCGGCGGTCTTCGAAACGACTGGGACGTTAAGCTGCTGTCCGATAGCCGTTGCGATCTCTTTGAACGCTATCCCCTCTTCGGCAACCCCATGAAAACGATCGCCAGTCGCACCTTTTTCTAAAGCCAGTCTGTAGAGAACCGCCGCGTCGAGGCGGTGCACAGCGGTCCAGCGGTTCAAGCCTTCGCCGACATAGGCGGACACTCCCTTTTCCCGCGCAATGCCAATCAGAATTGGAACAAAACCATGGTCACCGTCGCCATGAACAGATGGCGAGAGACGCAAGAGTGACGCACGTACACCGCGCTCGGCGAGCGCGAGGGTCGCCACTTCAGATGCGGCGCGCGGCAACGCAGTCGGTCCGGACGCAGCCGGGTCGGTTTCGGTCGCAAGACGGCCAGGCGAGACAAGCGCCGTGCCGGAGGTGACAACCAGCGGCCGGTCAGAGCCGATTAGCTCGGAGCCGAGCGCTTCGATTGCGAGCCTATCTATCTCGCAGACCTCGGCGAATCTTGAAAAGTCGTGGACAAATCCGCAATGGATAACACCATCAGAAATTGCTGCCCCATGTCGCAGGCTATCTAAATCCTCAAGATCGCCACGTAGGACCTCAACTCCTGCAGCGGCCAGTGCCTGTGCGGACGAGTCAGAGCGGGCGAAGCCGAGCACCTGATGCCCTGCCCCAATGAGTTCTTGTGCAACAGCCGAACCAACAAATCCGGACGCGCCAGTAAGAAATACACGCATTGATAAACTCCTCGATTGATCGCGTAGTCATCCAACTTTCGTTAGAATCCACCACCGTATCACTACTAAACAGTAGACAATGTTCAATGTTCCCTTCCGCGCCCGCGAACACTTAATTTTGTAAGCCGCAACTCTCGGCCGAGTTCACCAATTCCGCCACGACCTCCCGTTGGAATAGGATAAGCCTGTGGTCATGAAGGAAATCTAGATATTGCCTGATGTCTACAGACAAACCAATGTGAAAATGCTTTCCCCCGCGAAGCGGGGGAGAGGTGGCCGAAGGCCGGAGAGAGGGTTAGAACTAGGAGGCCGAAGGCCGAAGAAAGGCCTCCAAAATCTAGGTCTAATCCGGTATAATAGAGGCCGCCGACGGCGCGCAGGTGCGCGCCGTTTTTGTCTGTTTTGGAGTGTTTTAGCGATGATTACGGTTAGTGAAGTCTCAAAATCTTACGGCACTCGGGTGCTGTTCGATAACGTCTCGGTCAAATTTACACCCGGCAACCGGTACGGTCTGACCGGTCCGAACGGTGCCGGGAAGTCTACCTTCATGAAGATCTTGACCGGCGACATTGAGCCGACAAATCGCGGTAAAGTGACCAAGCCAAAGAAGATCGGTATTCTGAGGCAGGATCAGTTCGCGTTCGATGACATGCGAATAATTGATGCCGTTATGTTCGGTAACGCGACCCTGTGGGAAGCCCTAACTGAGCGGGACAAGATCTGCCAGGCCACCGATTTCACCGACGAAATGATGGAGCGCCTCGGTGAACTTGAAACGACAATTGCCGACGAGAACGGCTACATGGCAGAAATCGATGCCGCCGCCATCCTTCGAGGAATTGGTATTCCGGATTCGCAGCATACCGATCTCATGAAGACCCTCCCGACCGACTTCAAGTTCCGCGTTCTGCTCGCACAGGCGGTCTTCGGAGAGCCGGAGGCCCTCCTGCTCGACGAACCGACAAACCACATGGATCTCGATGCCATCCACTGGTTAGAAGAGTTTCTTCACGAGTACGAGGGAACATTGATTGTAATTTCGCACGACCGGCACTTCCTCAATGCCGTCTGCACCCATATTGCCGACATCGACTACGATACGATAATCGTCTACCCTGGCAACTACGACGATATGGTCGAACACAAAAACGAAGCGCGTACCACAGTCGAAAATGAAAACAAAGACAAAGCCAAGAAGATCGAACAGTTGCAGCAGTTCGTCTCCCGTTTCGGGGCCGGGCAGCGCTCCAGCCAAGTTCAATCGCGTAAAAAAGAGATGGCACGTCTCGCACCGACCGAGATGAAAAGATCGAATATCGAACGGCCCTTCATCCGCTTTGAACAGGATAAAGCCTCTGGACGAGAAGCGGTGACCGTGCGAGACCTGACTAAGTCGTTCGACGGAAGAGTGATTTTAAACAAGCTCAACCTCGAAGTGATGCGCGGCGACAAGCTGGCAATCATCGGTAACAACGGAATAGGCAAGACCACCCTGCTGAGCTGCATGATCGGCGATCTTACGCCCGACAGCGGCACGATCAAATGGGGAAGCGGAATGGTTCCGGGATACTACCCGCAAGACTATCGCGAGCTCATCACGCCGGGAATGACCGCATTCGAATGGCTGAGCCAATTCGACCTCACCGGGACTCCGCAAGTGGTTCGGGGCATCTTGGGAAGAATGCTGTTCTCCGGCGAAGAGAGCGCAAAGATCACCGATAATCTTTCGGGAGGCGAGGCCGCTCGGCTTTTAACCGCAAAGTTGATGCTGCAACGCAACTCAGTTTTGGTATTCGACGAGCCGACTAACCACCTCGACCTAGAATCGGTCTCCGCTCTCGCTGAAGGTCTTAACGTCTTCACCGGCACAGTGATTGTGGTGACACATGATCGCGACCTGATCTCCGAAGTAGCGACAAGGATACTTGCTTTAACTCCCGAAGGCCCAATCGACTTTCATGGCTCTTACGAAGAGTATCTTGAAGTACACCCGCTGCCCGAAAGGGAAAAGAAGGGAAAATGGTAAAACGCCGCTGGATAGCCCAGCGGCGTTTCGGCAGACAACGTTTTTACAGCTTGATCTTCAACATAGATCCCGTCGACGAATGATGCTTATGATGGTGATGCCATTTACGCATATGGTGGCCGTAATGGTGCGAATGAGCCCAACCATCTGCATAGGTCGGGTTGACAGTGAGCGACAACAACAGTGTTAGCACAGCGGCTAATAGCAATATGGATTTCAACAATAATCCTCCCTGGAGTAAGTGAGCAGACCATTCTGAGTTCCCAAAAGAAACATATTTGCCGTCTGGGAATTAGCTTCGGCAAGTATTTATACCAGAATCCGAAGCGCACCTGCCATAAAGATTATTTTTTGTCCGGGACAAAAACCATCGCAGTGGAATTCATACAGTACCGCAGTCCAGTGGGCAGCGGTCCGTCGTTGAAAACATGCCCTAGGTGCCCGCCGCACCGTGCGCACACTACTTCGGTTCTCTGCATCCCTAAGCTATCGTCCTCAACAGTCCTCACCGCATCTTTGCTAACTGGCTTCCAAAAACTCGGCCAGCCGGTGCCAGAGTCGAACTTCGTATCGGAACTAAACAGAAGCTGTCCGCAAGCAGCGCAGCGATAGACACCCTTTTGCTCGTTGTTCCAATACTTATTTGCAAACGGTGGCTCGGTACCCTTTTCTCGCAAAACGTAGTATTGGTCCGGAGTCAACTCCTTCTTCCACTCGGCATCGGTCTTTGTCACCGGAAATGGAGCGGTAGGTGCGGCATAGAGCGGTTGATCGACGACCAGCGTTTTCGACGGTGCAAGGACGATAATCAGCAAGGCTGCCGATGCGCCAAGAAGTGCACCGACAATCCAGTTTCTAGTTTTTGAACGGTTCATACGAGATCTCCATCGCAGGCAAATCACGACCTGCGTCCTCTCTATCTACCGACAATGGACCTACAAAGTTCACCAACAGCATACATTTTTAGGCTGGAGTAGGAACATCGACCGTTAAAAAGTCGTGCGCGAGAATCGTATTAGGAAAGATTTCTTGCGCTTCGAGTAATAGCTCCGCCAGCAGATTAGTGGATTCCTGTTCATACCTTGGGCTGAAATGAGTCAATATAAGCTGCCCAACCCCGGCCGTTTTCGCGGCTGTCGCAGCCTGAGCTGCTGTGGAATGCCCCACTTCAATTGCTCGCGCCGTTTGATCGTTCATAAATGTGGACTCGTGGACGAGTATGTCAGCCCCCAGTGCAAGATCGACGGTAGCGTCACAAACGCCGGTATCTCCGCATATCACTACCTTTCTTCCGCGCCTGGTCGGCCCGACCACCTCCGAACTGTGGATCAACCGGCCATCTTCCAGGCGGAC
>Ga0116229_10008668_pt1 | contig 15722 bp, 15 predicted proteins | sample S1TSphgellanicum_3_FD_87313 | JGI IMG/M metagenome (GOLD analysis project Ga0116229, IMG submission 87313) | Host-associated microbial communities from peat moss isolated from Minnesota, USA - S1T2_Fc - Sphagnum magellanicum MG | ecosystem: Host-associated > Plants > Peat moss > Unclassified...
AGATTCTAATGGGGCAACAATTTGGGCAAAAAGCAGGCAATTTTGTTGGTGCGGGAATGTTTGGTGCTTGGGATCCTAGGCTTTCTATTTGTACAGGTCAATAATTTCTGTCGATGGTTACACCGGTATTTATTGTGTCCATCTCCTCTTTGCATGAAGGATCAAAACAAGCTCATGATTTCTACGCATATCAATTCAGAAGACTTTACTGATTGCTGCACTCCTAGTATGTACTATTCAGAGTGTTATCTTGTGCCAGAATGATAACCCCTTTCTTTCTGGAACCAGGGTTTATGAAGCTACTTCAAGAGCAGATCCGCGAGAATATGAAGATGAATTTCAGCAATCTATTGTCCAACTTGGAATAGCTCCTCTCCGAGTGCTCATCATAGTCTGGGCATCCACACGTATGTGAGTTAACACTTGCAACTGAAAACCCAAGTTTTTCTTTTTGGGTCGGGTTTAGAAAGAATCTGCATGTCACTTATGGGTCTGTGCAAATTATATGTTTGTGGCTTTGAGAACTGGGACACACTCAAGCAAAGATCATGGGTACTGCAGCTTGTTGCTCCCCCTATATCTTTCTAGTGCACTGATTTTTACTGGTTAGTTATAGATGCCAACTTGGATGACTACAATTGAATTTCATGTTCCATTCCTGATGGCTTGGTTTCAGGCTGAGGGTGCTTGCACCAATTTTCCAAATGCAACACTTTGTTGGGACAGAGACGATTGCGAAGGCACGAAAAATTGGATTAGTGACTATAGTAACTTGGTTTTTCTTGCGCTGGAAGGACTTATTCATTCGAAACCTGATAGCACGCCATAAAGCAGATGCAGTATGGTCACTCCACTCTTTCATCCTTCTGTTGAGTTTTATTAGAGCACATGTAGTCCTTAAACAGTATTGCCCAGTGGTACCAGTGTTGGTCTGGTGATGACTTTCAAATATAGGTACTAGCCCGGTCCTGGTATTGGGTACTTTTCAAAACTTTTCATACCAGCCGAGTGGTACTAGTGTTGGGTCCAAGGCTGATTTTTTTGTGGTATGAGGTGGGTATATACCTGGTATTGAAATTGGTATAAAACTAGTACAAGGCTGGTATTACCTCATTCCCTGCCAGGTGGGTACTGGTACAAAGCCAGTATTGCCTCGGGAGGTCCCAGACCAACCTGGTAAGGTCCTTGCTACCAGTGTTACACCAGTTTTGATACCAGGCACAGGCCTATATACCAGAGCAACATTGATATGTACCCACCAGCAAACATCGTGTGCCAGCTCCATATGGTACATGTAACACAGTTTCTTAGTGTACCATAATCCACCTGCTTCATGACTTAATTATGTTGATTCTTTCAGTGTAATTGTTCCAAAATCAGGGTCAAAGACCCATGTGAATCACATAGTTTTGACATTGAAATAACCATCAGGTGGTCAAATTTAGAGAGCTGAAGTTGCAGTGTTGGAAAGCATCTCCTGAAGTGTGGCAAAATGGCTTTATCAAGTTCCAACATCTTCATGAGTGGGTTTTAGATCTTTTGCAGCATGATAGATAGTATGTATATGCTTGCTGGACTAATTTTGGCTGAAGATTATAGTTTGGCCTAGTGTGGCATGAACAGGTGTATATCTTTGTGTCCTCAGCAGTATATGGGAAATGGGCTTGGTGATCTAATTGGTGCAGGCACGGATCTTAGTAGTGGACAAGCTGGTTTCACTCTCAATACACTTTCTAGCAGCTGCAATCCTTGCAGAAATCTTGGAGTTCCCTCTCCACTCAGTTCTAGCATTTGGTGGTGTATCAGGTGTGTGGTCAAAGACTCTGCTCATTGTTGATCTGTGATTGATCATGCTTTCCTCACTTTACAAAAGGGTGGGTTTACCTGCAATCCAACAACATGTGTTGGATCATGGAACCAGGACTGTCTGTACAGATACTTGGGACACAAAAATACTCAATGTGAAATACAATGTCTACATTTGGTAAATCTATGGCTGGGCCCCCCAGCAAACCCATTTCAGCATTTGAGCTGGAATGTGTTGAATTCTTGACTCTTAATAATCTGCTCTTGTCATGTCTCTTGGGAGTGAATGAATGAATAAAAAGATTGATGGCTTGCAGTGTTGGGGCAACAGGTATAGCTGTGGGTTTAGCAGCAAAAGAAGTGGTTAGCAACTTCTTTGGGGGTGCTGTGCTGCTTGTGACACGACCTTTTGTAATTGGCGATAGAATTAAGGCACGTGAAATGCACATTTTCCTGTAAATTTCTCTTTTTTATGATAGAAAAATCCAAACAGTCACATACCAGCATGACTAGTCCCACTGGCCAACTGATAAATTGTGGAAACTGGGACACCAACTTGAGCAGTCCAATACTAAGGGAGAATCAGGCGGTGTGTTCAGGCAGGGTGTTTTGCAGGGCAAGTACAGGACATTGGTTATTTGCAAACAAAAATTCTAGGGTTTGATGGTGTCCCTATCCTTGTTCCAAACCAAACATTTATAAACCAGGTTTGAATCAGCTGTCCAACCTACTTGTTACAGCAGAGTACAAATGTTTTGGTTGGCCTATTTGTGATGTGCCAATGCTTTAACCATGTAGCAAGGTGGTTCAATTACGATGAGATCAGTGCATTTTGCTTGGAATATATCATGTGCATTTGAATGGTGATCTGAAGGAAGGAAGTTTTGATGATGATTTCTTTCATGAGACATAGATTACAAATCTGGCACAACTATAAAGGCATTGATTTTAAACATGTGAGCAAGTTTTATAAGCATCTGATCTTGGGCATGGAAACAAAGTAGTTGTCTGTTGTCTTGCATTAGAATTGTTTGGCAATTCTTGTAGTTGTTACCAGTCTTTTCTCAAAGGGATTTGGCTTAAATCTGTCAGTGGAAGGTAGCTGGATTTTTATCACACTTGTCCAGAGAGGGTCTGTGTGTTTTGAGGAAATTTTTGAGAGTGAGTGAATATTAACCTGCAGGTGATAAACAATATCTCACGAGCCACCTCAAAGTTGCTGGAAGCAGAGTTCCTGCTTCAGAATCAAGACATATTCATGGTGGATAAAATCACAGAAAGGGTGACACAGTACTTGTACATGAACCCACGTGTGGAGTCTGAGAGATCCAAACCTCTATGCTATCTCAAAAATATCAGTCAGGCCGGGCCTGAAATTGCCATTGTGTGTAGCATCAACCTTTTGGTAAGTTCAGTCAATTGTCTCTGTACCCATCATCCACAACAAGCCTGACAAGTTTTCATATGACCTTGCCAGACCCACGCATGAATTGACCATATTTGACCATGGTTTTCAATGAAGAGGGATTAGACACACTGTACTTACTGATTTTTTGTGCACATGATGGCATTGCAGTCTGGAGGCAACTACCTCCTAATAAAACAGGAGATTCTCTTGGAAACTGCACGTATCATTGTTGAGGTAGTGGGAGAGGATGCTCCCTTCTTCAAAAGTGGTGTGACAAATCTCTTGTGGGAACTCAGAATGCTGCTTCTAAATGCAGGTGAAGAAGGCCTTCAGCCTTCAAAAGGCTGACGTTGTTTTGTTAGTGATAAAGAGGCAGGATTGGGTACATTCACAATAAAGTGGCACCACTATTAGAATTATAACCAATGCTTATTTTCCGCAGTTTTTGGTTGTTTGTAATCACAACTTATATAACTTAATTAGTTGAGGCATACAACAGTAGTTTAGTTGAGAAACTCATAAACATCTTATGCTCCTATTCTCAAGTATAAGAACCAAGGAAGGAAGGAAAAAGAGTCAAGAAGAGTGGAAGCCAAGTCCCTTCACATGGATTAGCAGAGCAGAGTAGAAAGATTAGTCACAGAAGCAGTAGGGTCGGGGTGAGACTTGAATGTTTACCATGTACATTTCAGGGAGCAGATATGAGAGGTTCCTGGCTAAATTTTATGCTATCATTGTCTTCAATTGATGTGCAAGTATAGTATGTAAGGATTTTTACAATAATGAAGTTGCAGTGAGTGACCATAATTCAACAGATAGCAACCTACCTCACAGTTGGACTTCATACAATAGGGTTACCTGTAAAGTCTCGCGATTAGGGGGCGAGATTGGTCATTTTCAGCATAATAGGCCATCAAAGGCCTAACTGGGGGTAAATTGAGTTTCATCCTGTCTTTCTTTTTCTTGAGCGCCTCCACAGTTGTTACATTTATTTTAATTGCTCCTACCTGTACAACTAATATAATTAGTCTTGAACCTTGTGCATTAAATGCTGAGTTTCAACATTTCATGCTGAGATTTAATACAATTTCATTACTCTGCCTATACAACTGAAAGAGGGGATAGGGGGTGACAGCAAGCCCAAAGACAGGATGAAGACAGGGTGACTTTCCAGATAACTCTAGTGAAGTCGCTTATACCTCTCAATGAACAGTTCTTTCAGACAACAATAACCCCCCTTTGATCAACCCCCCATAGGTCAAGGGTTAGGTAGAGATTAAAGACCCAAGAATATTAATTCTAGCACAAGTTGTGTGGGCTAGAATGACATTTAACATTTTTGGCAATCATGATGGGTAATTCTGCTATTGCAACTTCCATTCACTTTCATGCCTAGACCGCCAGCAAATCAACTACTAAGCACCCTTTGCTCCTCTCAAATCCTCTAACAGGTGGCAAATTCGGCAAGGTGCTTTTAGAAATGGAGATGATAGGAGCGCTCTCACAATGCAAAGTCTGCCACTGGCAAGGCCCAATTGATTTTGAGGATGATTTTTTGGTCGGGAAGTTGGAGTGTGTATCATGTTTGAAGTTGCAGTAGGTACTCCTACTCTATGACTATTTGAGTTCTTTCCTGTCAACATTAGTAATAAGTAACAAAGGAACCCTGAAGAAACTCATCCTCAATTATAGACAACAACTTGTGAATACCCACCAGATGCAGACTTTTCACCTGGCTACTTCAAAGCCTATTCTCAGGAATAATGAAATAGACCCTTGCAAGGGGTTTAGATTGGACACCTGTTCACCACTTCATGATTCTTGCAGGAAAGTATATTCATCCTACTCTTGCCAGAAGCTGATGAAGAGGAGCAACAGAGGAGCATCAATATACTCAGATGTCATACCCAAAAGTGTAAACCTCCAAATGGTAATTGGAAGATTAGTGTAAGTTTTAGCAAACCATAAACAAGATGAGAAGAATGAGTTCACCTTATAAGTAGTCAGCACAATAGAAGAAAATATAGGACACCTGTAAAGACTAGTTTCAAGAAAATAATATACCCTGCTGCTCATAGAATGTTCTCCACAAGAGGGTCTCAAAAAGGAGAAAACCATATATATATATATATATATATATATATATAAACAAGGATGGAAATCCATCCACAAAAAATATAAGGCATGACGAAACAAATGTAAACACACAAGAAGAAAACCAAAACAATCAAAATAATAATAATGAAATAAAAGACCTAATGTTAAAAGGGCATCCTCTACCACAACTAAACTAATGATGAAAGTGCAATAGCTGGTATGTGTGGAAGAGATGAAGAATTGTGCTTGAATGTGGTAATCTATGAAAAAATCGCAATGACTTGCACACATTGAAAGGCTATCAACATTCATTTTTTATAATAGGATATAAACATCGAGGGTACTAAAGAGGTTTGTTGATGGTGAGCTATGCTAGCATGTATACAAGAAATAAAAAGAATCAAAACGAAGATGAAACAACCATAGGTCTCTATGGCAAGGGGAATGAGATCATCTCCTAACATTCACTCTGTAGAATCATGTCTTGTTTTGAGTGGCAACTATTGTTGTTGCTGCATGTGCTGTTGTTGAAACACATTACATGAAGTCTATACAAGTCAAATTGTCAATAACAATGTCCATAAAAGTTCAAAAACTATATTTGATAATGACAATATCCACTGGTCTCTATGTATGACAAGAAAAAAATGAAAAACTTCTCTTTGTATGTGAGCTCCATTCTATAATGGAATAATTCCAACGATATTTGAAACGTATCCTGAACTCACTCTCCCACAAACTACATACCAAATGGATACCCAAATCATTGATGGTATGACCGCAGTGACGTGATGAAAGATGTGCAACCGGAGGATGTGAGATACCAAGGCAAATACCACATCCTGCACTTGCCCATCTTTCACGAATGATCATCAAAAAAACTTTGTCAATTACAAATAAAACATTCTCAAGTGAACTATCAGGGAGCTGCAGTTGCAACGTCCCTCCATATATCTAAACATGAACAGTTCTAAATCGGCAGCCGCCCCAAGCTTGGGGGTCTACATGCGATCGTCGCCGAAAAAATGGCTTGAGGGTCTCAACCATTCCTTTCAGTTGCTAGCAGCATCCGTTGGATTATAGAATTAAGGACTGTTGAACTAGCAACATACTACGTATCCTCAAAACATGAACGGCCCTCATCAACAGCTTTTCCAAGCTTACAATCACCACCGGGAACTTGGCATAAGTTCACACCAAAATTTATAATCCTTGATCTGGAGCCAAAAAAACGACAGAGTCGACAAGTATTTTTCTAACTACATCAAAAAAGCAAACCTCGAAACACCAAGCTGTGAAGAAACCATAGTTCTGGTTCTCAAAATCTTCCTTCATCATGAAACCGGAACTCTTACTATCACAACAACAGATAATTCTGGACACTTCGATCCCCCTGAATTAGGGTTAGGGTTTATTGCCGAAGGTGTCTAGAGAACAGAGATTTGTTTTCGGACTCCAGAAATCTGAGAGAGCGAGAGAGAGAGAGAGAGAGTAGCGGCGGACAGGCCTGGCGGTTTGACGATGGAAGAGGATTTTTATTTGTTGCTTGGCTTGACGACGAGCGGACCAGAAGTTCCACAGGCCGCGATTCGGAAGGCGTATCGAGTCAGAGCTTTGCTCTGTCATCCTGACAAGCGAGGGGACGATCCTGTAGCAGGTTTCTGTCGATTTTTCCCTTCGTACCACCCTGTGTGTCTGCATGCGGTGTTTTTTATGTTGTTCTCTCTGGAATTGATAGACGAGGATTCAGTATCATGTCAGAGTCCATTTCCTGTCTTACCCCCAGTTCACATAAGGCGTTTCCGATGTTGCTCTCTCTGGTAACCTAATTGATTGCTGATGATTCAGTATCATGTTGGAGTTTGTAGCATATATACCTAGACACGGGATGCGCACAACAGTTGTTGTGGTTGTATATGGTTTGTGGTAAAGTTGCTGCAGTGATTCTCGTGTTCTTTTTTTAGCTCTTTCTCATCACTTGTGTCGCCATGTTAGAAGATTGTATCAAGAAAACGTTAATTCTTTTGGAATTATTGTTTGCTCACAACAATTAGGGTTTTCCTCGCACCTTGCTCATGTGTTCTGACCCACATGGATTGTTTGGGATCTGTAGCATTGACTGTTAATCAGTACTTTTTTTTTTCTTTCTGTTGAGATATACTCTGCTGTATTGCCAGGTGATATGCATCTTTGGTATTTTAGGGTTGTTGGCACATGTTGTCAGCAGAAGGGGATTTGATTAATATGGAATTTTGTGACTCCCTTGGGTTGCAGCTGCAGAGTTTGTGAGTCTGCAGAGGGCTTATGATGTGCTGGGCGATGAGCAGGCGCGAGCAGCCTATGATGAGCTGCTTCGTTTGCGGAAGGAGCGATTGCAGAAGGAAAATCATCTGAGCGCAAAGCGCCGGAAAATGATGCAGGACCTACATGATCGAGAGCGTGCACACGAGATAGAGAAGAAAGCTAAAGTGGTGGAGGAGCAGGCAGCTGCTCGCTTAAAAGTGGAAATTGCAAGGATCCGTAAACAGCGTGCCCAACAGCAGGAAAAAGTGCCACTGTTTTCTGACAAAAGGAATTTGTCTGTGCCCTCCCCAGGGACAGCTCATCATATAGATGCCTCAGATATTGATAAGACCATCAAGGTGACATGGGCTTGTCTGGAGGGTGGGAGTGGGGGATATTCTGCAGAGCAACTTAAAGATATTTTTGAAGAGTTTGGTGAAGTAGAGGATATAGTAATCCGGCAAGGAAAGTCCCGAAGGAAAAGCTCTGCCTTGCTGGTTATGGGTTCAAAAGAGGCAGTGGTATGTTCCAGAGCTCTAGTGTACCCATGCACTTCATGTTGCATTTCTTGTGTTTTCATTAGTGGTTTGGCTTCCCCATGCAAAGAAAATCTTGGGGGACGTGTCTGGAAAGTTGTGATTTATTGGGAGTATGCGATGTACTGTGCAGATAGCAGCAACTCAGAGACCATGTGGAGATATTTCAAACCCTTTGCTGGTTGTACCTGCTACGGTAACTACTGGAGCAGCTTCAGTAACTTCAGAGCAGTTGCATCCTGTGTCTGCATCACAACCTACAACCAGAGTGTCAAATGGTTTAGTAGGGGCCAGCTATCGCTCCTTTGAAGATGTTACGCTGCTCAAGATGCGTCAAGTACGTCTTGCTCCTTTGTTTCTTTGTTTATACCCATGCACTTCATGTTGCACTTCATGTTTGAAACAGAACAGGTTTGAGAAAACACCAGGAGCAAACTGGAGTTTCTCATACCTGTTCTGTTTCAGAGGTGACCACTCTCTGACCACCTCTAAAGCTGCTCTGTTGATGAACTCCTAGGCTGTGCCATGGTTCTCTGCTACATATAGGCATCTTGTTTTCTGTTTGGAAACTCTTGTGCCATCTCAGTTCGTGATGCCCACTCCAGTTGCAATTTTAACCTCATACAAGTGACTCTCATAAGGTTATGAGTTCTTTTATTCTTTTTGTTAGTCTTGGTCTTGTTGGAACTGATAGAATGGTTACCTGCAAGGTGTTGGTGATTTTTCTGCAATCTCATAGATATGTTTTCCACTAGCTTTAATATCTGCTGTGTCCAAGAAGTTGCCACCAGTGGTGCACTTTGGGGTGGTGGAGGCCCCAATCACTAGCCTCTATGTAGGCCTCTCTATGCCTTAGGCTTAGATGCTTGCTTGTACAAGTGAAACTGAAAAGAAGCTTTTTCTCACAAGCTTGTGACGGCTTGAATGAGGATATTATTGGCTTTCTAAAGTAGCCATATCTCTTAAGTGTGAGCCAAGACCATGACTGAGTCTTCCTGTTGCTTTCAGAACTGCAACAGAAAACTCAGGATGCAGATATTTGTATAATGGTTTGCCAAACTTTTGGCAGATTACTATATACTTATCTACAGCCGCTGACAGGAGCTGATGATGTCAGTGGGGAGTCATGGCAGCTAGTCACTACATCCATTATGATGGATTACTCTATAGTGTTATGATTACACGTATTCCTGTGTTAGTTTTGGTTTTGCTTGAACTGACAGAATGTTCATCTTCGAAGTGTGGATATTTCTCAGGAATCTCACAGATCTGTGTTATCTTGTACTTGTTAAGGGGTGAAGGAAAATGAAGCTATTTGCTGATTTACTTCAGTGTCTGCAGGCAGCAGAGCGTGCCAGGTTGGAGAAAGAGATACGAGACAAAGATGCAAGAGAAGCTTGATGCTTGAGCTTATGGCACATTTGAAGATGGTTACAGAAAGGGGGACTTCACAAGGGTTGTGGGAAAGCACTGCTGTACCTGGATTTTTTGAGAAACTTGCAGAGGCTGAGACTTGCATGGCATCTTGAACAGCTTCAGTGTAAAGGTTGGAAGGTTGAACTAGTTGCAACATGCAGACAGAACAGGATGGAAAGCTGAAAAAGCTGAAGCAGATTGCTCTGCTCACTCTGGATTCCCTTCCCACTAGTGTCTTCCTGGTTTTGTAGTCATGATGTAGCAGACTAATGGAGCAGCACAAACCCTGTTGATAGGACTAAGCTAATTCACTACAGACAGTGAATTAGCCTAGTCCTACCAGTGGGGTTCTTTCTGACCACGATAACTCCCTTTGTCATAGTATCATGAAAAGAATTTACTAGACTAGGAAATGCTCATATCTAGCCTTACGTAAAGTTGTAATAACAGTAGTGAATCGATGCACTTAACAAGGTAGTTAGCATGGCAAATTGATATGACAAGTTAGTTTTGACAATAGATTGACTGCAATGGAATAGTTTGGTAAGTCGTTTAGGCAAGCCAATATGACAATTAATTAGACGGCTACAATTACTTTCTGAACAATTTAAAGAATGTTCAACAAAGTTCAAGGGTTGTTGATAGTTGTTTGTCATAGCTGTTATTGTTGTCTAAGAGAGGTTTTCTTGTGAGGAGAGCAAATTGTAAATGTGAAACTCAATGGATCTTTAATGAAAGCTAAAAGAGATGAGCATTTCTTATCATCTTGTTTCTATTCTACATTTTTATTCGGTAGGAATCCTAGTGTTGTTGCAGCATGTGTGCAAGTTAATTATGTCCTAGTTAGGAATGTCAACATGGTATCCATTCTAATGTATTTGGACAAGAACCTAGAAGCAATGCATGAATTATGAACAATAATTAAATCTATAAAAATGTATTGCTAAATTTGACAATCATGTTGAGGACATGAATTCTCCAATCTGGAGAAAGTTTGCATAAACTAAAAGACCAAGAATATTGAATTTCATGTAATGAAGGTTCTCATATAATTTTTGAATAAATGGAAAGTGAAGGTAAGGTTGAACTAGATGAATTAGACTTGGGATGTTTGATTCATATTTTTTAATTCTTCTACATTGTGGATTCTCAAATATGTTGGGAGTTTATAGACTAGAAAAAATGATTGTTTTGGGTGTTGAATAAGTGCGGTGCTTATCCAAACTTATTTACTTATTATGAGCAAGATATGGTTAAGTTTGTCATGTTCTTTGATTATTACAATAATATCTATCAAGGATGATATGAATGGTTGAAGGTCATAACAATAGAAAAAGATCAAAAGGATTGAAAATTGTTTTTGGTGTATCATCAAGATATTAGATTCTTGAACCTATGTTAGAAAAGACTACAATATAAACAACACAAAAAACTATTGAAGAAACATTTTTATCACCAAGTGAAAAAATATTAACATCACATAATAAGTATGGTTGATCTTTTGTGAATTATTTATACACACCTTTGAAAACACCAAAACATAATGTATCGAATTTTTTTGTTGATAAATTGAAAGCATTACTAAAAAATATACAAGAGTTGATAATAAAGAAATTATATGGAGGTATTGAAATATGATGTATTCAACATACAACATTAGTAATTAATCAATGTTGTAGAGTTAACTAAATATAGAAGATAGTTGTTAATAATGGTTTGCTTGCTTACATTGATAACTTAGAAAAGATAGTTCCAATTTATTACAACATGATATTCACTAATAAATGAGAGTTTACAAAACCAAATATCAAGGCTTTAGTAGAAAAATAAATGTCATGTGATTTGTTATGGGCTCTAGGATTTCCAAGCTTTAATTATATAATGAGATTCAAAGGGGATGAAGAATATTATCCTAAAGAACTAATGTCAAAAGAATTTTGATCATTATTATTAGTGTTAGATATTTATGAAAACTATGATAAAGATAATTGAAAAAAATGGTGGTAATAAAGAGTCAGGAATATTTTTTTAGAGCCTATGATGAATAAAAATAAAGATCAAGAAAAACAAAATAGATTACTAGAATGGAAAAGATAGAATCAGGAACAAAATCAAAAGGAAACTAGAGAAGCAATTATTTTGTCTCAATATTTCAAAAGTTTTTTCAAATGGAAAGGATTCAACACCATTTTTAGTTTGTCATCTCATATTCTTGAACCTTTGTTAGAAAAACTATAGTATCAACAACACAAGCAACTAAATTGAAGAAATGTCTTATCACCATGCGAAAAAAAAAAACAATTAACTCAATTGGGTTCACTGAATGTGAAAAACAAAAAACATTCAATCATAGCCAAAACATTTGGTTTGACAACACCATAACCTAGTGTCAATGCTTCTAGGTCACTTGAATGAGTAATAGAAAAAAGATGACAAATTCCCAAAAAAAGTTGGTGGCAAGCAAACATCGCAAGTGGTAATAGTAGTGATAATAATGAACTAGTGGAATGTGATTTGTTTGGATTATTTTCTCAAAAACCTTTGCAAACAAAACTAGTTACTCCTTTATTGACTACAACAATTTTATTACTGGCAATGAACATTGTACCCCATATGGTTTTATCAACTACTAATGTGTTGTGACTCCAATTACCCAAATTTCATGACAATGATGATCTTGCATCACACATTCGACAATTAACAAAAGTGTGAATGACAAATGGCGAGAATATAAAAGATCGTAAATTACAATATTTTCCAATTTTTTTGAGAGGAAGAGTTGCATATTGGTTTTCAAAGTATGAAACAACATATTTGCAACAAATGGGAATGAAGTGCAATGAAATTTTATAACTGGATTTAGTGAAATTCAAAGTGAAAGACAAGCAGCATCAACTTTGCAATATGTAAAGTAAAAGAAATATGACTAGGTGGAAAACTATTACAATTGGTTCTTACAACTTTGTGTAGTCATTCCACAACAACTTGATCATATATATTTCAAAGATGCTTTTAGAGAAGGCCTACAAACCAAAGGTAAATATGATTATTATCAATATGCCATGAAGAACTTTTGCACAAGTGGTAGAATCAACAATATTAGTTGACGAGGAGGTGCCAACAAGAAGGGAAAATATGACTATATATCTTTAAGATTCTTATAGTGAAGAATCAAACAATTTTTATAAAGAAAAAAATTGTTAGAAATCCAAGAAGGTAAAACACAATCATAGGAACCGTTCAAGTGAGTGAACACTCCTTAAAATTACAAATGAAACATAATAGTTTGGATTGTGATTTTTTTTGGAATATTTTCCATTAATTGCAAAGTTTACATGTTCAAAACTTGACACAAATAAAAAAAAAAATTGCATGTTCAAAGCACTCAAACTTTGAAAGTGGACAATCCTTATTTTTTTCAAATGTCTTTTTTTTACCAAATGTGCACATTCCTTCTAAAAGTTGGAGAGGATTTTAACATTGATGATTAGAAATGCAAAAAGACTTGAACTTATGAATTTTTTTTATAACCCATTTGAACACATTTGGTTCAAAAGTGCTTTCGACTTTTAAAATTATGGATTTTGAAAATGTGATTTAAATATACAAAATTGTTCATATTAATGTGATAGATGGATGAATGCAAAATATACATGATATAAAATCAATTCGTAATCAAAATGTATTTATATTTAACATGCAATGTTAAACTAGATATCAATTTTACTATAAAAAAAAAAAAAGCTATAACCAACACAAAAATGACATATGTCATGTGTATATTCCTTGGAAAAGGATTTTTTCCTTGGCACTTGGTTCCTTTTACCTTGTTTTCACCCAAAAAGAAGGAAATGAAAATGCATTTGGACAAATATTGAAGAAGAATATATTGTCAAAATTGGCATGGTAATCATAATGGACAACAAAATCAAAATAATCAATATAACTAACTCATGGTTATAATCAAAATAATGGATTTTAGCAAAGTGACATAAGATGTTTTTATTGTCAGCTGTAAACATGCAAAAGTATACCAAAAAATAGTCCTCAAGACTACAGTTTTCTAATTGTGTGGAAAAACAAGCCAATAAGTAGGTTAAACTTTTTTGCAGTGACATTTTTAAATACATGGGTGTAAAAAGTGTGATATGTAGATGTTTCTAAAGGCTTCAAAATTTATATCAACTTGACATTTAAATTATTTTTAATAAATTTTCCAAACATTGCCTATTGTCTATTGTGGTAAAGTAGATTGAAAGTAAGTTCATATACTTCAATTTACGAATTTTAATAATATGTTACATTATAAAAGGGTTTGAAGCATAATTTAGCAAGTTGAATACATGAAATGCACTTCATTTTCATATCAAAAAAAATGTTATGGTTGGCATATTTAAGCACATGGAAAAATTACTTTTGGTGGCCTTAACCATGTCCTAATTTAGAAATTCAAATTGCATAAGATGCAAAATGAGGATTTGTAAGGCTCTGCAAAATAGTTGAAATTTTTTAAAAACCTTTGGGAACATAGATCCTTAATTTAGGGTGCCAGTAAAAGTAATTGAGTAAATGAACAAATAGACTTACTAGGCTACACGGCAATATTTAGGTCGCTCAATGGCATTCCAAAAATTAGGTCATTGGGTTTCAATGGTGGGAATGGAATCAAAGGTTGGAATCTCATTTGAAACGTCCTTTTTTTCCTCCCACTTACAAGGTTTTCAACACCAACTTCTTCTCGTTGCCATCATTATTGTTACAATAATTGGGCACAAAATGATTAGAACTTGGAGGAATATGAAGGGAGAAAAGGCAGCCAACGAAACACATGTTTGATGGAATGTGTTACCAATTTGTGCGTCAACTCTACCTTTTTTCAGGTTTGAACTCTCCTAGAAACTTATTTTTTTGTTATAGTTAGTATTCATGTCTCCATGTAGAATTTATCTTTTTTATATTTGTCTTTTTCAAATTAGTCTTGATTTCCTTGTGTCTTCTTGCTACAAGCTTAGAGATATGTTGATTCATAATAATTGTAACTTGGTCTACAACTTTTCACTTGAACATCGAAGGATTGGAGTTTAAGGCGATGGGTTTAAGGTTTATAATGTACACCCAACACAATGTGCAAGGTTAAGAATGTACATAATTGCTTGGACTGAATTTAGTTTTCCATCATTTCTATTCTGTGTGTTTTGTGTCATTTTCCTTTTTTGCTCAAAAAATCTATCTTGGCAACACTTGTAAAGTATGGGGTAATGGGTGAACTAAACTCGGTTGTGCCTTCACAATGAATGCGGTCATCTACACCCATGTACATCAAAGGAAACTAATGGTAAGAAATTTTATCTCTTTCTCTTTACCTTCAAACCCTAATGTGTCATCTTGGGTTGGCTCCTAATTTTTTTCAAGTTGAAAACTTCAAGTTCTTTCAACATTTTTTCATTGGCATCTCCTAGCCCCTTGGCAAACCTAAAACATGTCAATGTGACTGAGGGCCATGGACCTCCTAGAAAGGTTGTATGTGCCATTTGTTCATTTTTTCTTAAGGCCATGTTATAGTGTACACACCTTGCATCCCTTCAATTGTTAATTAGAAGATGAATACATTTTGTATGTGCAAGCTAATAGGTCAATGCCTTGTTTTCTTGTCTAACTCAGGCCTGATTTTGTTTTATTGGGCAAGGTGATTATGATGGCATGAATTTGAACTGAAAACCAAAATGTTACAACTAGAGATATTGGCATTTGTGGTGGCAAGACTTTGTTGGAAATTTGGACCACTACTTGTCAACAATGGGATAAACTAAGATGCATTATGAAAGTTGTAGACTCCAACATCAACCCCAACCAACATTCAATTCCAAATTTCAAGTTCTTTGTCATTTTGAAGTTTTTAATGGGAATCTTGAAGAGAGATCCATATCCTAGCCCCAATATTGCTACTAATACCTATTTGAATTCATGAAGTAGTATTAGCCACAATTAGTGAAAGTCCAATGTGTCGTGACATGTAGTGTTGTGACGTACGGTGTCGTAAGGGTGTAAATCCATAGTAAATTCTATTAAACAAAAAGACTAAAACCAGTCAAAGGTAAAAACTAATCAACTAAAAAGAGATGCACGCACATATATATATACAATGCACCAGAGGAAGCTGAGATGAAATTTTCATG
>Ga0116229_10008669_pt1 | contig 15721 bp, 12 predicted proteins | sample S1TSphgellanicum_3_FD_87313 | JGI IMG/M metagenome (GOLD analysis project Ga0116229, IMG submission 87313) | Host-associated microbial communities from peat moss isolated from Minnesota, USA - S1T2_Fc - Sphagnum magellanicum MG | ecosystem: Host-associated > Plants > Peat moss > Unclassified...
AAAGGTACTATGGTAGACAACAAGCTACTTATTAAATTGTTGCTACTTAATCACAAAAAAATGCAAAAAAAAACATACACACATAACTTTGGAGTTTTTGATTTGTCTTGCATTCGACATTCACCAAGCATAACCCTCTTGCCTTTCCTTTCTCATGCATGCATGATCTAATCGCGATATGATCTTGAATAAGATTTTTTGTTCATTGAGAAGAAGCTTACACAACTTTTCATTCGTTGATAAAATAATTTTTTTTTTTTTTTGCTCTTGAACCTTGGAACCTTTGAATGTTTAGTTAGTTACATCTCGAATTTAGCTTGAGGTCATTGGTTACTCAAAAATCCCTTTTACATTCCTATGCTTCATTTATGTGTGGAAACCAATGGTCATCTCATCCATGTGGGGGTAACTAACAATTATCTCATCCATATGGGGGTAATCGACGATTATCTCATACATGTGAAGGTAACCGACGATTATCTCATCCATAGGGGGGTTAACCGATAGTTACCTCATCCATGTGAGAATAATTGATGATTATTCCATCCATATGGGGGTAACCAACAATTATCTCATCCATATGAGGGTAATTGACAGTTATCTCATCCATATGAAGGTAATGGAGGATTATTTCATCCATATGGGGGTAACCAACAATTATCTCATCCATATGAGGGTAATTGACAGTTATGTCATCCATATGAAGGTAACCGAGGATTATCTCATCCACATGGGGTTAATCGATGATCATCTCATCCATATGAGGGTAATTGACAATTATCTCATCCATATGAAGGTAACATAGGGAGGATTATTTCATCCATATGGGGGTAATTGATGATTATCTCATCCATAGAAGCAAGAAGTTGGGGATGAAAGGGAAAGAAAAGGGCAAGAAAAGGAGGGAGAGGTAGAGAGAGAGAGAGAGTTGGAGAGAGAAGCAAGTAACGTAATTGAGTGTAAGACAGGCAGCCAGTGTCCCACAGGACAGGACAGGATCTTGTTTCTGTAGGGAGATGTATCAATTTCCCCACCACCCATTTGGTATCATCATGTCCCTCTATCATCTTGGAACTCTTCTCTCTCTCCCTTTTGTCCTCTGGCACTCCTCTTAAGAAGGGAATCGAAACCACCCACAAAAAATAAATCATCAAATCACACAAAGTTACTTACACCGGATCCCATCCCACTTTTTTCTGTTGTATCCCACCATCATCAAACTGACAACACAACAACAACCCCAAAAAAAGAGAAAAAAAAGAGAAAAAAAAGGGAGAAAAAAACAAACAAGGAAACACCAAAAGAAAATCAAGCAAAAGAGTTGCAGCAGCAGCACAACAATTGTGTTGTTTTGTGCTTTTGGGTGTTTTTTGCTTGGAAAAGAGTTGCAGTTGACAAAGAGTCGAGAGAGAGAGAGAGAGAGAGTTTGGAAGGAGGTGGGTGATCTGGGTTTTGGTGTCTGGAGTTGGACAAGTGTAGAAGAGGAGGGGGGGAAGTTGGGTTTGAGGAGCCTAGAAAGAGAGGAGGAAAGAAGAAAGAAATAGGTTGTGGTGGTGGTGGTGGTGTTGGAAGAGACCCAGAGGAGAGATTGATTTTGAGAAGATTTTGATTTTGTTCATTTGGGGTTGTTTTCTTTGCTTCCAAGTTGTTCTGCAAGATGGCAGCCGCGCTGCTTCAAGCTCCTGGAGTTCAGATTTCGGGTTGTAGGGTGCAGCCCCAGCAACAGAGTGGTGGCAGCAGCAGCAGCAGCAGCAGCACAACATCAGTAGCTGGACAGAGTTCGCGTTCCGTTGTATTATCAAGTGCATTCTTTGGAAGGAGGAAGTTTGTTGCCAGGAGTTTGTGGATTGATAAGGCCTCCAAGAAGGAGTTTTGTGTTTTGCGCACAAAAAAGCAGCAGCAAGGCGTTGTTGTGCAGTGCTCTGTGGCTGACAGCAGCACTATCCAAGACTCTGTTGCAACAACGCAGCTCATCCCCGGAGCTGGAAAAACGCCGGAGGGAGTGGAGTGCTATGGAGTCTTTTGTGTGACATACGACTTGAAGGAAATCGATGAACAGAAGCCAAAGACATGGAAGAAGATGGTGCGAGTGGTGGTTTCAGGAGCGGCTGGTATGATTTCCAACCATCTGCTCTTCAAGCTTGCTTCTGGAGAAGTGTTTGGTCATGACCAACCCCTTGCCCTAAACCTCTTGGGCTCAGAGAGATCCAGAGATGCACTTGAAGGTGTGGCCATGGAGCTGGAGGATTCCTTGTTCCCTTTGCTGCGTGAAGTTAACATTGGCATCGAACCCACTGAAGTTTTCCGGGATGCAGACTGGGCTTTGCTCATTGGGGCCAAGCCCCGGGGCCCTGGCATGGAGAGGGCAGACTTACTGGACCTCAATGGGCAGATCTTTGCAGAACAGGGGAAGGCTTTGAATGCTGTTGCAAGTCCTGATGTGAAGGTGCTGGTAGTTGGAAATCCTTGCAACACAAATGCACTCATTGCTCTCAAAAACGCACCCCGCATCCCCAGCAAGAATTTCCATGCTCTCACTAGGTTGGATGAAAACAGAGCCAAATGTCAGCTGGCTCTCAAGGCAGGTCTCTTCTATGACAACGTCTCCAATGTGACCATCTGGGGCAATCACTCCACCACCCAAGTGCCTGATTTCCTCAATGCCAAGATCAATGGAAAACCGGCAACCGAGGTCATTACAGATCGCAAGTGGTTGGAGGAGGAGTTTACACCCAGGGTACAGACCAGAGGAGGAGCACTCATCAAGAAATGGGGCCGATCTTCAGCGGCATCCACTGCTGTGTCGATTGCAGATGCAATCAAGTCTCTTGTCAATCCTACACCCAAGGGGGATTGGTTCTCCTCGGGAGTTTTCACCACAGGAAACCCTTATGGGATTGCAGATGACCTCATTTTCAGTTTGCCTTGCAGATCGAAGGGAGATGGAGATTATGAGATTGTACCAGACCTTCAGATTGATGATTACCTGTACGAGCGCATCAAGAAGAGTGAGAAGGAGCTTCTCGCTGAGAAGAAGTGCGTTGCACATCTCATTGGAGATGAAAATGGCTACTGTGATTTGCCTGAAGACACCACCCTTCCTGGAGAGCAATGAACTAATGGGTGGTGAATTCTCTCTCTCTTTCTTTCTCTTAGGGTAACATTTCTCTTGCACATCTCTCATGGAAGATTTCTTCAATGGTGATGGCAGGTTTTCTCGTACCCCTGATCATCACTTTTTTCTTCGGTTTTTAATGACAGTTACCCACCTAGCCATTTCTGGATTTCCTGCAATATATATTCATGCTGGGATTTGGACAGATTGATTGATTCTATTTGAGGATTCCAGACAGATTACTATCACCTTCTCCACAAAAATTCTTCTACTTAGAGAAGATTTTATCCTAGGATAGGGGAAAAAAAACACATTCATATTATGCATCCAGTGATTCTCTTCCAATAGTAAAGTACTTTTGAGTTTTGCAAAGATGACCCTGAGGGAGGCATTTATCATTGGCAAGCTTATATACTGACTTCCAAGTTGCCTTTGTCAGTGCAGTCTTCAGTGTAGATTAAGATAATACCAGGCTGTGCTGGAGTTGGGGGAATTGGAAACAGTTTTGACCAGTGCTTGTATTGGAAATGTGGGTCAGAAAAGAGGAGGTGGGGCTTTGGTGTATGACCTGTGTAGTGATGTTGAAAAGACATATATTTGTATCAGAGATAGTACTATGCTTTTTTCTTTGGTGTTTTCCATTGGCATTTTGTGTGTTTTTATCACAGACGCATGTGAAAGTTTCTGTCTGCAAGTATAGAATGTGGATTCATGTACACTGTGTTTCTGTGAGACAACGAAGTCCATGATTCATATTTCTTAACTTGCAGTAAACCTCTTGCTGTAGATGTCAGGCTGCAAACGAAATTTGTTTCCACTATTAGAACCTTAGTTGTAAGGTGCACAAGTTTGTGAAATGCTTGCAAAGTTGTGGAATATTGCTCTGAGGACAATCTGGGAACCCTGTGTCAGTCGTGTGACCACTCTAAAGACTACGCAGTGAGGATTGGAGAGATCTGGAAAATCTCTTGGATCAATGGCACATCATTCTCCAGCTTCTGCTCAAACACTTTCACATCAGATTTCGATTATCTTGTCCTTCCTTTCAACAACATACATTCTTTCAGGAATTGTTTTGGGAATAAACAATTGCACTTTTTAAGTGTTGCTTGTGAGAGGGGAGCCATAAGACAACAAATGATGAGTGGGCAAGTACAACTGAAGAAGGGAGAGTCTGCTTTGAGTTTTTGATTGTTATGGTTTCTCCAAATTGAAAAAGGTTCCATCTCTCTCGTTTTTCTTCCCCATAACGATGCTAGCCTTAGTCCTATGATAACGCCTCCACAAGTATGAGGACAATTGATTGAATTGTATGCAAATGTGAGTTTGGTATTGCATATGTATTTGGGGATGTATATGAATATGGCATTGTGTTCTTTTGCGATCATATTTGGGAGACCATATGAATAGTAACATCCAATATATCTTCTATTGATATTTGAATGCCATGAAACAAGGAGTTTTATCTAGTGCACACAACCAATTCACCAATGCACACAAATCAATGGATCAAAATGTCTTGAAACAAGGAATCGTATTTCATATACGCAACTAACACATGTAATGTGCACACAAGCAACATTAGTGCACATGCCTAATAGTGAAATATGAAATAATGGTGAAATAAAAAAAAATTAGAACTATAACTTGTAACTTCTAGCCTTGAATTAACAAAATGTGCAAAGGAAAATGAAGTCTAATTTGTAGCTTACAACCTTAAATTAACAAATTGTGTATACAACTTAATTCAAAATGTGCACACAATTGTAGAATAGTTGCATTTTGTATTGCCTACTTGTAGTTTAATTCCCCTCATGGTCCTTGGATGTGAGGGCATTGACATTTTGAATAAATTTTGAAAAAAAAATCATTGCATACTGAAATGTGTTTTTGTAGAAACATTTATTGAGTGGCTCTTTATAGTTTGATAGTCCCTCTCCCAACACATCAAGGCAACAAAATGTGAATAATTCAAATACAATAGGAATTTAACCTGCCTTCAAGATAGATGTTGGAACATCAAAGAAGAAATTTGTACATCAATCTACGACTTGGTTCCAAAGTTTACTAACTTTGATGAGCAAAGGAATGATGATCCTTTTATTATATTTAAAAATAACAATCTTGGTTTTGTCCTTAGGTAGAAATTCCTTGATTGCATTTATAGATTCAACTTATATTAAGAATTTGAGCACAATAATGAGCACATTATGGGATTTGGCACTTTGAAATGCACATGGAGAAGAAAGTTCCATGGTTTCATCACACTACGGCTTCAATTGCTGTGTGAACAAACAAAATCTCCAATTTCAAATCACATTTCAATTCTTGGAAGTGGTTGTGCCCTTGATTTCTAATTGAACTCACCTTGTAGCTTGATGTTCATGTTAATGTCAACATGTAGTGCATTAGACAAGAGCCAATATCCTTTAAATCCAATTCAAAACACATTATTTCACAAGGGTCTTCATGATAACATGGGCAATTGCCCACATTAAGGCAAATGGTATTCTACCTTGTAAATTGAAACCTTCAAAAATATTGATGGTGTCTACATATTCAAGAGTTTTTTTTTGAAGAGGACAAGTTTGCTAGGCTACCAAATTTTTGTAAGGATTTTCAGCTTCCAAGTGGGTAACCTTGCTTCTATGCACACCTTGTTTCACTCATGTTCACCATTGTTAGACTTTTGAGTTCAAGTTAGTCATTTTCTACAAGGTTACTTGTGCATTTTTTCAATGAGACTTCCTTCATGCTTATGAAAACCTTTATATATCATTTGTAGCATATTAATAAGCTTTTGAAATTGTATGGCCAAAACAAAAATCTTAAAAAAATTGTTTAAGCTAAAGCAAGGCACATAAAACAATTTAAAAAATGTTATATAAGCTAAGGTGTTAAGCTTTGATATGTACACTATCACTTTGTTTGCCAACTATAATTTAGTGGTAAAGTTTATTAGAGTTGTATTAGCTATATCAAATGCCTTAAACAAGCCAACAATAACATGTTTACCAATTCACTCATCAATGAAATTCACAACCAAAGAAAATATATCAAACCTCAGCTTAAACATCCACAAATCAAATTTGATAATGGCAATCACATATTTATTTCAGGCAATTAAAAAAAACTTCCATAACTTTTGTGAACAAACTAGTGACTTGGTTCCTCATTTGCTACTTTATGGGTGGGGAAAAGGATATTGGGGTCCTTGCACATCTCTAATCTTTAAAGCCAAGACACTTTCATGGTAGACAAAACCTTGTAATCCTCCACAATGAAAAGGAGTAGATATTTGGATGAATTTGAATTTACTAAGTTCATTTTTTAAACTCCTTGACTACCAAAATATTCCATGGTCATTCATGGATATTCAAAATGAGCAAATGGGTTGGGTGATAGTCATCCTTTGTTCATGTGTCTACAACAATTTGCTTAGAAATAGATTCATCTTAGAAAAACTTGAAAAGTAAGATCGGAACAAAAAACTCTCTTGTTCCACATGCACATGTCACATTGAAAGGAGGCTTATTGTTACAAGCACATGAAAAATGAGCAATATCTCAAATACTAAGAATAAATTCCTCACTTGAACCACTTTCTTCCTCTTGTGACTATTAACTTTTAAAATCTCAACAAGATTTTAAAAAAATAAAATAAAATAAAATTCAAAATAGTCATTGAATTCATTGAAAACATCAACTTTAAAATACAAATGTGAATAATAAAAATTAATTGCAAACTTTACACTCACAAAACCAAAAAACACATAATATTAAAAACCCAAAAAATCAAAAAGCTCAAAAATACTAAAACCCAAATAACAAACTAAAACACTAAATTTAAATATTGATTAAACCCTAATGCAACGAAAAAAAAAGGGTTGGAATATTTATCTCTCTTAAGTAAAACAACCAAAACAAACCTCAGTATTTACCTCTGCCCAAATTGGCAGCTGCTGAAATTGCCAACATGTGCTCCAAAAAGATGTGTCACTTTTGTGCTTTTCTTATGCCCTTTTCTTCTTTTTTGGGGGCAAAGTGAAGCAAAAGCTTAGGGCCAAAGTGGGGACTGAGATGTGCATGTGCCAAGGCCAAGAGGCTCAGCTGCAGGCTTTACCAGAATAAGGGCCCAGGCCAGGCTGAGGGCTTTTACCCAACACAAAACATTACTGGGATTACAGTGGATAAGGTGCAAGGGAAAAAAAAGCAGACCCACCCACTCAAGAAGATGTTGGGTTGAATTTGTTTTTGCATCATAATCTTCATTTACCAACAAAATTGGAGTCTTGGTGTGTGTGTCCTTGTTTTGGGTTCTATTTGTTTTTGCATCATAATCTTCATTTACCAACAAAACTGGAGTCTTGGTGTGTGTCCTTGTTGTTGGGTTGAATTTGTTTTGCATCATAATCTGCATTCACCAACAATGTTGTAGTACTGTGTGTGTGTGTGTGTGTGTTTTGTCTTCCTCTGCACTCTTACTGTAACAGTATCAGTCGGAGTATATAGCAGGGGGGAAAGATGAATCAAATGCAAGGGTTGCAGCAGCATTATAGTGGTATGAATGGTGTCAAGGCAACTGTACTGAGAGGGATCATACTCCCAAGCAGCAATACTAGTGTCTCATCATCATCCTGTTCTAGTGTTTTAGGGTCTGTACACTCCACTCTACATGGTGATGGGATTTGCAGCTTCACCAATGCTGATTTTCAGGTATCATGTCAGCAAGTTTTCTACCACTTTTCCCAGATTTTTTGTTCACCCGTTTGCACCAATTCTCTCATGTGGAGTTTCAATTGGTTTATTTATGATCCGCAAAATTAAATTTTTGCAGGTGCAGATTGTCATCATCTTCTTCACTACTGTCCCACTTGAATGGAAATTTCAGGACTGATAAAGAGCTTAAGGGCATGAATGTTTTGCCTCTAGGAACTCATTCACACAGGCCAGCAGATGCTGTCTTTTGCTGGTAGAATCAATCTTTGAAAGAGGGGGAGGTAGTTCATACTTAAAAAAAAAAGACTGCATCAACTCATTTAGGTCAACTGGTTATATTTTCCAGAAAACAGAGGTCCATCTTCCAGCAATGGGAACCAAGTAGAAGGAATTCAGACATACTATGCAAAATACCTATCTCATTCTCAGAAGAGACAAACTTGAGTGAGAGCTGTAAGATTGTTTTTCTGCTGTAGATCACATCACGGATAATTATGTGACACTCTTTCTGATTGTCTTTTGTATTTGCAGCAAATTAGGTATGTACAACAAAATGGATACCAAAAGCTTGTATGTAGAGCGGAAGCAAGTCCAAGTAAAATGGGTCTACCTAAGGTTTTTCTCCAAGTACCCTTGTAGACCTAATTATTGACATATTTCAAGAGCTATTGATTGAACCATTTTAGCTGCGACAAATGCTTCAATTGGTGAAGTGGGTTTTTTTGGCAGAATGAGAAGATGATTGTGGCAATCACAGGAGCAACAGGCTTTATTGGCTCAAGACTGGTCCAAAAGCTTCTTGCTGGTATGCAAGGTTTTATTGTCTTTTTGCTAGTTCAGTATGACATGAACACTTGGGGTAGGGCTTTGAAATTTTTACTTCTAGCATCCTCTGACTAATGGTTTTTATCTGCAAATTTTGATGTAGACAGACACCAAGTTCGCATACTCACACGTTCAATCTCAAAGGCCCAATCTGTGTTTCCTGGTGAGAAAGAACTTTGACCTGGAATAGAATTCAGAATTTCTTTCCTATGCCATCTGATGGGATGCCGATTTATTTCAAGGTGTAAAGCAGCTAGCTTGGTGTATGGCTGAGGGCAGTGTGGGGCCTTTTAATCCCAGAGCACAGGTATCCAAACCTGGAGGTGGCAGAGGAAGCCAATTGGGTGGAACTCATTCATGGAGCAACAGGTGTGGTCAACTTGGCTGGTCTTCCTATCAGCAGACGCTGGACTCCAGAGGTCAACATTTTCTACTGACATCTTGTGCTGGAAACCACATATTCTTTTCATGGATGAGATGGGGGAGAGGTCATACACGAAGAACTGTGATCAAGCAACACTGACTCTCAGCAACTGATCCAACATGTGGCAGGTGAAAGCAGAGATCAAAAAGAGCAGAGTAGGAGTAACTGCTAAGGTTAGGCCCATCTCTTCATCATTCACGTTGTGAACCACAACTAATCTGATTGTGCAAGTTTTTCTGAACATTTCAACTGTGCAAAAAATTTGAAGTATTGTTGTAAGGTGGCAATTGTGTAGGTAGTGGAGGCAATCAATGCTGCACCCATGGAGTTGAAACCGAAAGTTCTTGTCAGCTCCACTGCAGTGGGCTACTATGGTAAGAGATTTTGTCTCAAATTGTCAATGATGTATATGACTTGTTTGATGACACAGAGCTTCGAAAACCCTAAACCTGTATGGCACAGAATCCTCTCTGTGTTCCCTTTGGATGGCTATGAATGGTTCAATAGCACAATTTACCATTGATTCTGAGCATTTTGTGCAGGCACAAGTGAGACATCTGCATTTGATGAGACAAGTCCATCAGGAAAGGACTATCTTGCCGAGGTGAGAAATCTTCCCTACCCACTAACATTGCATTGACACAATCTGTAAGGATAAGTGCGTCATCACTGATGACTCTTTCTTACTTTGAAATCTCTAAATGTCCTTTGACAACTTATGGGACATTCAAGCAGACCTTATGAACTCAAAGGTGGGTGTGCTACCCCAGTTTTGGTCACATTTGATTCTTTTTTACAGGGAAAGACTGATGATTATTTCTTTTGTAGAAGGTAGGCCAAGCAGTAGAAGTTGAGATGAGAGAAATTGAAATGGGCATGGATGTTGATGGGGCAGGTATGCAGAGAGTGGGAAGCTGCAGCTCAGGGCTTGGATGACAGCACCAGGCTTGTCCTCCTCCGCAGTGGCATTGTGCTTGACAAAGATGGTGGTGCTCTAGGCATGTGCCAGTCACTCCTCTTCTGATTCCCCTCTCCCCTGATCTTCAACATCACTGTCAATCTTCTTACATGCTGTCAATAACAAGTTCTCATCTTCGACATCTGCAGCAGTTGTGAAGTTACTCTGGGGCTAGAAGACAAAGGCAGAAGAATGTTTTGATTTGTTGTTTTGATGTCAAGATGTGTATCATTGCTGATAAAATGTATGACATGCTTGTGTGGTGTTTTACAATTAAACAATGTGCAGCTTTGTTCCTTTGATAATTTCCCATTGCAGTGTAAGGTATGACAATTTCTTGTGTCACACTTCTTCATGGCTGCAGCCCAGATGGTGCCTACGTTCTCGATTTCTGCAGGTGGACCATTGGGTTCTGGAAAGCAATGGTTCGATGATTATTTTGCCCAGCTCTATTTCTGCTTACATTAGATCTATTGCCAACTTGTCAGTCTCCTTTGTATATGCTTTCATTCCACATCAAAGAAGGTTTATATTTCTGATGCTGAGGTTCTTGGTGTGCAGGATTTCGTGGGTGCACCGTGATGATTTAGTCTCATTGATCATGGAATCCCTATCCAACCCTGCATACGAAGGTAATCTGGTTTTCTTTTTCTTTGCACAGTTCAACCGACAGGTCCATGTCCAACCTTGATTAGGCATTTAGTTATGAACACCCACTGAAAGAGGGATCAGGAATTGCATGTTCATTTCCACTCTCTCAAAACCCAAAACCTATCACTATGAATCCTCAACATAGCATTCTTTATTTATTAAGTGTGCAGGATTTAGCACCCTGGTGCTTATATATGTCAATAGCCATTTTCTACCATTTGCCCACAACAAGGTAGCATGACAGAATCATAATAGAGAAAGGAAATGGAAGAACTTGATCAGTGACAAATTTTTTTTTCATGGAACATTTGATAGCAGGTGTTATAAATGGAACAGCACCAAACCCAGTGCGAGTGAATGAGATGTGTGACAGACTAGGTGCCGTGTTGGGGCGACCATCATGGCTTCCAGTTCCGGAGTTTGCACTAAGAGTTCTTCTTGGAGAAGGTGCCAGTGTGGTATGTTACTGACCTAAAATGTTGCACACTTTTGTCGTCTTTCCTTTGCACATAACTCCTGAAATTCTTGTTGATGATTTTTCCATCTGCAATCAGACTGTAGGCCCTTGTTGCAGCAAATGTGAAGTAGTCAAATTGCACAGTGGGTAAGGATACATTTCATGATTGATATGTTGACATGTACTTTGTAGTAGGGATCAGGTTGTATAGGCAGTTCCAGTGACACCAAAACTAACATGACAACAATGAGTGGGGTCATAACCTTATGAGCATCAGCCTTTAAGTGTTGGACAATCACCTTCATCACGAATAGCAGTGACAAGCTGCCATGACTCTCCACCAGCTTCTTCATCAGCTCTTGATAGTGGTTGTAGATCATCACATATATTGCCAGTAGATGATTTTTCTGATTGCCTCTTGCAGGTATTGGAAGGCCAAAGGGTGCTACCAAAGAAAGCACAAGAGCTTGGCTTCACATACAAGTACCGCTTCATTTCTGATGCACTCAAAGCCAGTTTATCTGCATAGAGTTCATGTCCTTTTACAGAGCACAAGCATTTTCTCTTGTCCTCTTTGGTCTTTTTGTCTAGCCTACACATGTATTATGTGAGCTCGGGAAGTTTGTTAGTCATTTCATCCTTTTATGGATAAGCTATAGTTATTATGTTGATTGAGTGTAGTGAAGGATTTTGATCATGGTCTCGTCAATTCTCCTCAGCTGCAGTCCTCTCTGCATTTGATGACTTGATTTTACAACAATGAAAACATCAGTGTAAATACCAGTTCCATCAACTAGAAGTCTCTGATTAAAACTGTCAGGGAACATCTTTGTAGTCTTAGAGTTTATCATGATTGTAGACTGCAACTCTGAGAATTGAGCTATTTGGAGATATCTTGAAAAGAGCATATATTTTGCATTGTAGAAATGCACCATCTTGATTCCTTTTTTGTGTCCCTGAAACAACTGATTTGATCAGAATTGGATCTGGATTGCTTAGAGCCTTGTTAATCCAGATTCAATTCCCCTCACCCAGCTTTCCGTCATTGGTAGTCTCGCACCAACACACTTTGAGTACAATAATCATGAAATCCAGCAGATTGCAGAAGAGATCGGCAAACCTTGCAGGCTCTCCCAACTCCTGATGAACCGAAGCTGCAAACCACATCCACTTTCATGACATATATATCTACAAGAGTGCAAAGAACTCTATAACATTATGAAGAAACCTTTGTGTCAGTTCCAGCCAAACCTGAACTAATGTGAGAAGTGGTATGATAGACGAGTGACATAAAGCATAAGCACTTCACCTTCCTCATGCATGGCAGTGACTAGCTGCTGACTTCTGGATGGACTTAATTGGCTAGCAACAGTGGCTGTAGAAAGGCAACAATAGAGTTATCGGTAAAGGAAGACAAACACAGTACCAGAACCCTGAGTTTGGTCATACACAGGGTGAGATTAAAAAAAACCTGCAAAAAAGTACATTAGCATTCAAGGTGGGGGTGAAACTCAGAAAATCATCAATTTTGGTGGTAAACTGTGAGTTTCATCCTGTCTTTCCTTTTCCCTGAGTGCCTCCACTTTTGCTACATATATTTTCACTACTCTTACTTGTACAACTACTATCATTAGTCTCTAACCTTGTGCACTAAACGCTGAGTTTCAGCATTTTCATACTGAGATTTAATAAAATGTCCTTACTTTGCGGATACCACTGAAAGAGGGGATAAGGGGTGAAAGGAGGCCCAAAGACAGGGTGAAGACAGGGTTACTTTGTGGATAACTCTATTGTGTCAGGTGGTTCTGGACTTTTATGAAGAACCTCTGGTTCCAGTTCTTTTATAAAAAAATAATGGTTCCAGCCCACAAAAAAAATGCAACCCCAGGTCTCGTTCTGGTCTGGTTCTTGAAAAAAATTTCAAGTTCCAATTTTGGCTCTGGAAACCAGACCCAGTTCTGGGTAACTGCTGTTTAACTCCTGGTTCCAGACTCATTTTATCAATTTTATTTTATTTTTCAAAAATTCCAGTTCCAGTTCCGAAACTGAGTCTGGGTTTGGCTCTGGTTACAGAACCAGATCTGATTTAAAGATCCAGTTCCAGTTCTGAATGCAGAAATCAGACCCAGTTCTCGTTCCGTTTCTGCGAACTGGAACTCAAACCAGCAGTTCTAATGAGCCAAACTGGGTAACCACCCAACACTGGTAACAATCTGCCCAAAGTCCCAAGCAAACAACTATACAAAAATCTTTGTCCTCAGCTTCTATTACATTTTTGGAAGCAGAGGAAAGAATCAGTCACCATGTTGGCTTGCACTCAACAGACATTGCAATTAGAAGTGAACTGTACCCACTTTTTCTGACAGCAAATGGTCATTACTGATTCCAAACACATGTCAGGCACCAGAATAAAAATGATAAGTAAAGTCATATGGTCTCACATGGGCCCTTATTTTGATAAAATCTGCCACCCAGGGCTTTACCAGGCATGAAGACCCATAAGAATTTTTTTCCTGTGATACCCATCATATACTCACCACATATCACAGGAGAAAATATATGGGCATTTCATTTGTTGAAATGCCTGCACTTCATGGATGAAAAGTTACAGTGAGGAATGTGCCCTCCAACTACACCAAAAAAATCCTCCAAGGTCTTTCTGTTCCAGATTAAGATGGCTACATGACCACAGCCTCTGACGAAATTCACACCACCTCTACCTCGTACAAATTGGTTGTGAGCTCACTGTTCAACAGAGATAAGAAAGATATTATGATGGATTACTACAAAGCCAACATATAATCTATCAGTTTCACAGCACCAAACTGTAGAAGAAGCCTAAGACCCTTCAAAGGACAAGCATCTAGCTGTCTGTGTAGGCCATGCGTCAGAACTAAAGAAATTAAGATAGGCTCTGGAACAACACTGGGTAGTACCCCAGTTCCTATCAAGTGGCCATTCTGCTGGGCCACCCTTATCTTGATCAAATTACAGGCTACTTTAGAACTGGTAAAGGATGCTGTGGAAAAGAGCTGTTGGAAATTGTAGATGCCAAACTGTTGTACTCAATCAACAGTCAACACTCCAAAGGATATAGCAGTTAGAAAGTATCCACCGGCAGGTAAAGAAACAGTAGCTCCATCGAAATGCAGGCATGCTTAAGCAAAAATGACATCATTCTTCAACTTTGCCTTCCAGGTGGAAAAAAAGAACAAACCCCTTCACCCAACTTTGAGCAATGATCTTGAATCTCCTCATAAAATCTCCATTCGTATAAGCTGACACAGGGTGGCATGGAAAGCTAGAAATAGGATGTCCAGGACATGCAATGCCACAATGCAAATCTAAACTTGTATCAGAGCATAGGAATCAAACACAAATTGAGGTCTAGTGCTTGATTTCTTCTTTTGCTGCAGCCTTTTGTGATGCTCCACTCTCAACTTCTTTGGGCTTTACCTGTCCAGCTCTAGACAGAAGTTGAAACAGATCCATGTAGCAGTCAGGTGTGCACCAGACTATTATTAAGAAGGGACATCTTAAGGTGGTGGAGCAAGCATGAAATCTACCTGTCATACCATATTTGTGGTACTAATTTGACATTATAAAGGTCTGGGTCTGTGCAAGAAACATAGGCTCATGTCAATGACCCTCTAGTGCTTGAATCAATTCCAACAGAAAACACAGAAGGTACCTGCCAACTTCAGAAGAAGGTGTCTCCTGCTCAAGCCAGCGTTTAATATGTTTCAAGTTGCTGCGAAGGGTGACAGCAGACCGGCGCACATCACTCCGTAGCAGCATGTAGCCAGCTCCCACAACCACAACACTCAGCAAAAAATTGCTCAGAGCCATATCAATTGCTTTCTTTTTCTTCCAACCTTACAGCACTGCTTTCAATGGGTGTGTTGCTCAGAAGCTGCACACGTATGTACACAAAGCCCACAACTGAACTATATTGTTGATGTTCTCTGATGACAGTACACAGAATAGAAAAACTTCACAATTGTAATACTACAAAGAGTCACATCAGACCTGGCTAACAAAGCCATGATGAAAGCTTGACTTTCAAGCTGAGCATTATAAACCCTAAGCACACCTCCAACCCTGGAATTGGAGTGCCAAATACACAGATTCAGCACATTCAAGCTTCCAAGTTAATGCAGAGAATTAAAACAATTCGCCAGAAGCACGACAACCTAATGCATTTCTGAAACTCTAACTATTGCATGGGATTCAGTTCAGGGTTCATCTGAAGAACCCTAAACCCTAAACTTCCAACAAACTAGCAATTCGCCAGAACACGGCCAGTTTCCAACTTCATCAAAATTTAGATCTAAAAGAAACAATTTTTTCACCATTGAACACAAACAAAAACCTTCTCTCAGCCCACTGCACAACACATAGAATTAGCGTCCTGATCGATCACCAACAGCAAGGAAGTCAGAAACAATCTCATGTCCGCCCCCCCCCCCCCCAAACCCCCCCCCCCCCCCCCCCCCAAAAACCAAAAACCACACCACAACAAACAACACAAAACACACAAACCACAACACACCAACACCACCACAACACACCC
>Ga0116229_10008676_pt1 | contig 15716 bp, 19 predicted proteins | sample S1TSphgellanicum_3_FD_87313 | JGI IMG/M metagenome (GOLD analysis project Ga0116229, IMG submission 87313) | Host-associated microbial communities from peat moss isolated from Minnesota, USA - S1T2_Fc - Sphagnum magellanicum MG | ecosystem: Host-associated > Plants > Peat moss > Unclassified...
ACGACGCCGATCTTGGCGTCCGGATAGAAGGACAGCCAGATGTTCTCGAACACCTTCTTGCCGCCGGGGTAGGCCTTGGTCAGGCCCTGCATCTGGAAAATATATTGGGCGGCCATGAGGGCTGGCGCTCCTTGGAGGTGGTGGCGGATCGTTGAGGGGTTGGGGCGGGATGTAGCGGCGGGAGCCCCGGTGCGCAACGGCGGCGTTTCGGGCCTTGGCGGAATGTGGTAGTATGATTGACGATGGTTGATCTCGAACGTTCCATATTCGACGAGCCCGATGACGAAGCGGACGAGCTCGCGACCCTGCGCGGCGAGGCCGACGCGGATGCGGGCCGCGTTGTTAGCCACGAGGCCGTCGGGCGCTGGCTGATGTCTTGGGGGACTCCTAACGAGCTGCCACCACCGAAATGCGGCGAGTAGTCTGGACGACCGAGGCGATTGGCAACCTCACGGACATTCGGGCTTATATCGGCAGCTTCAATCCCCTGGCCGCGCAACGCTTTGCTCTGCGGCTCTGGAATGCAGCGGAAAGCCTAGCCGAGCATCCGGAGCGCGGGCGCATGATCGGTAAAGGGCGCCGCGAGTTGGCGGTCGTTAGGCCGTATCTGATCCGGTACAGGATCATGGCAGAAGGCGTGGAAATTCTTACTATACGCCACGGCGCAAGGCGGCCAGATTAGCTGTGAGAGCTACGCTGCGGCTGTCGCCGGGGCGCCGTGCAGAACGCTCAGGCTCAGGCGCCGACACCTGAACCTCTCCCGGGATTTTCACAAACCTCGAACGGTGAATGTCGCCCCCGCGATCTGGCCGCCTTGCGCAACGCCGCCATCGCTGACGCTGCGGCTTCGAGCGAGGGGGTCGACTTTCGCTGGGTTCGCGATGGGGATCGGTGAGAGGCGGCGCAACCACAGCGTTCGTAGCCGTCAAAAAACGCCCGCCCAAAGGTTGATGGTCAGCGCCACGACGATGGTGTTGAAGGCGAAGGCGAGCAGGCTGTGGACGGTTCCGATCCGGCGCAATCGCTTGGAGTCGAAGCTGATGTCGGCGGTCTGCGACGCGACGCCGATGATCACGCTGAAATGCAGAAAGTCCCAGTAGTCAGGGTCGCCGCCCTCCGGAAACTTCAGGCCGCGCGCGATGGGCGACGCCGGATCGGGGGAGGCGGCGCTATAATATTCGTGGGCGTAGTGCAGCGCGAAGATGAGTTGCGCCACAAACCAGGAGAGCGAAACGGTCGTCAGTGCGAACAGAACCCTGACGACTTTCGCCACACTATGATCAGCCTTGGCAAGCGATAGCTCCACCCCCACGGCGCCCAGGCTGGCGGCGGAGGCCAGCAGCACGAGGCCCAGGATCATCCCGGCGCCGTCGTCCTGTTCCGCGGCCAGGCTTCGGATATGCTCGCCCTTCATGCCGGACATGCCGAGGAAACTGGCCGCCACGAACCAGGCGCAGGCGGCGTCCCAGCCGAGGATCGCTCGGGAACTGGGCCGAAGCGTATTGGGTAAGACGCCGAGCGCCGTGCCGACGATCACCCCTACCGCGATGGCGCCGACCAGGCGCGGACGCGATCGAAGCGGCCCAATTGGCAGATGCGCAACAAAGCCGCGTTTTGACACCATTTTCCTCACCCGCCCCGGATGTACCACAGAGCGGACGGCCCCCGCGACCTACCCCTCCGCCAACCCATAGGCCGCGTGCAGCGCCCGCACAGCCAGCTCCGTATAGGCGGCGTCGATCAGGACGCTGATCTTGATCTCCGACGTCGAAATGACCTGGATGTTGACGCCCCGCGCGGCCAGCGCCGAGAACATGGTGGAGGCGACGCCGGTGTGGCTGCGCATGCCCACGCCCACCACAGAGACCTTGGCCACGTTCTCGTCGCAGGCGACGTCTTCGAAGCCGATGCCGTCCTTTGCGGCGCGCACGATCTCCAGCGCCCGCTGGGCGTCTCGGCGGCCGACTGTGAACTCCATATTGGCGGTGTTGGCCGTGCGGGCGTGGGACTGGACGATCATGTCCACGTTCACGTGCGCGTCGGCGAGCTCTGAGAAGATCTTGGACGACACGCCCGGATGGTCGGGCACGCCGTAAAGGGTGATCTTGGCCTCGTCGCGGCTGAAGGCGACTCCGCTGACGATGCGTTTCTCCACGATCTCCTCCTCCGCACAGACGATGGTGCCGGTGTTTGCGGGGTCGGCCTCCCCGGGTTCGGTAAAGCTGGACAGCACCCGGACGGGCACCTGATGGGCCATGGCCATCTCGACCGAGCGGGTCTGCAGCACCTTGGCGCCCAGCGAGGCCATCTCCAGCATCTCCTCATAGGAGATTTTCGGGATGCGCCGCGCCCGCTGCTCGATCCGGGGATCGGTGGTGTAGACGCCGTCGACGTCGGTATAGATGTCGCAGCGGACGGCCTTCAGCGCCGCGGCCACGGCGACGGCGGAGGTGTCGGACCCGCCGCGGCCCAGCGTGGTGATGCGGCGCTCCGAGGTCGCGCCCTGAAAGCCGGCGATAACGGCGATCTGGCCGCCGTCGATGGCGGCCCCCAAGGTCTCGCCGTCGATCTCTTCGATACGCGCCGCGCCATGGGTCTCGTCGGTGCGTATGGGGATCTGCCAGCCGAGCCAGGAGCGGGCGTTCAGCCCCATATTGCGCAGGACCATGGCCAGGAGGCCGGCCGTGACCTGTTCGCCCGACGCCACCACCACATCGTATTCGTCGTCGCTGGAGGGCAAGCCGTCGGCGGCGCGACCCGCCGCGTCGGTCCAGGCGACCAGCTCATTGGTCTTGCCCGACATGGCCGAGACCACCACGGCGATAGAGTGGCCGGCGCGAACCTCGGCGGCGACCAGTCGAGCCACCCGGCGGATTCGCTCCAGATCGGCGACAGAGGTGCCGCCGAACTTCATCACCAGGCGCGGCTTGGGCTGAGAGGTCGTCATAACGGGGTCTGTGCGCCTTCCTGTGCGCAATCAAATCTGTCGCCCAAGTCTCTCTTGCTCGAGAGCCTTGGCATGGGCATCTGAACGGAAGCGCGTCTGTAGCGACGCGAGCGCCGCCCTGCAATGTCAAGCCGGGCTTTAACGACGGGAAAAGATGTCAGCCGCCACGCAAACCTCATCTGTCGATCCGGCCGACGTCGAGCGCTTCTCCCGCATCGCGGCGGAATGGTGGGACACGAAAGGCAAGTTCGCACCCCTGCACCGGTTCAATCCCGTGCGTCTCAGCTTCATCCGCAAACACGCGCTGGAGCGTTTCGGCCGCGACCCTTCAGCCCTTCGACCGTTCGAGGGCCTGCGCCTGCTGGATATCGGTTGCGGCGGGGGACTCCTGTGCGAGCCCATGCGGCGGCTGGGGTTCGAGGTCACGGGCGTGGACGCCTCAGAGCGCAATATCGGCGTCGCCGGCGCTCATGCCGCCGAACAGGGGCTTGAGATCGACTACCGGTGCGGCACGGCGGAAGGCCTCTTGGCGCAAGGCGAGCCGCCGTTCGACGTGGTGCTGAACATGGAGGTGGTGGAGCACACCGCCGATCCGGCCGCCTTTCTGCGCGACACCGCGGAGCTCTTGGCGCCCGGCGGCCTGATGGTGGTGGCGACGCTCAATCGCACGCTGAAGTCCTTGGCGCTGGCCAAGATCGGCGCGGAATATGTGCTGGGCTGGCTGCCGCGGGGCACCCACGACTGGCGCCAGTTCTTAGCCCCCGACGAGGTGCGGTTGTTCCTGTCGCCCGCGCCCGTCGCCGTGGAAGGGCCGTTCGGCGTGGTGTTCGAGCCCCTGTTCAACCGCTGGCGCGAAGGCGCGGACGCCAGTGTGAACTACATGATGTTGGTCAAAAAGCCTCTGTAAGGACGTTCCTTTGTATCGCTCCCTCACCAACCCGCTCATCCCCGCGAAAGCGGGGACCCTGGTTTTTCCGGACTCATCGCTTCAAGCTGTTCTGCGCTCGTCCCGCCGACGGCATGGATCGAAAGCCTGGTTCCCCGCTTTCGCGGCGATGAGCGGAATGGGGGGCTCAATGGCCCTCGCAACGGGCCTGGCCTTCGCCGCAGCCGCAGGCGCGGCCCACGCGGCCGACACTGTGGGCCATCCGCTGCCGGGGTATTGGGAAGGGCGAAACCACTGGTCGATCACCATCGCCGGCAAAACCGACATCAAGCGCCAATGCCTGTCGGCGGCCCAGGTCGAGCGCTGGATGACGAGCCCGGCGCCCAAACACTATACTTGCAAATATGACTACAAGCAGGTTGGAGACGGCCGCATGAGTCTTCGCGGCGCCTGTCTCGACAAGAAGGGCCAGGGCGGCGATGCGGTGGCGACAGGGACCTACAGCCCCGAGGCCTTCCATATCGACGCCACCTTGAGCCACATCAGGATCGGCGCCTTTACCCTGCCGATCGTCGGCTACGCGAACATAGACGCGCATCGCCTGAGTGCGGACTGCCCTGAAGGTATGACGCCAGGAAAGTAACTCTTGAGCCTCAGGGCTTGCTCCAAGCCCGTTTTAGCGTGCATTGAGCGGCCAAATTTGCGAGCTGCGCGATGCAATTCTTCCTGGACACCACCGATACCGCCGTTCTGAAGGAGCTGGTCGAAACCGGCCTGGTCGACGGGGTGACGACCAACCCGACCCTGATCGCCAAGTCCGGGCGACCGATGCTGGAGGTGATCGCCGAGATTTGCGCGATCGTGCCCGGCCCGATCTCGGCCGAGGTCGCCGCCCCCGACGCCGCCGGCATGATCGCCGAAGGCCTGCGCCTGCGCAGACTCGCCGCCAATGTGGTGGTCAAAATCCCCCTCACTTTCGAAGGGTTGAAGGCGACCCGAACCCTGGCGGTTGAGGGGGTCGCAGTGAACGTCACCCTGTGCTTCTCCGCCGTCCAGGCGCTGATGGCGGCCAAGGCCGGGGCGACCTTCATCTCGCCCTTCATCGGCCGGCTGGACGATTACGGCGCGGTGGGCATGGATCTGATCTCGGAGATTCGCACCATTTACGACACCTATGACTTCGATACCGACATCTTGGCCGCGTCGATCCGCTCGGTGGCTCACGTGCGCGCCGCCGCCATCGCCGGCGCCGACTGCGCCACCCTGCCCCCCGCCGTGTTCAAGGACATGATCCGCCACCCCCTTACGGATAAGGGCCTGGAGCAGTTCAACGCCGACTGGGCCAAGACCGGGCAGTCAATTCTTTAAGGCGCAGTCTTGCCACGCGCTTTGGGCGCATGCCGCCGTGCTCGCTCAGTTCAGCTGGCGCTTCGAGGTTTTCACGGGCTCGGGCGGAAGCGGCGCGACGGTGATGCCGTCTTCGAGGAGGGCCTTGACCTCCTTGGGGCTCGCTTCGCCATAGATGCCGCGCTGTTCGGAGCGGCCTTCGTGGATGTCGCGGGCCTCTTTGGCGAAGCTGTCGCCGACATAATCGAACGTGTCTTCGACGTGACGACGCACCTGGCTCAGCGCCTCCATCATCATGCTGCGCATCTGCGCCTGAGCCTCCGGCGAGGCGACCTCCGGCCCCGCGGCGACGTCGGTCCTTGCGCCCTCAACGGGGACCAAGTCGGTCGGCTCAGCCGCACTTCGGCGCCTGGAGGTGGAGATCGCTGGCGACATCACCTGTTTGCGAACAGTGGTGGAGAGGCACATGGGGCACTCCACCTGGCCCTGCGCCGCCTGGACGTCATAGTCGCTGGACGATCCAAACCAGGCTTCAAACGGGTGATCATGCTCGCAATAGAGCGCGTATCGGATCATTCGGCCGCCTCGGCGGCGGCTTGAAGAGCGATCGGCGCTTCAGGCGCGAGAAAGTCGCGGCCGTTCTTCAAGGCGGGGATGGCGGCGCGAGCCGCGGCGACCTTGGAAAGGTCCAGATCGGCGATCAAAACGCCCGGCTCATCATGATCGAGCTTGGCGACCACTGCGCCCCAGGGTTCGACGACCAGGCTGCGGCCCCAGGTGGCGCGACCATCGGCGTGCCCGCCCCCTTGCGCCGGCGCAAACACATAGGCGCCCGTTTCGATGGCCCGCGCCCGCAACAGCGTCTCCCAATGGGCCTCGCCGGTCGGTCGGGTGAAGGCGGCGGGGACCGCCATCGCGACGGCGCCCGCCTTGGCCAAGGCCTGGTACAACAGCGGAAACCGCATGTCGTAGCAGATGGTCAGGCCAAGGGCCCCTAGCCCGCTCTGCGCAACGACCGCCTGGGTTCCCGGCGTATAGGACGACGATTCTCGATAGCGTTCGCCGCTCGGCAAATCGACATCGAACATGTGAATCTTGTCGTAGGTCGCAACAAGGTCCCCGTCTGCGCCGATCAGGATGGCGCGATTGGCGCATTGGCCGTCCGACCGCCGCACAAGCGCCGACCCGATCAGAATCTCAACCCGGAGCTCCGCGGCCAGAGCGCGCAAGCCCTGGACGCAGACGTCCTGGTCGAGGGTTGTCAGCTGCTCGAACAGCTGGGCGCGATCGCGCTGCAAGATGTTCGTGCCCTCCGGCGTCGCAATGAAGGCGGCGCCCTGGGCTGCGGCCTCGCGCACCAGGGGGGCGGCCTGGGCCAAGGCCTCGGCCTGGGTGGTGGGCGTGCGCAGCTGGATCAGGCCGAGACGAACCGGAGCGGTCATGCAGCCAGCAGCTTGTCCAAGGCGCCCGACCCTTCCAACTGCATCAGGTCGTCGCAACCGCCCACGTGGGTGTCGCCGATGAAAATCTGCGGAAAGGTCGACCGCCCGTTCGACTTCTGCATCATTTCGGCCTTCTTCGCCTTGTCGAAGGCGGCGTCGTCGATCTCCGTGAAGGGTACGTTCTTCTTTTTCAAGAGCTGCACCGCCCGCGCACAATAGGGGCAAAAGGGTTTGGTGTAGATCAAGACGGGGGGCATGGATCGCTCACGGCTCCTTGTTGGCGCATTTCATATAAGCTCCCCCGCCGCTTCGCGCACCCTGGCGACCGCCAGCAGATCGACCGATCGGGCGCCTGCCGCCAGCAGCGCCTTGGCGCAGGCCTCGGCCGTCGCGCCCGTCGTGAGCACGTCGTCGATCAGGAGCAGACGCGCGCCCTGGATGCGCGCCTGTTGGTTGGCGGGGGCCGCGAAGGCGGCGCGCACATTCTCGCGCCGACCGCGCCCAGACTTGCCGCCCTGGCTGGCCGTCGCCCGGCGGCGGAGCAGGACGTCGGGGAGGTAGGGGCGCCCGGCCAGGCGGGCCAGCGGGCGGGCGATTTCGGCGGCCTGGTTGTAGCGCCGAGCGAACAGGCGCCGGCGGTGCATCGGCACGGGTACGACGCCATCGGCCTCGGCGATCAGCTCCGCCCCCGCTCGCGCCAGCCACAGCGCGAACAGGCGGCCAAGGTCTGGGCGGTCGGCGTGTTTCAGCTTCAAGATCAGATCGCGCGACTGATCGTCATAGAGACAGGCCGCCCGCGCCCGCGAAAACGCCCGAGGCCGCGCCATGCAGGCGGCGCAGCGCGCGCCCTCACCCAGATCGTAAGGAAAGGGTAGGCCGCAGCCGTCGCAGACCGGCGCCTCCAGGAACTCGATGCGGCTCCAGGCCTCGGCCGAGAAGCCCGGCGTCATGGGGCGCGGGCCCCCGTCGAAGCCGGTTGGCGGCAGGATCAGGTCCAAACCGCGTATAAAAGCGACGCGCAGGGGGTGATGGGCTTTCAAGCGCCACGGGCGTGGGCCATCTGAAAGCTTCATGTCCGATCCTCCTCTGATTTTCGACCGGGCGCTCCGTCGCCACAGGCTTCAGCGCAGCGCCAAGTCGCCCGAGCCCGCCACCTTTCTGCTCACCCGCGCCGCCGAGGACGCCGTAGAGCGGCTCTCGACCATCCTGCGCGACTTTCCCCTCGCCGTCGACCTGAACGCGCAAGGAAGCGCCTTCGCCACTGCGCTTCGCGGCGATCCGATCGCCGCCGCCAGGGTGGGCCATCTGATCGAGGCGGCGCCGTGTGAGGCGGTCATGACCTCGGGCGCCGGCGCCCGGACGCTTGTAGCGGACGACGAGCGCCTGCCGTTCGCGCCGGAAAGCCTGAACCTGGTCGTCAGCCTCCTGTCCCTGCACTGGACCAACGACCTGGTGGGCGCCCTGATCCAGATCCGCCGCGCCCTAAAGCCCGACGGCCTGTTCCTGGGCGCCTTTCTGGGCGGCGCTACGCTCCATGAACTGCGGCAGTCGCTGCTAGCGGCCGAGATTGAGATCGCCGGCGGGGCCGGACCGCGCGTCTCGCCCTTCGCCGACGGTCTAGACGGCGCCGGGCTGCTGCAGCGCGCCGGCTTCGCCCTGCCCGTCGCCGACGTGGATCGCCTCACCGTCCTCTATCCCCACCCGCTGAAGCTGATGGCGGATCTGCGCGCCATGGGCGAGACCAATGTCTTGCTCGATCGCCCCCGCCGGCCCTTGAGCCGCGCCGTCCTGGCCCGCCTGTGCGAGCTCTATGTCGAACGGTTCGCCCGGCCCGATGGACGAATCCCGGCGACCTTCGAGATCATCTCCCTCACCGGCTGGGCGCCCCACGCCAGCCAACCCCAGCCGCTCAAGCCCGGATCCGCCAAGATGCGCCTCGCGGACGCCCTGGGCGTGACCGAGCACAGGTTGTGAGGGTGTGGTGAGCCGCGCCTGGCCAAGCCAAGGGCGAGGGTTCACGCGAAGGTTCCCTCACAGATCGACCACCGCCGCGCCAGATCGCGCAGTGATCTCCGCCGCGACGATGGCGCGATGGCAGCAGGTCGGGTCGGCTTCATAGCAGAGCAGGCAGACCCGCCGGCCTAGCGACAGCTCAACCGCGTGGGCCAGCGCCCCCTGCGCCGCCGCTGTCAGCAGGTGCGTGTTGAAGATGTCCGCCATTTCGGCCGTGCGTCCGGCGCGCGCCGCGATCCGGCCGGACTTGGGCGTGCCGAGGTCCCGCAAATGCAGATAATCGACGCCGCCTTCGCCCAGGCTGGCGCTCAACAGCGTCTTGGAAAACCCTGGCCGGCGCGAGGCGGCGACGGCGCGCACATCGATCAATAGCGTGACGCCGGCCGCCTGCAGCCTGCCGATCACATCGGGCAGAAGCCTGCGCTCATAACCGATGGTGGCGACGGGCGGCGGCGTCGGTTCGGACATGATCGGAACGCCTTGCATTTCAGACCTGCGAATGAAGAAACGTCGCGATCCCCAGGTCTGGCCCCTGGATTCACGACGCGCACGGCCGTACGTTGCCCCCTTTAGAGGTATTGGAAAAGGCCATGGACGCAGCGCTGTTCCAAGAGCCGCGGCGACGTATGATCAGACTTCGAGACGGCGAAATGGCCGCGCTCGATTTCGGCGACGCCGCGCGGCCGGTGGATGTGGTGTTCGCCCACGCCAATGGCTTCAACGCCATGACCTATCGGTCGATCCTAGGGCCACTTTCGCTTAGCCTTCGGATCATCGCCATGGACCAGCGCGGCCACGGCGCAAGCCGACTGCCGGCGGAGCCCGAAGGCCGCCGATCCTGGACCGATCTGCGCGACGATCTCTTGGCGCTGCTTGAGACGCTGGGCGACGGACCGGTGATCCTGGCCGGCCATTCCATGGGCGCCACCACCAGCCTGTTGGCGGCGCACGCGCGGCCGGACCGGGTGCGGGCTCTGGTGCTGTTCGATCCCGTGGTGCTGCCGCGGTGGACCTCGGCGCTGATGCACCGACTGCCTCGGCTGGCGACGCGCATCTATGGGCGCATGCCCTTGACCCAGGGCGCCCTTCGGCGTCGCGCCGTGTTCGACAGCTTTGGGGCCGCGTTTCACGCCTATCGGGGCCGGGGCGCCTTTCGCACCTGGCCGGAGATCATGCTGGCGGACTATGTCGCCGGCGGCTTTCGGGAGCGGGAAGACGGATCGGTCGAGCTGAACTGCACCCCCGCCTGGGAAGCCTCCAACTTCGCCGCCCAGGGCAACGACACCTGGCGCGCCCTCAATCGCACATCCTTGCCGATCGACATCTACCAGAGCGCCGTTCAATCGGCCTGCCGGATCGGCGCCGCGGCGAACCTGCGGCGAAAGAATCCCCGGCTGCACGTACATACTGTGCCGCAGACCAGCCATTTCCTGCCGATGGAACGGCCAGACCTCGTGCGCGACGCGCTTCTGAACGCGGCGGAAGCTTAAAGCCGTCCGTCAGACGTCACACTCTGCAGATCGTCTGGGATTGTAATCAGGCGGCGCGCCTCAAGGTCGAGGCAACTCACGACGGCTCGCGCGCTCGCCCAGGGCCGGCCGTTAAGGGGATCGACCAGGGTGAACGCGACGTGCTGGACCTTCGACTTGACGGCGGTCACACGGCCCCAAAGCTCCAGATGATCGCCCAGCCGGGGCAGATCGTCATAGATCAACTGGTACTCCAGCGCCGCGCCGCCGATCTTTAAGCCTGGACTGCGGGCCTTCAGCTCGGAGCGCAAGGGGCGCATCAGCCCGGCGGTCGCGTCGGCCATCCGGCCGATGATCGCCTCCGGCGTCAGGCGGCCGAAGAGGTCGCTGGCGTCGATCATCACCATGCCGCGGCCCAGGCGCTGCAAGCCCGGCGTCGAAGCGTCCGCCGTCGCGCTGTCGGGGGCCGCATTCGAGGGATGGAGGCCGCGGGGCGCGGCGAAGTCGGGCAACTCGACCGTGAGGGCCGCAGCGCCCTGCCGCGCCCGCGCGGGCCAGGGAAAGGCGCGACCATCGGAGGGCTTGGCGTGGGCGACGCGGGTCAGGAAGGCCGCCGCCGGCCGGTCGTCGCCGGCGTGACGCAAGACTTGCAGCAGCGTGGCGTCGCTCTCGCCAAAGGCCAGCGTCCCGCCGGTCATATAGAGGGGCGCGCCGACACGGGCTTCGGCCAGAAAGCGGATGCGATGCTCCTGCACCAGCAGGGTTGCAGTGGCGCTCGGGGTGAACGCCCGCGGCAGGCCCAGACCCGCCGCCAGCCCGCCGAGCCCCTCCTGGGCGCGGGCCAGATACCGGCGCACGTTCATGTGCCCCATCTCGTCGCAGTCCGACAGGGCCACGCCGCCCCGCCAGATTTCCACCGGTCCGGTTCCCGTCACCCCCAACCCTCCCGTCGGCGCCGTCTCGACGCCTATACGCCCTGGCCTAGAGCAGGTTCAGAAAAGTGGGAACCGGTTTTCGGACAAAACGCGCCTCAAACCCCAAATGCAGCCGGCTGCGACCAAGGGTCCGGTCCCGTGCGTTGTCGCCGCCGCCCAGATTGGCTAAAGGCTTGTCTCCTTGCGGCGATCTGAGCGCCGCTGAAAAGGCGTGAACTTATGCAAACGACCCCCATGGCCGATGGGCAGATTTCCGGCAATGTGCTGCTGTATGGCAAGCCGGAGCCCTTGAGCATCGAGCTCCACGGCAACCTGGGCTTCGTCAAGACGCCGCGCCCGTTCGGCTACGCCACGGCCGCCCACGCCGTTCCGCTGCAGGTCACCGAGTTTGGACCGGCCTCGCTCACCTATCCGATCATCTTCGGCGGCGAAGCTCTGTCGCCTCTGGCGGTGATGAGCATCCGTCCGAACGAAAACCTGTTCATCTCCGATCAGGGCGACTTCGAGGTGGGCGTCTATGTCCCGGCCTTCATCCGCCGCTGGCCGTTCGTGCTGGCGAACAACGAAGACAAGCAGCAGCTGATCGTCTGTATCGACCGCGACGCCGATGTGCTGGCGGTGGGCGGCGAGGTGCCCTTGTTCGAGAACGGCCAGCCCTCGGCCTTCACCCAGCAGGCGATCCAGTTCTGCACCGACTTCGAAACCGAGCGTCGGCGAACCGACCAGTTCGTGGAGACCTTGAAGTCCCTGAACCTGCTGGAGAGCAAACAGACCACGTTCACGCCCCGGGACCTCGACGGCAGGGCCGGCGAGCCGATCCAGTTGGCGGACTATTTCGCCGTCTCCGAAGAAAAGCTGGCGGCGCTGCCCGCCGCCAAGATCGCAGAGCTGCACGCCAGCGGCGCGCTCCGCCAAATCTATGCGCACCTGACCTCGATCCTGAATTGGGACCGGCTGGTCACCAAGACGGCGGTCCGATCGCCGATCGCCAACGCATAATCGACGATTTGCTTACGCGCCTAACCGCTCATCCCCGCGCAAGCAGGGTTGGGCGGATATAGGTTACGCGCCGCGGCGCTCTACATCTTATCTCGATCAAATTCTTAAAGTTTATTGACGCGACGCTTGCGGCCGACGTCCCCCAGGGCTTAGCTTCCCAGAAAATAGGGAAACGCCACATGGACGACGCCTCAATCAAGCCAACTGCCTATCCTGTGCCGGAGCATTGGGCCAAGGCGGCCCGCGTCGATGCGCAGGCCTACGCCACCGTGCGAGCGGAAGCCTTGGACGATGACGAAGTCTTCTACGCCAAGGCGGCCCAACGCCTGGACTGGATCAAGCCCTTCACCAAGGTGAAGGACGTCTCTTTCAATGCGGACGACCTGCATATCCGCTGGTTCGAAGACGGTGTGCTGAACGTCTCGGCCAACTGCCTGGATCGCCATCTGGAAACCCGCGGCGACGATGTGGCGATCGTCTGGGAAGGCGACGATCCCACCCAATCCAAGTCCATCACCTACAGGGAAGCCCATGAAGAGGTGTGCCGCCTGGCCAATGTGCTGAAGGATTTGGGCGTCAAAAAAGGCGACCGCGTCACGCTTTATATGCCGATGATCCCTGAAGCCGCCTACGCCATGCTGGCCTGTACGCGGATCGGGGCGATCCATTCGGTGGTGTTTGGCGGCTTCTCGCCGGAAAGCCTGGCGGGGCGCATCCAGGACTGCGGCTCCACCTTTATCATCACCGCAGACGAATCTGTGCGCGGCGGCAAGACCACGCCCTTGAAAGCCAATGTCGATAAGGCGCTGGAGAGCTGCCCCGACGTCAAAACCGTGCTGGTCGTCGCCCGCACCGGGGCGGCTGCGCCCATGAGCGCGCCGCGCGACATCGCCTATGGCGACGCCATGGCCAAGGCGTCGACGGACTGCCCCCCGGAGCCCATGGGGGCGGAAGACCCCCTCTTCATCCTCTACACGTCAGGATCGACGGGCAAACCGAAGGGGGTGTTGCACACCACGGGCGGCTATCTGTTCTGGGCGGCCTATACCCACGAACTGGTGTTCGACTATCGACCCGGCCAGGTGTTCTGGTGCACCGCCGACGTGGGCTGGGTGACGGGCCACAGCTATATCGTCTATGGCCCGCTCGCCAACGGCGCGACCACCTTGATGTTCGAAGGCGTGCCGACCTACCCCGACGCCTCGCGCTGCTGGCAGGTGATCGACAAACACAAGGTCGAGATCTTCTACACCGCGCCCACCGCCATCCGCGCCCTGATGCGGGAGGGCGATGCGCCTGTGAAGCGCACCTCGCGGGCCTCGTTGCGCCTCCTGGGCTCGGTGGGCGAGCCGATCAATCCCGAAGCCTGGCGCTGGTACCATGAGGTGGTGGGCGACGGCCGTTGCCCCATCGTCGACACCTGGTGGCAGACCGAGACGGGGGGCCTGCTGATTTCGCCGGTTCCGGGCGCCACGGCGCTAAAGCCCGGCTCGGCGACCCTGCCCCTGCCCGGCGTCAAGCCGGAGTTGGTGGACGCCAACGGCGTGGTGCTGGATGACATCGCCGCCGAGGGCAACCTCTGCATCGCCGATAGCTGGCCGGGCCAGATGCGCTCGGTCTATGGCGACCACCAGCGGTTCATCGACACCTATTTCAAAACCTATCCCGGCAAGTATTTCACCGGCGATGGCGCTCGGCGCGACCACGACGGCTATTATTGGATCACCGGCCGGGTCGATGACGTGATCAATGTCTCGGGCCATCGCATCGGCACGGCCGAGGTGGAATCCGCGCTGGTCGGCCATCATGCCGTGGCGGAGGCCGCGGTGGTCGGCTTCCCCCACGACATCAAGGGCCAGGGCATCTACTGCTATGTCACCCTCAAGGATGGCGAGACGCCGTCAGAGGCCCTGAAGAAGGAACTGATCGAAGAAGTCCGCCGCGAAATCGGCCGCTTCGCCGCGCCCGACGTGATCCAGTGGGCGCCCGGCCTGCCCAAGACCCGGTCGGGGAAGATCATGCGCCGCATCCTGCGCAAGATCGCCGAAAACGAACTGGGGAGCCTCGGCGACACCTCCACCCTCGCCGATCCGGCCGTGGTGGAGGATTTGGTGAAGAACCGCGCGGGCGGGTGAGCGTATCGCCTTATCTATTCCGCTCACCCCGGCGAATGCCGGGGCCCAGATCGAAGATCGCCATCGCCGAAATGTTGGCGTTTTAGGATCTGGGTCTCGGCATTCGCCGGGATGAGCGGAATTTACGAGGCCTGATAGGAGCTGTTTACAGCCCGCCAATCGCACTCAGATAAAGGTCGATCAGCGCTTCTTCTTCCTGACGCTTGACCTTGTCCTGCTTACGCAGGCGGATGACCTTGCGCAGGATCTTGACGTCGAAGCCTTCGCCCTTGGCTTCGGCGAACACTTCCTTCAAGTCGCCCATGATGGCGGCCTTGTCCTCTTCCAGACGCTCGATCCGCTCGATGAAGCTTTTCAGCCGGCCCTGGGCCGTCGCCGTGAGGACATCGGGATTGGCGTCGAAGGCCACGTCGTCGGCCATGAAAACTCTCCATTGAAGCAAGATGCGACCCTAGAGCGGGTTCCGAAAAGTGGGAACCGGTTTTACGGCTAAACGCGCGTTAAACCACACGCCGCCCCCCCCCCCCGCTCCTCACAACAGCTGGCGCGCCGCCAAAGCCGGGCGCAGGGCCGCAGGGTCTTCGAACAGATGCACGTCGAAGCCGAGGTCGCGGGCGGCGTCGATATTGGGCCGGCTGTCGTCGATGAACAGGACCTCGTCGGCGCGCCGCCCCATGCGGTCGAGCGCGATGCGATAAAGGCGCGGATCGGGCTTGATCATCCGCTCATGGGCGGAGACGACGATGTCGCGAAACCGCGAAAACGCGGGCGACATCCCGACAACCATGCCAATCCACTCCGCAGGCATATTGGTCAGCGCGAACAGGGGGACGCCCCTGGCGTGGAGCGCTTCGATCGCCTCGACCGAGGATGTGATCAGGTCGGGCAACATCTCCGGCGCCCGGTCGCGCCAAGCTTCGATGGCGTCGCGATACTGGGGGTAGCGCGCGACAAGGGCAGGAATCGTTTCCGCCATCGCGGCGCCGCGGTCATGCTCGACATGCCAAGCCGTCGAGCAGACATGATCAAGGAACCACTGGCGCTCCTCAGGATCTGGCAAAATCTTGCTATACAGGGCGTGCGGATCGAACCGCACAATGACATTGCCGATGTCGAACAGGACGACAGCTGGCGCTGAAGCGGCGCCGTCGCTCATCGCACCCGCGGTCATGCGGCGCGGCGGCTTACTAGCCCTGCTTGGCCTTGAACCGCGGGTCGGTCTTGTTGATCACGTAGATGACGCCCTTGCGGCGCACGATCTTGCAGTCCCGGTGACGGGTCTTCAGCGACTTGAGTGAGCTTCTGACCTTCATGGCCCCGATCCGCTGGTTGATCCACAAATGAAAACCCGCGCGAGCGACCGCGCGGGGTGAGGGCGGGCTTATACGGGGGAGGCCGGACGCCGTCAAGCACGCTTACCGAGCACGTGTAGAGAGCGCGTCATCTGTCCGGTGGAGGTAGCACGTGATGTGTCCGGTTCATTTCGCCCTTGGGGGTTGGGATGCGGCGGAGCGAAGTGCTGCAGGGGGTCCGGATGCTGAGG
>Ga0116229_10008677_pt1 | contig 15714 bp, 13 predicted proteins | sample S1TSphgellanicum_3_FD_87313 | JGI IMG/M metagenome (GOLD analysis project Ga0116229, IMG submission 87313) | Host-associated microbial communities from peat moss isolated from Minnesota, USA - S1T2_Fc - Sphagnum magellanicum MG | ecosystem: Host-associated > Plants > Peat moss > Unclassified...
GTGGGAGAATCGTAACTCACCATGATGGAATGTGAAGGGGCATTATGTTGATGTTCATTCAATGTCACGCTTGATGGTTGAACCCCTTTTGTTCCATTCGTCATAACATCTACACATAACCTCCTAATGTAACATGCATTGGATTTTTGAAAAGTTAATCTAAAAAGGAGCCATGTTAAAAAATTTTATAAGCTTTTATTTTTTTGATCAAGAGTTAAGCCTTAGGACTAAAAATCACTTTGCTTAGATTAAGGGTAAAAAAAAACAATTTTAACCCCCTCTACTTCCGGCAAGTGTAGCACCCTTACAACAACCCCGATGATGCTGGAAATTGGAGAGAACCTTTTACACCTCCTACACAAGAACTCTTTTAAGTTTGACACAAACCCAATAGTGGAATTGGGAGGAACAATTATTTGAAATAAAACTCTAGAGGCTTTGTCATGAAAATCCTTCCATGAACTCCACTACAAACACCCTCTACTTTCGGCAAGTGTAGCTCCTTTACAACAACCCCGATGATGCTAAAAATTGGAGAGAACCTTCTACACCTCCTAAACAAGAACTAGTTTAAGTTTGACACAAATCCAACGATGGATTTGGGAGGAAAAATTGTTTGAAATAAAACTCTAGAAGCCTTGTCATGTAATTCCTTCCATGTTTATTTCTTGCACACATTTTTTCCATAAATAACCTTTCCACACATAAGAACTAATCTTTTTCTCACACATTCATTCTCCTCCTTTTTTTTTTTTTCACACAAAATATTCTTCTCTCCTTTGGTAAGCTTCCATGACCTTTCCTTGAGCTTGTTCCCCTTGTTTAATGGAAGCTTCGAAATCCTTCCTTCCAATTAATGGCCCCTTCATCCTTCAAAAGCCAATGAGAATTGAGAATGATTTACCCTCCAATTGATTTTAGGATGACAATTCTTGGGCCCAATGAGACACAAAAAATATTCCATCCTCCAATCAAATAGGATGATAATCCTCATGACTAATGGGATTGGAAGATTCATCCTTCCCCTTATCTTAGATATCTTGATGAGGTTTTTGAGCTTGATCCTTATCCTTTTCATCCGTTGACCCTCACATCCTACTTCTTCATCCTAATTATTTCAAATAACTAACTACTAGAACAATCTATCGGTAATAACAAGTAAACATCCTTGAATCCTTACTTGACTAAATCAATTCAATGGTTGAAGTAACATCCCCACATACCATTTACTCTTTTGATATCCCCTACTTATTTTTTCTTCCATGCACTAATTAACTATGTAGTACATAGTAAATTGGAATTAAAAATTGCATCACAAAAACCCTCACATATTTTTAAATCCACCGTCGAAATTAGGGTTCGATGATTCCATTAGATCTAGGATGTTCGAGTTTTCATAAGGTTCCGTCGTCACTCCCACACCTTATGCCTACCTTAATTTGTTAAATAAAAAAACCTCAACCCTTTTTGAACGTAAGTACCACATTGTCTTGCTATCCTTTTGGTTTTTTATTGATGCAAGTGAGCATTTAGTCATGGCGGATGATGTCACTACGCCCTCGAATCCTCCATTTTCACTAGTAGAAAAGGAAAAACTTGAAGAAACATTGCTTGACGTGAAGGTTTCTCAACGGTCACACGAAGAAGAACCGTCCAGAAGAATGGTGCGCACTTGAGTCGATCATTCGACATGGGATCGTCGATTGTCTCCTAACCAACATGCTTTAGTAATCTATTTATAATTTGTTCTTGCTTGTGGAGCCGCACCATAAAGGTTTGAAGAGTGTTAATGTGAAGACGACGATGTTCGTCTTCATTGTCGAACTTGGGTTCCCGGTGATGGCCATTATCGTTGGCTGCGAGGCCCAATCAATCCCCTTCCCATGGAGCATCGAACCGAATACCTAGCTCGCACCATTCGTCGCATTCTGGAGTTTTTGCAATTGTGATCTATCCCCTTAAAGTTGTTTACTTAAATTGTAATTCACTTAAGGCCACTCATGTGAAAATGTTAATGCTTAAGTTTGATTTTGATTTTATTTAAGAGTCTGATAAAAGTGAAAACTAAATAAAGATGTTTTAGGACTACATCTCAGAAATCTTTCAAGTACATCATTCGTGCCTAAAGATTATTTTACAAACTAACTTAATATTGTCATGGTGAGATGTTATTGCTAATTATGGGTTTGTATTCCCAATATATCAATAAATCAAATTTAATTCTACATCCCCTTTCCCTTTTCTACAACATAAAAGGATCATGCTCTTAAAAGGTTTACTAGGTCCTAAAATTAACTAAGCCTTGCATTAATTTAAATAAAAGAGTCTTCTAAGCTGAAATATCTAAAAGCTAATTCAACTCTTAATAATTATTACTTGGAGGTTTATCAGGATTCAAATCATTAATACTAAGGAAAATTATGGAACTAAAGCTTAACAATTTGTTGTATTATAATCCATGACTCACATTCATAATGGTGACAATCATGGACATGTTCAACAATTTGATGAAATTGTCTGCATACAACAACAATGGCAATATGCAACCCCATGTTACTACCTACCCAAAACATGTGCACTTACAATTGCAAAATCTGCAAAATCCATAACCAAATCCCAACATTGATTTGATACCCACTAATTTGAAGATTGAATGAATTAAACTTTTCAATAAGTTGGAGTAGCTTCATCACATCAATTAAAGACCTTTTAATCAATCAGTTTCCATACCACATTTGGAACTTCTTGAGCCTAAAGCAGCACCAATGATTATTCGAGAAAAACCAACACATAAACCTATCACTTGGACAACCAGATTAGTACCTAATCAAGGTGAATGACCACAAATTCCACACTCTACACCAATTCCAAAAGGAAATTAAAATGTTGGGGTTATAACCTATTCTTATTGTCAATAGTTGGACACCAATTAATCATTGCCCCTTTGTTGACAATAGATTAAGATGATTGTTAAAGGAGGAGGTGATGAATATTCATCAACCTGTCATTCCAACTACGGCAACAATATTGCCTAATGTATCTATACCAAGAAATCAAGCCATTTGCAATAACTTGTGTGATCCATAGGTTGGGTGAAAGAACTTTATCTTAAATGCATTCTTATTCATCTTTCTTTTCAATGATGCATTATCAACTTTTCAAAAACCAAGTTGTTTTTATTACATCTTGTTCAAAAGAAGACCATGTTTAAGTTTGGTTTCATTATAATAATTAGAATGGTAGGCACTTGTTTTATGTACAACTCATATATGCTAAAAAAAATTTATTTAAATCAATAAGTAATCCATGGCAAACATCCATTTTTAAAATTCTAAGGTCTAATAGAGTGTCTAAGGTTTATTTTGAGGTTTATTAGAACATCCTTTATGTGCAAAATCTCATGTTTTGATGTGGGAATGATGAATGTTCCCAACTTGGGAACTCATGTTTTCATGTGGAAACACAAATTCCCATGAGGGGACATATGTGTTCCCAATGGGAACACACATTCCAATGTATTCCCAAATGCCACATAAACACCACATAAGTGCCTCATAGGCACCATGTTATTGTTTTGTCAACATGGGTGTCCTAAATGCAAGGTGACTTGTGGTTTAAGTAATAAATCTGGGAATGGGAATTTTTGGGGTGCACACAAAACAAGCATTGCACCCCAAGCCTCACACCCATGCCACTAAACCACGCACTTACACCCCAAATTTGTGCACCCTTGGTAGCCACCCCATTTTAGGAATCTTTTGAAAATTGTGGAACATCTTTTGTTTGTCAATCATGTGATGGATAATGATATTATTTGTAAACCAATCATTGGCTTGATGTGCATGAGGAGAAGAGATCATCATCATGTTCATGCAAGGTTATTAGATGTAGGAATAACACCTCTGGCAACTTGTGTAGATTATTTATCTTTTCATCTTGTAGGATGTGGACACTCATTTGCTTAATGTCCTTTGCTTCCATAGTTAAAACAATCTATGAAAAGCTTTTGAAAACCAATATCATCATGTCATGCTTGATGTTATTCTTGTGTCAATTGTGATCACACAATACTAGCCAACAGTCCTTTCCAACTATTTTACCATTGATTCCCATTGGTTCCAACAAATGAAACATTTTTGCAATGACTCCCATTGGTTCCAACAAATGAAACATTCTAGCAATGACTCCCATTGTTCCAACATGTGAAGCAAGCAACTTCCCACAATTGTTAACTTGTGCATGCCATCCAAGAAAAAGAGGCTAAGTAGTGGCTTTGGTTACAAATGCTTTTGCATCAGTGGAATGATTTTGTTCTTTGCGCCTTTTGATATTTGTTTCTTCCTTCAAAAGTTGTAGTGTCAAATTGTCAAGCTTTCATTGATCTGCTGGCACATTGTCCCAAGTAGTCATCAAATTGTCATATTCAGTAGGTAAGTTACAAACGATCTTGGTCATGATAGCACTATCATCAAGAGCTTTATATAGATCCTTCATTGGCAAGTTATAGATTCTATCTTGCAAAGAAAATCAACTATGTTTTGACCTTTAGACATTTCACATTTAAAGAATTCTCGTTGCAATTGATGAATGTCTCTATGAACTTTTGTTCATACAACAAAACAAGCTTATGACAAATTTGTGTAGAAGTTTCACAACTCAACAAATTGATGAAAACCTTGTCATTGATGGTTTGTGGAAGAATACTGCGAGCTTGCATGTTTTTACATTTCCATGCAACCACACTTTCGGCATTCTCTAAAGTCTCTACTCCAACAATCTCCAAAAAATCTCTTCCACAAATAATAGATTGCAATTGATATTTTCAAATCTAAAAATTCTTCCCATTAAATTTCTAGATGCTAGAAAAATCCTTGTTGCTCTCCATTACAAAATAATCACATGGCTAAAAACATGAGCACAACAAATCAATCAATGACAAAACAATGGTTGTTAAACTAAATCAACACAAATGAACCATTGTTAAACACGATCACAATGGATCAAGCTCTTGTTTCTAAACTTAAAAGTTTCACAATAAAACACTAGCAAGTGTGGGCCCATAACTTGTGAAATTCCATAGACTATCATAATGAAATGTATGCAATAAACAATTTGACAAAATCAACAATGTAAATCATGTTGCTCAAGAGTGTTCAAACAAAAGTGTGATTGTATACTTCAATAATAACTTTAACACCTAAGCACTAACTAATAATGTATACTAGGTGCTACTTGAAGATCTACTGTTACTTTACTAACCAATAAGTCTATTGTTAAACAATAAGAATAACTATTCAAATTCAAAATACCATGTAGTGCACATGCTTAGTAATTCAAGTTCATTGTAACGTCCAAGTATTTCTTCATTCTCCATATGCTCAGTTTAGAGTATGTTGGTATTTGAGGCTCAACATGTTCAAGAGTATCAAATACATTGTTTGCCTCAGTTCTCTTGATCTTTATGGATATGAAACAATTGGATTTCTTTGCACCCCCATCTCCACTGTCAGGATGAGGGAAATTGAATGGAAGAAAATTGAACAAAGCTTCCACTCTAAGTTTGGAGGTCTTGAAGTCCTTCCATGTCACCTAGAGGGTTGAGATGATGGCTTAGAGCAAATAAAATGTCTGATGTCTTGAAACATGCCTTTGTGCAGAAAGGATATGAATCCTATGAACAACCCCCAACTTTTAGCAGTTTTGAGGGAGTTGAACAGGGATCCTAATATGAGGCCAGAATGGCTGAGGACTGTGAAGGCCAGTCACTCAGCTTCTTGCACCTAACCTGTAACAGGTAGCTTGGGCACAGCAAACCTTCAAGTTTTAACTGTTCTGTTTAAAGGTACAAATCCTCTCTCCACTCCACTTTTGTTTGTGGCTGCAAAAGCTGTTAAATGCAAGTATTCTCCTTGTGCAAACCATTGATTGAAGGTGCATTGAAATTTCAACCTCCAGGTTTTGTTTTCTTATAATAAATTTCTGTGAGGGAATGTTTTCTCTTTGGTGGTATGGTGTGTGGACAGTCAATGCTAGCATGCCAGGACTACGGCACATTGTAATGGACTATTGATTGTGGTGAATCGGTGATGTATTGGATATTCTTTCCCCTCAAAACTTGATATGAAAAATGGTAATATGAAACAACAAACTGTACACAGTTGAAAGATGGGAAAGCAGCCCGAGCACTTTTGAAATACTGATGTCATGTAAACAAGAAAGCTACACCTTTGGTAGTATCACAAAGTGGAATTGTCCACTTGCTTCATATGGGCTTGGCCTTGGGATCTGAAATAGTATTGATGCTGGAGCTGTGCATGCATCAGGGTCTTGGAATGACAAGCAAATTGATCTGTTGCCTATGGTACTAAATCTGAAGACAACCGTAGGCTGGAACTCAGCTTGTGAAGGAAATCAGTCTAGCTCCAAAACTGTGCTTAAGAGTTGTACTATTTTGCTGGCACTGAGTCTATTCTTTCGTGTGAAATGATAACCAGGTATGAGATTGTGGCTCTCCTCATACATGACATGTATGAAGTGGGGCCTGGGAGCTGTTCATGGGGGAGAGTTTAGGGCCCAGCTTGGTGCAGCCTACTGACAGGCCAGATGTGGGAGACCAAAGGCATGGGTCTGCTCAACTCTGATGCACAGTGTTAAGTTTGAAAATCTTGACTAATCTCTACAACTGCAAAAATCTGCTGCTTTTGTCAGCTCTTCACTGGGCCCTGTGCCTTAATTGTCTGAGCATATGCACGCATCTTCTTTTGAAGGTTTGTTAGCTCTCGTTGTGTTGGATGTCCTTGGTTTGAGTCTATTTGTACAAATCTGTGGTGCTTTCAGCCATTTCTGTAAAGTCCCTTATCTGTCATCAACTAGTACAAGCTTAGGTGGGTGTCCCTTCCTGAAAGCTCAGCTTTCCTGGTTGTTCCCCTCCAGCTGCAAGGTTACAATCCCTGACAGACACCACATTTCCTGGAGGAATGTCAATTTCTAACAACATTATAAAGTATGCATCAACAAGAAGTCTCTGCAATTTCTCTGACATTCTATGCATAGGGAAGATTACAGAAACATTAAGGTCTGGGGTGGCAGATTTTTCTTGCCACATTATATGACATGATGAGCAGGTGCTTGACCATTCCTTACTATTGATACTACATTACCTTTGAAAACATCACTGTTGCCTATTATCTTGCTGTAATTTAGGCACACAGATCTCAAAGAGGAACAATAGCCGATCTCTAGTCTCATACTCAATTGAAAGGGTCAAAGAGACATGAAAAGGCATGTAACAAAGGATAGCTGTGTGGTAGGGGTCTTTAAGGGGTGTGACTGTTCACACTCCACCCTGATCAATTCTGTATTTTGCAATCTGCTGGGGGCTCCTGTGCATATGTCAGCAAGCTAATTATTTCATAGCCCAAGGAAAGTTTCCTTTGAGCATCCATGTTGGCTGTGGGTACAAAGCATATGAGCTTCAGTTTGTGTAAAAATTCTGGTGAAAAGTGTGGGGATGCATGCATGCATGTGATCTAGAGAAGAATTGTAAAAGAAGTTGACATGTGGGTTTGTCGTTTCTTTTGCTTGCAGTCGGAACTCAAATGGACAAAACTTCTCCAGTTAACACCAAAACAAGATAAGTACTGTGAAAAATAAATTACCTTGCTCAATATTCTCCTCATTTTGTCATTTGCTCAAAGCAAGGAAGCATACCATAGGACTTGGTAGTGAACAAAATGATATTATTGTTTTGCTAATAATAGCTTGATCTTGTACGTTGTCATCAAACTGAATTGATCTCAATATTGTGTGTTGTTTAGCATAATGAACACATAAGCATCTTCCCTAAAATTGCACCCCATGATGTGTGTTGTTGGATAGATGTCACTTATCAATATTGGTCTTTACAGAAGAAAGAAAAGTTGAAGGGTTTGTGTTGAATCTTCCATTGAAAGATCTAACAGAAATCATGTGTGATCAGAGACCATGTCAGAAACCTGAATGTGCTTTGAGTGCATGTGGGAGCTTGGCAAAAAGCAAGGAGGGTCAGCCAGATGAACCGTGCAATTTTCGACCATGTAGCTCATCTTGTTGTAATCAACCAAAGCCACCTCCTCCCAGGGCTAAGTCACCATGTAGACCTTGTGTTCCTCCTCTGGATTGGAAGGGCCACCCGGAATTGTCAGACATTGTTCCAGCTGACCACAAAAAATTCCGACAATGCAAGCTCCAAACATGGTTAGACCATCTGGCTGAGAGAATGGACCAGGAATGCTATGGCCACTACATAGGAAGAGCACATGCCATGGCAACTCGGGAGTTGAACAAGAATGCATCAGCTAGGGAATGCATGGGTGATGAATATCCTCACTTCGTAGATAGGTATGTATGGAGACTTTGGCATGGGGCGCGCCTTAGTATGTCAAAACATGGTGTTATATTTCATGAATCAGAGGCACATTTCCTCCTGCAATTGTTGCGAGAGGAATGTGAGGAATTGTTCAATGAGAGGCGCCTAATTCCAGATCCCAGGGAGAATATGGGTATTGATGACACTTGGGTGCACGAGAATGAACATTGCTCCTCTAGTCGTGCTGGTCGAACTTGCCATGTTGAAGCCCACAAAAAATAAGGCAGCAACATGTTGAGCATGCATCCACATTCAGCACGGAACTTACTAGGGATGTAGATGCTGCACATGTCACAGTGATGCAGGGGAGTTGGGTTGGGTTTTTTAATTGTTTAACAGTTGTTGGAAAAGGCTGATACACACAAAAGTTGTGTTAAGAAATTTGCTTTCACTTTTTGGCATACAGGTTCTTACCCCTAGTGTAAAGGGTGCTACAAGATTGGCCCTTGCATTTGCACCCACCATGCTAGCTAACACCCAAGATATTGGCCAGGTTCCGACAATTAGAATGAAAATTACTATGAGAATTGGAGAGTAAACAGGGGTTGTACTTCTTATCTGGTAGTCAAATTGAAGGATATATATTTTCATAGTTTTTTCAGTCAAATCTTGTGTGGCTTGATGATTTTGGGAGAACTTGAATAGTGGAAGGTCCTGTTGTTTCTACAGCACCCACAAGAAAATAGTGCATTCCTGTTGGTGTGCCTTGGAACCATGTGCTCCTTTAACCTAGGGGTGCTGAAATATTCTCTAGGTGCATTTCACATGGAAATTCCCCGTGCATCAAATTTGGAAGGTTTCAAAATAGGCAGAGAAAATTACATAATTAGCTCATTCCAATATGCTTACCATATTGGTCACTCCCATTGTTACATGTTGGTCAATCACTTGCATCCTATACTCACACAGCAATGACTATTCTACAGTTGCCAAGGCATCAAATCCCAGTGGTTTCAAAAAATTCTAGTGACTCACTGATCTATTAGTCTATAAGATCAACATTCTGACTGGAAACCTTGGATACATGAGGATCCCTTCCCCTGCTACTGCTACATGATTACCATTGCTCAAATATAGGCTAATCAACCCAGCACTGCCGGCCATCAAATTTGTGTAGACATTGAATTCATGAAGTAATTCAACTTGTGCAATGAGAGATTGGCTTTCCACTACAAAGTCAATCCTGCAATATTCAGTAATCAAAGATTGGAAGCAGCCCTGTTAATAATAATAGGACTCCTGATGCTGCTTACAAGTTACAACATGAAAGTTCATTTGTGATATCCAGAAGTTCCCTAATGGCGATCAATCACCCATACGCCCTGAATTTACTATTTTGTGAAGTTCCCAGTACCCCTGAGGTTCTTCCGCAGGTTCCCTATATTGGCAGATAATTTGTTATTAGCTTTGTGCCTAAAAATCTCTCTTTTGTAACCTGTACTCCATCCATCCAGGAAAACAGCAACAGAGTCGGAGAAATACTCCAGATTGATGGTCAAATCCGGCATCTGCTGCAATCTCTACTGGAACTAGCTAGCCTATAACAAGAGCAGCAGGAAACCTCGCTGGTACAAGTTTGATGCAGAGCCTCAACCGCTTATGGCATAGCAAAAACACCATGTGACTAGTGTAGTGTTGGGTGGGTATTTTTGGGTAAGGGTAAATCGAGAATTTAAAGGAGTAATCAGCCCACTACATGTATACATATATGCTTTAAAAATTTCCAATCTAGGTTAGGGTAAAGGATGTATACATATTTCAAATTTATCGATATGGGTAATGGTAAATGACTATCACAGTGTAGAGGTAACGATAAATAACCTATTATTTACCTTACGTTTAGCATATGGATGTAAACAAGTAACTGCAGGGTATACCGTAAGGTAACCTGAAAAACGTATACTGCAAAAGTGGCACGTTGGCATTGGGAACAAACAATTAGTGGCGCAGTTGGACATGCAAACATGAACACATGAAATTAAAAATATTCAAAGGGATGATCAAAATAAAAAAGACACCGTTAGCACCTTCAGTATTACAGCAAAAAAACATTCCTATAATGAAAAGGCCATAAATCTAATCAAGTTGCAAGAGGAGAAAAAAAAAGTGTCTTGATGCAGGTAATCAATGCAGTCAAAGGAAACAATATGTCGAAAAGGAAAATATTAATTAGTCACCACAACTGACACCACTAGCAACTGCATTGCAAAACATGTGAAGGCATATATGCTATAAGGATTAATTTTGCATATGCCTTCTTTTTACTCTCTTCCAAGCAATTTCCCATTCGCAGATATCAGTGTTTTTCTGTTTTAAAAACAATTTTGTGATTAGCCAAGGTGCAGTCATATATAAGTTGATATAGCCAATTTGACTATTGACAAAATGTGAAAGGGAAAAAAAAAGTCCTTATGTATTTTTGGCTGCCTATTGAAACTGTGTATAGAAATGTGGTGATGTTTTTAATTTTCAATTTTTTTTCAAAACATCATTGAATTTGCCCAAAAAACCTCAAAATTTTCGCAACAGTACAAAATTTTGCGCCAAAAAAAGCTGCAAGGTATACATAAACCTTGAATATATACCAATCACATGAGATAAAAGCATGTTAAGTTTAGAATATTTACCAACTGGGAAGAGTTTCTTAAAAGCTAGTTTAAAAACTTGCCCATTGGGTAGGGTATATGTTTACCTATAAACACACAAACTGTATAATTGGGTAAAGTACTAAACCTTGGCCACAATCCCTAGCCATCGAGATATTTTTGAAATTTTCATACTTAGTTGGTTTGGTTCTAAAAGAGATTTTATAGTTAAGGTGCCCTAAGGTTGGCCACATACCTATGGTCCCCTATGTGTTCGTGAACCTCTAGCTTTAGGTTATAGTCCATTTGGTATGTCACATTCGTGTTCATCAATATATATCATTTGTATTATTGAGGAGAAGGTCTTGAGTGTTGTCCATAAATATTGGACACCCCGGAAGCCAGTTTGCCCTGTTTGCATTCGAGATCTTAACCAAGATGTCAAATTCCAAACTTGCCTACAGGTGATGGTATAGACATTGATGTGTCTATTTACACACTTGGTTCCCCATTTTTTCCTGTCCTGTGGATGTTGTGGTTGTGCCTGTAGAAGAAGTGGTTGGTATTCCCACTTTTTTTTTCCTCTAATTCTTTTTTGTCTTGCTCATGTTTTCTATCAAACTAGCTCCTTGGTCAAATGACAAATTTGATCACATATTTAATATTTAATCTAAATAGAACTTGTGCATTTGGAAAACCATTATGTCTCCTGTGACTATCCCTTCAACATTTTTTTCCTTTTCCAATTGGTGAGGCTATCTTCAATTTCCTTGTGTTGCAATCCAAAAATGTCCATCATAATCTTGATATCTCCTGCAATATAAAACATTATGTTTATGCAAAAAATTGTTAATATAATTTACATCTTTAACCTAACATGAATTAAACTAGATTGGTAAATTCAATACATGGGCAAGGTAACATTCCATTTTTTTTATAAATATGATTTTGTTTTGAACATATTTTGACACAAAGTCATTGACTTCACCCACATTTTTTAGTGCAAGTGGTGTCTTGAAATTTTTGAAGCCACAAAAATCTAGTAGTTTTGATTGTGTTTCAATTAGATAGTACATTTTTTAACTTTTGGTTTCTTTCGATCCTTGTTTGAATTTGAAACTTGTAAGTAAAGAGCTTTGAAAATAACCATCCATAGTCCATTTTGTTTGCAACATTATTTGCCATTGTTTTACATTTGTAAAATAGAAGCAAATGTAAGTATATTATCCATTTTGTTGTCTATAGGAGAAAACATCATTTAATGTTTAGTAAGAACAAAGGAGATCTATGTAGTCTTGCCATAACCTATTTCACCACCAATAATCAACAATGATGTTAGCAAGTGAATAGGTGATGAATAGGTGAGCTTGTTCATGTGAACAAGAAAGAATCTTCAAAAATATTCCATGCCATGTCATTGAATATTTTTAATATATTCTTTTCTCTTGTGGCAAATTTTATGTGACATGGCAAAATATTTCACGACTTGTCATGGAATATTTTGTCACATCACATGTATGATTTGTTATGGAATCAACAATGGTTTATTGACTCTGAACATGGGTTTGGCCAACATAGCTTTTGAGTGTAACATCATGTGAAGGTTTGAAGGCAAAAGAAAATAAAAGTATGCATTTCATCATCCCTAGTGCAACCAATATTCAAAACGTTTAAAGCTCTTCGACAAAAAATTATAATATTTTCAAAATTGTTGAAATGGGTGGAAATTGCATGCTTGAAAAATATTTGATGAAATTAAAATTTCAAAATCTATTAATTATTTACCAAACATGTGTTGAAATGGCCAAGGTATTACAATATTATACATAATAATACAATGTACATGGAACCATGTTATCATTGTCAAAGGTCTTATTGTTGAGATTGGCCATGGCCTAAATGTAAATCATTATTGGAATTTTAGGTTTTTCAAACTAGGTTTTCTAGTCAAAAGAAACCCCAAAGTGACAAGCATAAAAAAAAACCTTTTAATTTTCTAGGACAAGTCAATTTTAACAAGTTTAGTATGATTGGGATGGTTTTTTGACCAACCATAGGGTGGTGCTTTTGACCAGAGTTTTTGACCGGTACCTTTTGACCAATGGTAAAATGTTACTAGTAAAATATAACCAATAATTTTATTTTATTTACTAATCAATTACGACATGGCATCATTTGATGTTAACATGTGGCAACATTATGTTATGCCATGTGAAAACATTTTTGTATGGTGCCACATGTCAACACATTGTTATGTGATAAATTGGTATGTACACACCTATGCCATCCTTACACCATATGTACATGTATACACCGCCTAGTATACAAATTCATGAACATGAGTTGTTCAAGTTTGAACCCAAGACCTCTTGGAGGCATCCTAATGCCTTAGGCACCAACTCACACAACTATTTGTTGGTAAAGCCTCTACAACATTTTCTTTTATCTTGTTAACTATGAAGCAGTTTGGCAATCCTAACTTTGGCACTTTTTTCATTTTAATTTTTGTTCAAATGAAGCAAATAAAAGCATTATCTTGTAGCTTATTCAAAGATCTAATCAATAAAATCAATATATTTTGTAAATGTTCAAATGAGTTGTAAGAAAATATTTTTGAAAATAACAAATTGATTACAAATTTCAAAACTTGTTAAAATTTGATTCTTCGATTTCAAACTCCATTCATTAAACTAGGTAGGGTACATGCCATAGGTAGGTTGGGTAGGTAAATAGGAAGGTAGAAAAGGTAGGTAGGTTATAAGGTGAGAAGGAGGTGGGAATTAGGAAGTAGGTAGATAGTAGGTATAATAAAATTGTAACTAGGTAGGTTGAAGGTACATAAACTTAGGTAGGTTGTACAATGTTAAACAAGTAGGTAGATAACTTGTAGGGCCATAGTAGATGGGAGGTAGGAAGTAGGAGGTAGGTTATATGTAGGTAGCTAACATACAATTATTAAGTAGATAAGAAGGTAGGTAACATAGAAAATTATATTAAGTAGGTAAGTTGGATGCACATAAACTTAGGTTGGTTGTAAAATGTTAGTCAACTAAGTAGGTATGTTGTAGGACATGGTTGTTGGGTGGGTGGGTACATAGGTAGGCAAATAGGTAAATAGTACATCCAAGTGGGTGAGTGAGTAGGTACATAGTTTATATGTAGGTAGCTAGGTAATATGTAAATAAGTAGGTGAGTGGGTGGATACGTAGGTAGGTGGGTGGGTAGGTAAGTAAGTAGGTACATAATACACCTAAATAGGCGAGTGGGTAGGTAGGTGGGTGGGTAGGTAGGTTGTAAGATTATAGGTGGGAGGTAGGTATGTAATAGGCATTTAAGATGTTCCATTTGACTAGAGAAAATTGGTCATTTTGACTATTAATGTCAATTTCTTATGTTCAATTTGATCAAATGTTTCATTTGACTAAAACCAATCATCATTTTGATTAGAGTGGTTCAACTTGAGTAGATGTACTGGTTAAATAAGTCACTCTAGTCAAGTTGGTTGAACCTTTAGTCAAATTGGGCATGTCCATTAGTCAAAAAGGACAACTTGGAAGATTTGAAAAACCTAAAATTCTAGTAGGGAAATAAATTTATGAAGCTAAGTACTTTTATGTCACACCATTAATGTATATTCACCAAGACAAAAAGAATATACATATGTTTAAAATGATTGAAATAATATAAAGTGGAAAAAAAACCTTTAGGTTGTAGTTAGAATGTAAACTTCTTACATAGTCCAAGCAACTACAATAAATTTTATGAAAATTGGTAATTAATTTGATGAAAATGCAATTGTGATGTATAATCACTAGAATTCAAAGGCTTTAAAGCACATCAATAAATGTTGAACTTCATCTTAGCTCCACATGTATTGATGAATGAACTCTTTCATGAGCCCACAAAACATATTCATCTTCAAGATGCAACACACATATTTACATTACACATATGCCCATGGCCGCCCAAGGAAGCTACCAACATTGTGACAAAATATACATATGAACATCCAAGGAAATTTCCAATAGTGGCATTGTATCATTTATCAATTAAAAAATACTATAAATTCATCCATACCCAAGTGGTGGGACATCAACAGTGGGGAAAACAATGCATTGGATAAGTAAAATGTTAGCCTCCCAATTGTTGGTGTGTTGTTATGTTAATTTGAAAATGGAAGGCCATTTCACCTTCTTGCCACCACGAATTGTAGGCCAACAACTTGCATCAAACAATCTCACAAGGCTATGGCAACTCACAACATGCAAATGGGAATTGCTTGAATTAAAAGATTGGGAACCAAATAAACTTTGAAAATTGTTTCTATGTAGGTGGTCAAAGGAAAACCTTGCTTCTTCTAGAGTTATTACCTCCTTTTGAATTAAGTTAATACCTTCTTGAATGGGCCATACAGTTAGAATTACAAGCCTAGCAACTGTAAAAAATTTCCATTATCCCACCCACGCAATGGCTCAAGTCGTTAAGACAAAACTAGTGCTTATGGTGCTTTAGTGATCCACTATGTTATTGTACCTAGAAACTTAAATAACATGGAACAAGAATTCCATTTACAGATTTGGAAAGGTTGACCCTTGTTTTGCATTTAAGCCCCATGGTTTTTTGGAGTGTAGAACATTGAATTCCAAAATTGGGTGGGCATTGTTCAATATTTTCCTCCAACTCCAAGCCAAAAATACCAAAGGTAGCAAATTATTGGAATCA
>Ga0116229_10008678_pt1 | contig 15713 bp, 11 predicted proteins | sample S1TSphgellanicum_3_FD_87313 | JGI IMG/M metagenome (GOLD analysis project Ga0116229, IMG submission 87313) | Host-associated microbial communities from peat moss isolated from Minnesota, USA - S1T2_Fc - Sphagnum magellanicum MG | ecosystem: Host-associated > Plants > Peat moss > Unclassified...
GATCGCCGCGGTAGATCTTTTGGATCCGGTATTGATTTTTCTCCACCGTGAAGTCCGCCCCGAGCAGACCGATGCCGTCCGGCCGCTCGTTCTCGAGATCGCCGCCGCTGATCCGGTTGTGGCCGACCTGCATTTCCCCGATCATTTCGACCAGCAAGTCGTTCAAGTCTTCGCGGCGCTGCACGAATTGCAGGAGCGGCTCGTAGCGCGCTCGAACGGCTTTCCAATCGAGGCCGTGCATGTTCGGATCGTAGAAGTACTGCTGTTCCATGCGCCAGGTTTCATCGAAGATCTGGCGCCACTCCTGGCGTGGATCGACGAACATCCGAAGGCCGCCCAGATCGACCGGCTTGGCATCCAGCTTCTCGCCGGCATCGGCGACTTCGAATCTTGCGTCGCCCATGCTGAGGAGCAGCTTCTTGCGATCGCCGCTAGTCGACACATCGGCGACCCGGGATTTGACGGACTTCTCTTCCCGATCCTCGAAGCTGAAGCGATACAGATCTCCATCCGGTTCGTGGGCGGTGGCGGGTGGCTCAGTGCTGGTTCCGGGTTGTCGTCTCGACAAATAGAACAGGGCGCCGTCAGAGGCGACCACGAGATCCTCGTAATTCCTTTCGGCGACGGGAATGGGGACGAAACGGTCCGTCAAGCCCGCGAAATCGATGCGCGTGGGTTTGGGCTTGTCGGGTTTTTCGGATTTTTCGGGTTTCTCGGACTTAACGGGTTTGTCGGACTTGTCGGAGTTGTCGGATTTCTCGGACTTATCCGACTTGTCGGATTTCGCGGCTTTCTTGCCGTCCCCGCCCTCCTTGTCGGCATCCTTGTCCTTGCCGCCCTTGGGTTCTTCATCGCCGGATCTGGGAGCGAGCGGCGACTTGCCGTCGGCGGCGAGCACCGCCGCATAGATCGACTCTCGCAGCGGCCGCTCCTGGGTCGACATATCCAGCCCGAAGCGGGTAGGTCCGGCATCGATCGATGCCGTGAAATACAGCAGGCCTGCGTCGCCGAACACCGGCTCGTCGGTTTGGATGAAATTGTCGGCGAGATCCGCCGATTGGCCGCTGGCAAAGTTGTGCAGCCTGATCCGCGTGAAATGATTCGCACCCACGATCGTGTACGCAACCCACTGCCCGTCAGGCGAGAACGACGGGGCGAAGCCCGCGCCGCGCACGGGACTCGTGTCGATCAAGCTCACGGTGTCCTTGGCGAGTTCGATTGCGTACAGATGCAGATGGTTGTCGTCAAACAGGATGCGCCGGCCGTCGGGCGTCCAGCCGAGCAGCCGCAAATAACCCGTCCTTCCCAAGGTGTGGCGCTGGGGTTTCTCGAGGCCCGCGGCATCGCGCAGCACGAGTCCCTGGCTGCCGCCTTCATCGCTGAGGTAAGCGATTCGCTGCCCGTCGTTGCTCCATAGCGCATCGGCCTCGCGAATGCCCGACGTCGCCGTCAAATTGCGCAGCGATCCATCCTTCACCGGAACGCTGAACACGTCGCCGCGGGCGGTGATGAGCACACGTTTGCCGGTGGGTGACAGTGACGCCGAGGTGATGTTTCTGGCGCCGTCCTTCCATTGCGGCCGGGCTAGATTGGGCTGTTCAGCGAGATGGATGCGTATCGGTTGGACCTGTCCGCCGGTGACGTCCAGCGACTTGAGTTCGCCGCCGGCCTCGAACACGATGGTGCCGCCTGAGCGGGGGACTAACTGAGCGGGGAACTCACTGAGCGGCGGCCACCGTCGCCGATAAATCCGACTCTCGCAACTTGGCGAACTCCTTGCCGGCGACCGGCACGTGGAAATAGTTGCCTTGTCCCTCGGAGCATTGCTGCATCTTGAGCCGTTGGAATTGTTCGCGGGTCTCCACGCCCTCGGCGACCACGATCAAATCGAAGCTCTTCCCCATGTTGATGATGGCGCTGACGATTTTGGCGTCGCCCGCGTTCGTGCACAGGCCATGCACGAAGGTCCTGTCGATTTTCAGGCTGTCGATCGGGAAGCGCTTCAGGTAGCTCAGGCTGGAATATCCAGTCCCGAAATCGTCGAGGGTCAGTCTGATCCCCATGTCCTTGAGCGAACGCAGCACGCCGATCGTGGAGGAGGGATCCTGCAACAAGGCCGTTTCGGTGAGTTCGAATTCGATCCATTGCGGATCCACCTCGGCCTCCTTGAGTACATTGCGCACCCCCTGCACGAAATCCTTGGATCTCAACTCCACCGGCGATACGTTGATCGCGACCGGAATCGGCGCGAGGTCCGCGTGCATCCATTCCACAGTTTGGCGGCACACCTCGCGCAGCACCCAGCGGCCGATAGGCACGATGTAGCCGCTCTGCTCGGCAATCGGTATGAATTTTCCGGGCAGCACCATTCGGCGGGCGGGCGGCTTCCAGCGGATGAGTGCTTCAGCGCCGGTGATCGACTCGGTCTTGAGATCCATCTTCGGCTGGAAGTGCAGAACGTACTCGTGGCGATCGAGGGCGTGCTGCAGTCCGTCTTCGAGCGACTGCCGTTCGACCGCGTGTCGGTTCATCGCCGGTTTGAAGAACTGGTAATTGTTCCGGCCGCTCTCCTTGGCGTTCAGCATCGCGATATCCGCGTGTTTCACCAGCGTCTGCGCGGTGTTTCCATCACCCGGATAGACGCCGATTCCGATGCTGGCGGTGACGTGCAGGTCGCTGCCCTTCGTCGGATGCGGAACAGCGAGGGCCGTCAGGATCTTGTTGGCACTGAACGCGGCATCCTCGGCGTGTGCGATGCTCGAGAGCAGCACCACGAATTCATCGCCGCCCTGGCGGCTCACGGTATCGGACTCCCGTACGCTCGCGGTGAGTCGCGAGGCGACTGAGAGCAACAGCTGATCGCCGATCGCATGGCCGTGCGTGTCGTTGATGTGTTTGAAGCGATCCACGTCGACGAACAACACGGCGAGTTCTTGGTGCTGCCTGCGGGCCGTGGTGATGGCCTGAGCCAACCGATCGTCGAGCAGCAGGCGGTTCGGCAAGCCGGTCAGGTAGTCATGATGCGCCAGATAGGACATGCGCAGCGACATCGCCCGGGCGTGGGTCACATCGCGGAACACGATGACCGCGCCGGTGACCCGTCCCTGGCTGTCGTGAATCGGCGCCGCGGAGTCCTCTATCGCCGCTTGCGTGCCGTCTTTGCGGATCAACACGGAGCCTGCGCCGAGGCCGACGGCCCGGTCGAGCCGTATCGCCTCCCTCATGGGATCCCTGAGGCGGTGCGGCTTCTCGGAGTCGACGATCTGAATCACGTCGGTGAATGATCGTCCCAGCGCCTCGGCGGCGACACAAGCCGCCAGGGTCGCCGCCACTGGGTTGAGGTAGGTGACATGGCCCGCAACATCGGTGCTGACCACCGCATCGCCGATGGAATTCAAGGTCACCTGGGCTCGTTCCTTTTCGGCGAACAGAGCTTCGGCGAACGCCGCTCGCTCGAGCATGTTATGCAATGCCTTCGCCAATGAAGGGCCGTCGAGCGGGTCGTCCAGAATGTAATCCTGCGCGCCTCGCCGCACGGCTTGCTTGGCGATGTGCTCGTCCTCGGGACTGGCGAGAAGCAAGAGTGGGGTTTGATGCGATGCGCGCAGCACGGCCTCGACGATCTCGAGTGGCCGCCCACCTGGAAGCGACAGATCCATCAAGATCGCGGCAATGGCGCCGTGGGCCCGATCCTCGAGGCGCGCAACCGCGCGTTCGTAGCCGGCGATCCACTCGATGACGAAACGCGACTTGCTCGACTCCGCCAGCATGTCCTTGACCAGGGCGGCCTTCCACGGCCGGTCCTGGAGCAGTAGGATGGTTTGGCGCATCGTGGCCTCCTGGCAACCCACCTTTCTGGGCGACGTTGGGCAAAACTTTGGCCGAATGCCCGGCTTTTGTCTGTCTGTTGGCGAACATAGGGCGTGAGCCGATGAGCGCTCGCGGGCAGGGGCGGGATTTCAGGTAGGATGGCGGCCTGCATGACGAACACCGACCTCAGCGCCGTAGGCGATCATTTTCTGATCGGGCTGCGACCCACCGTGCAATTGGACGATCGTGACCGCGCGCTGCTCGAGGATCTGCGGCCCGCCGGCGTGATTCTCTACAAGAGCAACTTTTTGCACCACGAGCCGTACGATCAATGGCTGGACGCCCACGCGAGACTCATCGCCGAGGTGCGCGCCGCCGTGGGCCGGGACCGGCTGTTGATCGCGATCGATCACGAAGGGGGGAGGGTATGCCGCACACCGCCGCCAATCACCCGCTTCTCCTATGCCTCGCGGTGGGCCGGGCAGGCGGCCGGCGTCGGGCGGGCCATGGGCATCGAATTGGCATCGCTCGGGGTCAACCTGAATTTCGCGCCCGTGCTCGACATCCACAGCAACCCGGCGAATCCGGTGATCGGTGCGCGCGCCTTCGACACCACACACGACGCGGTGAGTGCCGCGGCATTGGCGTTCATGGCAGCCATGCAAGCCAATGACGTGCTGGCCTGCGGCAAGCATTTTCCGGGGCACGGAGACACGGACAAGGACTCGCATCGTGAGTTGCCGGTGCTGCATCAGGACCTCGCTGCGTTGATGTCGCGCGAGATACAGCCCTTCGTCGCGGCCATCGGCGCCCGGATTCCCATGATCATGACCGGCCACATTTTGCTGCCCGAAGTGGATCCCGCACAGCCGGTCACCTTGTCGCGGCGATTCAATCAGGAGCTGTTGCGCGACACGCTCGGGTTCGACGGCGTCATCGTGTCGGATGATATCGGCATGCATGCCGTGTCGACAATGTTCGATGATCCCGCCGCGGTCGTGCAGTTCCTGCTGGCCGGCGCCGATCTTCTGATGGTGTGCGCGCATTTGACCGATACCGGGCGCTGCCGGGGATTCGCCCGCTCGATCCTCGAGGCACAGGCGGACGGACGGCTCCCCGCGCCGCTCCTGGCGAGATCCCGAGAGCGAATTGCTGCCCTGCTCGCGCGGGCCCCGCAGAATGCCGTGCGGGGGTTATCCGCCGATATTTTCAGAGAACACCACACCGCCGGCGCGCTGTTCAGCGCCGACACCGTCGAGGTGGTGTAGAAGACAGGTGAGTCGGCGGCCGTGCGCTGCTCACGGGTCGGCGCCCCCACGGTGCGCAGTTTTTTTCGGGTTTAGGCGACGTCAAATCCGCCTGCCACCAGTGCTCCTCATTGAATGAGACCGTTGCGCAGGGCGTAGCCCGTCAGGTCGGCATTGCTGTGAAAATTCATCTTCTCGAGGATGCGGGCGCGATAGGTGCTGACGGTTTTGACGCTCAGGCTCAATTCCTGCGCGATGTCCGACACCAAGGCGCCGCCTGCGATTTTCCTGAAAATCTGGAATTCTCGGACCGACAACCGCGCGTGCAGCGGCTGGTTCTGGTCGCGCGCCGATTCCAAATCCGCCGCCATCGCTTCAGCGAGTGTGGCGCTCACGTAGCGCCGACCGCAGAGCACGGTGCGCACGGCTTTCAGAAGCTCCTCGGGAGAGCCATCCTTGGACAAATAGCCGCTGGCGCCGGCCCGCAGCACGTTGCGGGCGTACTGCTCTTCGGGCAGTCCGCTCATGATGAGCACCCGGACCGACGGGTAGCCGCTCACGACGTGTTTGAGGATGTCGAGCCCGCTGCGATCGGGCATATGGATGTCCATCAGCAACAGGTCCCAGTTCTGGCGTCGTAGTTGGTCCAGCGTCTCGTTTCCGCTGGAGGTTTCGCCAATATCGGTGATCGTGGATTCAGATTCCAGGAACTGCTTGTAGCCCGCCCTGACCACGGCATGATCGTCGGCAATGAGTACTTTCGACACCGTCGTATCCTCTTGTTTGATGAATGACTCGTCCCTTCTGGGATCAATCGTCCGTCATCGAGCGGATTCGATGCCATGCGAACCGGTCGTAAAATAAAGTCGGTTTCTTCCTACAGTTATTCCGGAGCCGGCCGATAGCCCCGAAAATGGAGCACCGTTGGGGAACACGGATCTCGATCGACGCGCCCGTGCGCTGGTATAGCGCCGCGGGCGCGGAACGGGACGGCCGGCTCTGCAATTTGAGCCTCAGCGGGGCATTCATCCGGGTCGACGTCGACCTCCGAATTCTCACCCCGCTCGCCGTCAGGATAGGGCCCGCCTTGTCTCCTCTCGATGCGTACGTCACCCGCTTGACCCGGGAGGGGGTCGGTGTGGAATGGTGTGAGTTCGCGCCCCCGACGGTCGCCCGTCTACTCAAGGCGATCAGCTCGTCCGACTGCGTGCTGCTGCGGCCGCGCCCGTGGCTGGTGCCTGAACCGAGAGAGCGGCCTGGGCAGGAGCGATTGCTGCGGGCCGGCTGACTGTTTCCAGCAGCAGGCCAATCGACACCGGTCAGGCCTGTTTACTGTGCGCTGCGCCAGCCTCCCCCCAGCGCTTTGAAGACCGCGATCTGGTCTTGAATGAGCGCCGCATCGGAAGCGGCGACGGCGGCATCGGCGCTGACCAGCGATTGCTCGGCCGTCAACAGGTCGAGATTGCTCAGCGAGCCTGCGAGGAATTCATCGTGGGCTATATCAAAGCCGCGGTGCGCCCGGGATTGCGCCTCGCTCAGCGATTGGCGGTAGTCGAGCGCGGACGCGTAGATCGCGAGCGCTTGCTCGGTCTCCTTGAGCGCGGTGAGCACGACGGAGTCGAAATTGGCGAGCGCCGCGGCCGCGGCCGCCTTGGCTTGACGCACCCGGGCACGCGGCAGCGATTGATTCGGAAAGTTCCAGCTGATGCTGGGACCGATGCCCCAGGTGAGTCCGGTCTGGGTGGTCAGCGCCTTGGGCTCGGTGGCCGCGCCGCCATACAGTCCCGCCAGGCTGATCTTGGGATACAGGTCGCCGGTGGCGACGCCGATCTGCGCCGTGGCCGACGCCAGCAGACGCTCCGCTCGGCGCACGTCCGGCCGCCTTTTCAGCAGCGCCGCGCCGTCCCCCGCCGGGATTACGGCGCTGAGACCGGGAGGGCGGTCGCAGGCTTCGAGCTCGGTGGGCGCATTGACCGGGGTGCGGCCGAGCAGGGCGGCGAGTTGGAACACCGCCGCGCGCCGCTGTCCTTCCAGAGGTGCGATGGCGGAGCGCGTCTGCGCCACCAAACCCTCCGCCCGCACCACGTCGAATTCGGAATTGGCGCCGGCGTCGTGGCGGCGCGTGGTGATGTCGCGCTCGCGGCTGACCACCTCCAGTGAATGTCGCGCCACCGTAAGTTGTTCGCCGATTGCGCAAATCTGTGCGTAGGCGCGCGTGGTCTCGGCGGCCACGACCACACGCAAAGTGTCGCGCGCCGCGGCCACCGCTTGTGCGTTGGCGTGCGATGCCTCGATCGAGCGGCGCACGCGGCCAAACAGATCCACCTCGTAGGAAACCTCGAGCACGTCCTCCAGCAGCCAGGTGGTTTGCGGGGGACGCCCGGTGAGTTCGAGTATCTCATCCGTGGTCGCATCCCGGCCGTCGATGCCGCCCACGGCGATGCGCGTCGACGGATAGCGGCCGGATCGGGCCGCGGCAAATAGCGCGCGTGCGGCAGTGAGATTGGCCTCGGCCGAGGCCAGATCGACGTTGGCCGCAAAGGCTTCGTGCAACAGGCCGTCCAGACGCGCATCGTTGTACAGCTTCCACCAGTCGTCCGGAGTTTCCGCGCTGCTCTCGTCGGCGGCGCGCAGCGACACGAACGGTGAGTCGGCACCCGGCGGCTGGTCGGGTTTTCGATAATCGGGTCCCACGCGGCAGGCGCACAGGAGTGCCGCGAACCCACCCACGGTCGCACCCCTCCAGGCCGCCGACACGCAACCGCGCCGGCTCATGGCGGCGCTGCATCCCGCGGCGCCGGATCGCGATCGCGGGGCGCGAACAACGGCCGCGCCGACGCGGGACCGATCGGCGCCGGCTTGTGGGCGACGGCCAGCAACAGCGCCACCGCCGTCAGCGCACCGATGGCGACGAAGCTGTCGATCACCGCCTGGGTGGTGGCGAGGCTGCGCACCAAGCTGCCCAACAGGCTCGCCGCGCGCACCGGTCCGGAGGCCGGGTCGCCCGCCCGCGCCGTCACGGCGGCGTAGCTCTGCAGCCGTTGCAGCACCTGCCCATTGCCGGATTGCACGTGCAGTCCGATGAGGTTCGATGCCACCTGGCCACGGACGCGCGCGAAAGTGACGACGAAGGCCTGGCCGATCTGTCCGCCGAGCAGCCGCGCGACCTGGACGCTCGCGCCGAAGGTCAACGCGTCCTGCGGCCGCAGGTGCAAGACGGCAAAGAACACCACGCCCGAGAGCGCGAAGCTCTGTCCCACCGCTTGCAGCAGTTGCGAGGGCAGGAATTGCTCGGAGCCCCAGATCGGGGTCAGCCCGTAGGCCACCATCAAGCAGGCGACACTGACGAAAATAAAGCCGATGGACGCGACCAGGCGCGGATCGGAGCGGCGCAGCATCAGGCCGGCCAGCGGGCAGAAGATCAACTGCGGCGCCGCGATCCACAGCAGGGTGTGGCCGACCTCGAGCGCCCGGTAGCCGCGCACCGACCCCAAAAAGAGCGGAATCAGGTACGCCGTCGACAGAATGGTCAGGCGCAGCAGCGCGATCAGCAGCAGCAGCCGCGGCAGGGGCTTTGCAAACGCGACTTTGAGGTTGAGCAGCGGCGCCGGCGTGCGCGCCTCGTGGGCGATGAACCCCAGAAACAGCACCCCTCCGGCGAGCAACAGGGACCATATCAATCCGGAATTCAGCCAGTCCAGGCGATTGCCCTGATCGAGCGCCGCATAGATCAGCGCCAATCCCGCCCCGCCGGTGATCAACCCGAACGCATCGGTGGGCGGCTTGGCGGCGGGCGGCTTGGTGCGCACCCCGAAGTGCAAACACAGCGCCATCACCGCCGCCAACGGCGCGCTCTGCCAGTAGATCCAGCGCCACGACTGATGGTCCACGTACCAGCCCTCGAGCGATGCTGAGATGTTGAGCGACAACTCGAGGTTCATGGCGTAGACGGCGATGCCGTACGCCCAGTACTTGGGGGGTGTGTTCAGCAGCACGAAACTCAAGGTGAGCGGCACGAAGCACCCCGACGTCAAACCGCCCGCAAATTGCAGGGCCAGGAGCGTGCTCAGGTTCGGGGACAGCGGCGTCAACAAGGAAATGACACCGAACGCCAAGGCGGCGGTGAGCAGCACGCGCCGCGGGCCGAACGCGGCGCCCATCCACACCGCCGCCGGCGCGACCAGCATCTGCGCCACGGTTTGCGCGGTGGTAATCCAGGCTCCCTCGTCGAAACCCGCGTGGACGTTGGCGCGAATATCGGCCAGCCCAAACGTCGACAGCCGCCCATTGAGCGTGGAGATGAATGTGCCCATCAGCACGGCGAGCAGACCGAGCCACGGGATCCGGGTCGGAACCGCGGCTGGCGGTGGCGGGGGGACCGAGGTCGGCGTCGAGGTCGAGGGCGGGGGCGAGGTAGGTGTCGTCGGCGGGGGCGGCGGTTGTGCGCTCATCGGTGAGTCTCCCGCGTGTCGACCCGGGCGACGACCGACATGCCGGGAAACAGCCGCTCGCCGACACCGTCGGCGTCGTCGATCGCAATCTTGACCGCGATACGCTGCACGACCTTGGTGAAATTTCCGGTGGCGTTGTCCGGCGGCAGCAGCGCGAACTGCGATCCGGACGCGGGCGCGAATGCGAGCACGTGGCCGCGCAGGGTATGCCCGGGGAAGGTATCCACCTTGATCTCCGCGTGCTGGCCCACCGCCATGCGGGTGAGTTGAGTCTCCTTGTAATTGGCGATGATCCAGAGGTGCGGCAGGGGCGTGAGCGTCGTGATCTGGGTACCGACGCCGACGTACTGGCCGGGTTTCACCTGCCGTTGACCGACCACGCCGTCCTGGGGGGCGAGGATGCGTGTGTAACTGAGATTCAAATTGGCGATTTGCAGATTGGCGCGCTGCCCGGCGGTGGCCGCCTCCACTTGCGCGAGTTGCGCCGTCAGCACGCCCGCCTGATCCTCCGCCGCCTGTGCCTGCGCGTGGTTCTGCGCCAGCTGCGCCTGCAGCTGCGCCCGCTGCGTCTCGAGTTTTTCCGCAGCCTCCGCCGACGAGGAGCCGGATTCCAGCAGCCGATGCTGACGGGCCAGATCGCGCGTGTTCTGCTCGAGCGCAGCCGACGTCGCGCTGATGACGGCCTTGGCTGCCTGCACGTTGGCGCCTTGCAGTTCACGTTGCGCTTTCAGGGCGTCGGCCTGCGCCACCGCGGCGGCGACGTTCGCTTCGGCCTGTGCCACCGCCGCGCGGTAGTCGACGTCGACTATTTGCGCAAGCAGCTGGCCGCCGTGCACATGCTCATAGTCCTGCACCGGCAGCTCGCGGATGTAACCTGCGACTTTGGACGCGATCGGCGTGACGTCGGCCTGCAGATAAGCGTCGTCCGTGGTTTGCCAGGCCGCGTCGCCTTGCCAGTAATTCCATCGGGTCGCCACGACGATCAATATGCCGATGGCGACGATGAAGACGAGTGCGCGCCAGATCACCTCGCGAAACGTCGGCCAATCGACCTTGAATTGCGGTTCACTCACAACGGACTCCCTTCAGAACCGCTTGCATGGACTGACGAATGCATAACGGTTACCGTGTGGGTGATTGTACACGGCGAAAATCGGCTCCCCCCTGCCGCAGCAGATGGACCTCCAGTCCGGCAGGCTGCCAGGCGGCGGCCGATGCGGCAATTTTCATCACCAATCGGAGCACCGAGTGAAGCCTTGCAGAGCGTTGATGGGAGCAGTGGCCGCCGCGGCCCTTGGCCTCGGTGTGTCGGCGGCCGTGGCAGGCCCCCGTACAAGCAAACCCCCACCGTCAGATTCGTCCACCTACAGCCCCGAGCTCAACACCGGCAGGGATGCCTTGCGTCAAATCGTGCAGGAGCTCTGCGTGGTGCATTGGACCCAGAAACAAGACCCGGCACCGTGTCTGCGGGTATTCCTGCCGGACTCGAAGACGGTCAACTCCGGCTATGCCGTGCTCGCCGATCGCAAAGGGGGAGCTCATTACCTTTTGATTCCGACGCAGACCATGGCCGGCATCGACGCGAGCGAGCTGCTCGACACCGACATGCCCAATTACTTTGCGGAAGCGTGGCGTGCGCGCGATTTGATCACCGACTATGTGGGACATGCGGTGCCGAGAACGGCGGTCGGGATCGCCATCAACACCGCGCGTTCCCGCACTCAAGATCAATTTCATATTCACATCGAATGCCTGCGGCAAGACGTCGCCGATGCGCTGCATGCGGCGGCCGGCCAGATCGGCGACCGCTGGGCGCCGGTGATGGTGACCGGATCGACCTACCAGGGAAAGCGCGTGATGGGCGACGGCTTGGACGGCGCGAATCTGTTCGAGCTGCTGGCCAACTTGAGTCCCGACGTGCGCCATCACATGGGGGACTACACCCTGGTGGCTGCCGGCATGCAATTCGCGGACGGTCCCGGTTTCGTCATCCTGACCGGTACGGGGCCGACCGGCGAGCTGCTGCTCGACGCAAGTTGCGCCGTGGCCGGCGCCGGCGGTTGACCCCAGACGTGGTGCCGGCGCCGGCGGTTGACCTCAGGCGCGCGGTGGCGGCGCTCGCGGTTGGGCCAGCAATTGCACCCAGAACAGCCCGCGCCGCGACGCTCGGCCGGCCGCGTAGGCGATGCCCATCTCGGCAAACCGCGGATCCATGATGTTTTCGCAATGGCCGGGACTGTCCAGCCAGCCTTGCACGACTTCGTCGGCCGATTGCGGGCCGTAGGCAATGTTCTCGCCCACCAACGTCTCCTCGTACCCGACCGCGCGCACGCGCTGCGCCGGCGAATGTCCGGCCCGATCCTCGTGCTCAAAGTAGTCATGTTCCGCCATGTCCGCTGCGTGTCCGAACGCCACGTTGGCGAGGGTGTCGGATAGCCGGACCGGCGGCGCGGGTCCGAACGCATGGGCGCCGCAGTGGGTGCCGCGGGCGCGCACCTCGTTGATGAGCTGCAGTGTGCGCGATGACAGGGACGCAGCCTGCGACGGGGTGGGCAGCGCATACGGCGAGGCCAACACCAGCCAGGTGTCGCGGCCGCGGCGATAGACGCCGAGGTCGCGCAATTTGCGATCCCCCAGCGTGGCGCACCCCGAGCGTTTCAGCGATTCCATGGTGGACGATTCCGGGCCGCTGATATGCACCGCCGCGAGTGCGTTTGCCGAGTAGCCGTTCCGGGACGCCGCCGCCTTCGGGGCAAGCCCGGCGGCCCACTGCTCCGCCGCACGATCGAGCACGGGATCGTGATGCAGAGCACCTGCCGCCGGTTGGGTGCCGCCGCACCCGCCCAGGCGCAGCGTTTGCACCGCGGAGAGTACATCGGCATGCACCGCGGGACTTGCAGCGGGCGCCGCGGGACTTGCAGCGGGCGCCCCAAGACTTGCGCATAGCCCGCACACGACCCCGAGCCATGCTTGAATTGCGCCAATCTTGTTCAGTATTCGCTCCCGGTTATCGCCGTTTCCGCCATTCCCGATCGTTCCGCAGGTGTTTAAGGAGAACGCGCGAACGCGACCCGGGATGACCGCAGGGGGCGGTACCCGGTCACAGAAGCGTCGGGTCACAATGAGTCATCTGCAGCTGTTCGAGGAGAACGCGCGAATGCGGCGCTCAAAAGCGGCGGCATGAGCGTCGTATAATGCCAGCCACGTCGTCGGCGAGGCAGGAATGGGCAGCAACGCGCAAGCATTCGAGCAATGGATCAGAACATCCTTCGTGCAGATGAACACGGAATTGGAGGATCTATACTTTGCCCGGCCGGATCGCGCCCAGGTGATCGGCTGCGGCGACTCGATCAAAGCGGCGTTGCGCGACGAGGGTCACGGCTTCGTCGTCGCACTGCTGGCGGAGGGGAACACCGGCGAGGGTTTCGACAGCGCCTACGGGGTGCTCGGCAGCGTGGGTTTGTATCTGGGTGCGCTGCGCCGGCATGAGCTCAGCAACCCGGCGCGCGAACAGCGCTCGCCGTTTGCGGAGGCATCGTCCCTGGCGCTGCATGTCGGTGCATCGTTGGGAGTGGCGCCGCGATTTGCGACCGCGCATTTGGCGACCTACAACAAGGCGCAAGCCGGCATCCGCAAGAGCTTCACCTCGTTGCGCGACGAGTTTCTGTTCATCGACGAGAACACGCGGGGAATCCTCTCCCTGCAGTGCGCCGCGGACGCGCTCGCCCGCATCGTGCACATCGGCGTCTCGAGTCCGGTGGCGGACGTGCTGTTCGATGCGGCCAAGCAGGCGCTGCGCGACGTGGTCCGGTTCAACGGCAGGCTGATGCTCGAACTCGACGTCGAGCGCTTCTTCTACTCGGTGCGCCCGTACTACAAACCCTATCGGGTCGGCCGCCAGGAGTATCGCGGCGCCAATGCCGGGGACTTCTCCGGCATCAACGAGATCGACCTGCTGCTCGGTCTGTGCAGAGCGAACGATCCCTACTATGCGCAACTGCTGGTCGACAAGATGCTGTTCATGCCGCCGGCGGATCAGGCGCGGCTGCGCGACTGCATGACGCGCACCAGTCTGCTCGACGAATTGCTGGCGCTCGCGGAGCAATATCATCGGACCGACTGGTTTCAGCGCAACGCGCGCGCGTATCTGGAGGTTTGCGAGCTGTTCGGCCAAACCGCCGCCCAGCACCATGACGGGCTGGTGCGGCGCTTCATCGAGGCGCCCGCGGCGGCTCTCGGCCCTGGCGATCTGTCCGGGATCACCGCCAGCGGGCCGCCGCTGCCGGTGCTGCTGCGCTCCTTGGAGGTGCTGCGCGATATGCGGCTCGCGGTAGACCGGCCGGACATCAGCAACCGCCACGCCGACCTGGACCGGCTGCGGCGCGCCTTGTAGCGCACCACCCGCAGCGCGCCTTCACGGCACCGGCCACGCGTCCCTATGGCTCGCCACACGCGCCGCGGTTTGTTTGGCACCGGCTGCGGCGCACCCTGTAGCGCACTGGCTGCGCCGCCTTGTTTCGCACCGGCCGCTCGCCTTGTTAAGTCCATCTCGGACCGGCGCTCGGGCTCTCGCTAGAGTCCGGGTGAACGAACCGAGGGCGGGATATGTCGAGGTGCGCATGACGGCGATGACTCAGGAGCAAGCCAAGGCTTACATCTACAAGCTGCTCACGGCCATGAGCCGCGCGGGGGGCTCCGATCTGTTCATTTCCCACGAATTCCCGCCGAGCATGAAAACCCACGGCACCATGCGGCCGATCAGCCCGCAGAAACTGACCGGCGAGGTGACCCGGCAGCTCGCCATGAGCATCATGAACCAGCGCCAGCAGGATGAATTCGCCAAGGAACTCGAGTGCAATTTCGCTATTTCGATTCCGGACGTGGCGCGATTTCGCGTCAATGTGTTCGTCCAGCAACAGCACGTCGGCATGGTGATCAGAACCATACCGGCCGAAATTCCGGACTTCGCGACGCTCGCGCTGCCCGAGATTCTCAAGGAAATCGTCATGACCAACCGCGGCCTGGTGCTGGTCGTGGGCGCCACGGGCTCGGGAAAGTCGACATCGCTCGCGGCCATGATCGACCATCGCAACCGCTCGTCGCCCGGTCACATCATCACGGTCGAAGATCCGGTCGAGTTCGTGCATCAATCGCATCAATCGTTGGTGACGCACCGCGAAGTCGGCGTCGACACCCATTCCTGGCATCACGCGCTCAAAAACACGCTGCGCCAGGCGCCCGACGTGATACTGATCGGCGAGATACGCGACGCCGAGACGATGGAACACGCGGTGGCCTTCGCCGAAACGGGCCACCTCTGTCTCGGGACACTGCATGCCAACAGCGCCAGCCAAACCATTGAGCGCATCATCAATTTCTTCTCCGAGGAACGGCGCAAACAGTTGCTGATGGATCTGTCGAGCAACCTCAAGGCCATCGTCTCGCAGCGCCTGATCCGAAAGCCCGACGGCAAGGGCCGCAGGGCGGCCATGGAGATTCTGATCAACACACCGATCATCGCCGAGAAAATCCTCAAAGGGGAGTTTCACGAGATCAAGGCCATCATGTCGAAGTCGCGCGAGCTGGGCATGCAGACCTTCGATTGGTCCTTGTTCGAACTCTACAACGACGGCGATATTTCCTACGAAGACGCGATCCGCAACGCCGACTCGGCGAACGAATTGCGTTTGAACATCAAATTGAACGCCACCCGGGAAGTGCCGGGGCTGTCCCTGGCCGACGGCTGACCGCGAGGCATCCCCCGGCAGTGGCACACGAGTCGGGTGGGTCGCTGCGCACTCACGGCGGATGAACGCTCTGTCGATGGGAATGCGTGCCTCGGACTTCGGGCACTGTCGATGGGCTTGGCCGGCCTCTGATTTCGGGCACCGTCGATGGGCTTGGCCGTGCCTCGGATTTCGGGCACTGTCGATGGGCTTCGCCGTGCCTCGGATTTCGGGCACTGTCGATGGGCTTCGCCGTGCCTCTGATCAAGAGCGAAGCGCGCTCAAGATGCCTTCGCTCAGGATACCTTTCTGACGTCCTCTACATCGACGATCTGCAGATCGATGTCACCGCCCAACTCCTCGAGGAACAGCGGGTTGTCGGAGAGGATTTGGCGGCCCATGAAGGCGATCTTCTTCCATTCGTCGCTTTGCCGGTAGTTGGGGCGGTCCTGCGCGAGCTTCTGCACCACCTCGAGGAA
>Ga0116229_10008679_pt1 | contig 15713 bp, 11 predicted proteins | sample S1TSphgellanicum_3_FD_87313 | JGI IMG/M metagenome (GOLD analysis project Ga0116229, IMG submission 87313) | Host-associated microbial communities from peat moss isolated from Minnesota, USA - S1T2_Fc - Sphagnum magellanicum MG | ecosystem: Host-associated > Plants > Peat moss > Unclassified...
AATCACGCCTGCGTTTCGCTTGTTGACGAAGTCGTCGAAATGGTCGACGACCAACTGTTTCATTTCGGATAAAGTGAGATGGGTAGCCATATCTGTGGGTTCTGTTTAAGATTTCGACTAACAACATAGCAGCGGAACAACGACCTGGGAAGTACGCACAATTTTGTAAGCTCCCTGTTTTAAGATCCCTGAGTCAGGAGTAGCCGGGCCAGAGATGAAACAACACTTCGGATGTCCGATCCAGGCGACGTCAAACGTAATTGCCGGCAAGTGGAAGGTTCTAATCCTGTGGCATTTGTCGTTCGCGTCCAGTCGCTTTAGCGAACTAAGAGATTTGCTCCCCGGCGTTAGCGAAAAAGTCCTGGCGGCGCAACTTCGCGAACTGGAAAAGGATGGCCTGCTGGTACGAACGACGACGCCGAACGTGCCTGCCCGAGTCGACTACCGGCTCAGCCTCGCAGGCGAAAAGCTCATTCCCATCATGAAAACGATGTGCGATTGGGCAGGAATCTACTTGGGCGTACAGCCCAATTTCCCAAGTCGCGGCACAGCAGTTGTGGGATCGAAACATCTTTCGCTAACGAACGGCAAGTCGGAGCTGAACGGCAACCCCTCGAAGTAGGCCTCACGTCCGTTTCAAGAGAATGCCTAATCGCCGGGTGCCCCATTCAAGTTTTCTTCTGGCTTGAGTGGGATTCACAAATCCCCCCTCCAAAACAAACTGTCATACTAAAAACAGGAGTAAGAACATGGCATCACCCACCCACGGCATCGCCCCCACCCCCCAATCCCTTCCCGGAGTCGCCAACATCGTCGCCATCGGCTCCGGCAAAGGCGGAGTGGGCAAGACCACCCTAGCCGTCAACCTCGCCGTCGCGCTGGCGAAGCTCGGCCACAAGGTCGGCCTCATCGACGCCGACATCTACGGCCCCAACGTCCCGCTGATGATGGGCTCGGGACGGCAGCCGCGCATTCTCGAGGGCAACATGATCGAGCCCATCGTCGCCCACGGCGTCAAGGTCATCTCGATCGGCTTCATCTCGCCGGGCGACAAACCGATGGTTATGCGCGGCCCGATGCTCCACCAGATCATCCGCCAGTTCCTCCAACAAGTGCAATGGGGCGAGCTCGACTTCCTGCTCGTCGACCTCCCGCCCGGCACCGGCGACGTCGTCATTTCGCTAGTGCAGACGGTGCCGTTGACTGGAGCCGTCGTCGTCTCTACCCCCTCCGACGTCTCGCTGCAAGACGCCCGCAAGGCGCTCGAAATGTTCCACCAGGTAAACGTCGAAGTCCTCGGCATCGTCGAGAACATGAGCCACTTCACCTGCCCCCACTGCCACCAGGAGATTGACATCTTCTCCAAAGGCGGGGCCGACCGCATGGCCAAGCAATTCGGCATCGCGTTCCTGGGATCGATCGAACTCGACCCCGAAATCCGCCACGGCGGCGACACCGGCCTCCCGGTGGCCCTAGCCGGAGAAGGCTCCCCGCAAGGCGGCCAGTTCTACAAAGTAGCCAAGCAAGTCGCCGAACTAGCGATCGCGCAGTCGGCCAAGACGCAGGATGTCTTGGAGATCAGTTAGCCGACAATCAGCCGGACTGATCGGCTGAGCAAATTCTGTTGGAAGCCGAGGCCTAAACAGGCTGCGAGGGTTGGCAGCAGCTTAGCGGATATCCGAACCCGCAGTTGCCTGCGCCGCTCATCGGCTACTCGGAGCCGAACGCGCTCGTCGACACCGGCACTCGACTCGTCGACGTCGACGGAGCCATTCGGCGACTTTTTTCCCGGCACTTGAAGCTGCCGCTTCCACTTCGCTGAATTCAGCCTCGGTGAGCCTGGTGGCAATCGACTTTCCACGAGCACTCTCGTTACCGGATAAGCCTGGGGGCGGCTGAGCAATCACTAGCGGCTTGTCGGGAGAGGAGGCCATCGAGGTACCCTTCGCCGACTGTCGTACCTCGATACTTTGGATGCGGTCGCCCATTCAACCGGCATCTAATTGACCCCGAGGCGCGCTCTATTATCGTCGTCACCCTCCGTTTTGGGCGTTTACAACCGGAAACGCCGCAAAGCACTCCGCATTGAAAACTCGGCGCTTGGCTTCGCAGAGCCGGCAGTTATTAGAAGGTTTAGAACATGAAAAGATGGGGGCACATTATCCATCCCGATCAACGTTTATTCTTAGGGAACTTGACTTTTCGCAGTGACACTCCAATTTGAGCATTATTGACCACATTCGTGGCTAACTCCGTGCGACCTTCTAGAGGTACCTCGATCGTATCGTGACACAATAAGGCCCAAATGCTCCGCGTGATACGTTTGCCCTCCCGGCTTTCCACTCCGGCCTTGTGTCTCGCAGTGCTTGCGGGATGCCACAAGGCTGCGCCGCCCCCGCCGCCTCCTTTATCCGTCGATACAGCACCCGCTCTGGTCGAGACCGTGCCCATTTTCGGCGAGTGGGTGGCCACGCTCGACGGCATGGTCAATGCCCAGATCCAACCACAGGTTGGTGGCTACGTGATCCGCCAGGACTACAAAGAAGGAACCGAGGTTCACAAGGGACAGGTGCTCTTCGAGATCGACCCCCGTCCTTGGCAGGCCACGGAAGACCAGGACAGCGGATCGCTGGCGCAGGCCCAGGCGCAGTACAGATTGGCGACGATCAACGTTATTCGGGATACGCCTCTTGTCCAGGCGCATGCCTACGCGCAAAGCTCCTTGGATACAGAGCTCGGAACGCAGGAAGCCGACAAGGCCTCGGTGGAGAGTGCGGAAGCCACGCTGGAATCCGCGAAGCTCAATGTGGGATTCACCAAGGTAAGATCGCTGGTCGATGGGATCGCTGGCCAGGCCGTAATCCAGGTCGGCAACCTCGTATCCACAAGCTCTCAAATGGTGGAAGTATCCCAGGTCAACCCGATTAAGGTGTACTTCTTCATCAGTGAGCAGGAGTACATGTCGCTTTCTGCGCGCGTTCGATCCGAAGGAAAGACGGACCTGTTGAGCAGCGGCGATACCCTGCCGCTCAAGTTGACATTGGCCAACAACCAGACGTATCCGAAGATGGGCCATGTGATCTCCGTTGACCGCGCGGTCAGCACACAGACTGGAAGCATTCGTATCGCTGCCAGTTTTGCCAACCCTCGCAACTTGCTGCGGCCAAGCCAGTTTGGTACCGTTTCGGCTCAAACGGACGTGCTGAAAGATGCCGTCCTCATTCCGCAGCGCGCCGTGAATGAATTGCAAGGTCTGTACCAGGTCGTGGTGGTGGGCGCGGACGATATCGCCCATCTGCGCACGGTCACGCTCGGACCTTCGATTGGTACAAATACTGTCATCCTGACGGGCATACAGGGCGGCGATCAAGTCGTCACCGAAGGCGTCGACAAGATCAAGGAAGGCATGAAGGTCACGCGGCATCTTACAACTTCATCCGCGCGGCCCCAAACGCCGTCACAGGCTCAGAAGCCCCAGGGGAACTGACCATGTCCAAGTTCTTCATCGGACGGCCTATCGTTGCCATTGTGATCGCGATCCTGATGGTCGTCGGTGGCGTGGTTTCGATCTTGAGCCTGCCGACAGCTCAGTTTCCGAACATCGTCCCGCCAGAAATCCTCGTGCAAGCCACGTATCCAGGGGCGGATGCGAAGACCCTGGAGCAGTCCGTCGTTACACCGATCGAACAGCAACTCAATGGCGTGGACAACATGAACTATATGTATTCCACGAGCGCCAGTAACGGCGCGGCTCAGCTGACGGTCGATTTCGATGTAAACACCAAGCCCGACGACGACCAAATCCTGACGCAACTTCGCGTCTCCCAGGCACAGAGTCAGTTGCCCACAGAAGTTCAACTTGGCGGCATCACGGTCCAGAAGTCGCTGTCGTCGCCGTTGATGCTGCTCTCCGTGTCTTCGCCAAAGTCCACCTATGATTCCACCTTTCTGGCGAATTACGCGTACATCAACCTGGGCGACCAGTTGGCTCGCGTCAAAGGTGTTTCCCGTGTACAGGTCTTCGGGGCCGGCCAATACGCACTGCGCATTTGGCTCAAGCCGGACCAGATGGCGAAGCTGGGTGTCACCGTAACCCAGATAACAAATGCCCTGTCGGTCCAAAACAATGTCAATCCGGCCGGCCAGATTAACGGCGAACCCGTCCCTGGCAATCAAGATTTCACCTACAACGTATTGACGCAAAGCCGTCTCGTGACCGTCGAGGAATTCGGCAATATCATCCTCACCTCGAACATAAATGGTTCCGTGCTGCATCTCAGGGACGTTGCCCGAGTCGAGTTGGGTGCGCAGACCTACAATCTCGCCGCTCGCTTCAATGGCAAACCCTCAGCCATTCTCGCCATCTATCAACTGCCTGGATCGAATGCAGTGCAATGCGCGAAGGACGTTCGCGCGGCCTTTGCGCTACTCTCCGCGGACTTCCCCGCGGACATGCACGCCGACGTCGCGCTCGACACGACGGCGGCTGTCAACGCCGGCATTCACGACATCCTGACGACTCTCGTAATCGCGCTGGCGCTTGTGATCCTCGTGGTCTACATCTTCCTGCAAAGCTGGCGCGCAACTCTGATCCCACTGCTGGCCGTCCCCGTCGCGCTCATTGCCACATTCATGGTGTTTCCGCTACTGGGCTTTTCCATCAATACGCTCTCCTTGCTTGGCTTGGTGCTTGCCATTGGACTCGTCGTGGATGATGCCATCATCGTCGTCGAGGTTGTCACTCGGCTTATCGAAGAAGGGCTGAGCCCTCGCGACGCCGCCATCAAAGGCATGGGAGAGGTCGCCAGCCCTGTCATCGCAATCGCACTGATCCTTTCCGCGGTCTTTATCCCGACTGCGTTCATTCCGGGCATCACCGGGAGACTGTATCAACAGTTCTCCATCACGATCGCGATTTCAGTCATCTTCTCGGCATTCAACGCGCTGACGCTGAGCCCCGCCTTGTGCGCGCTATTGCTCAAGCCGAAATCAAAGGACGCCAAGGAATCCATTCGCACCCGATTTTTCAATGGGTTCAATGGAATCTTCGGACACGTGACCGATAAGTACATCAGCACGTCCGGCTGGTTGGTGCGAAAGTCCGGTATTGCTTTCGTGCTCCTCGTCTGCATCACCGCGGTAGCTCTTTATCTCGGCATCCATCTGCCGGGAGGATTTCTCCCCACGGAAGATCAGGGCTATTTCTTCGTTGCGCTTCAACTTCCGCAAAGCTCTTCGCTCAAGCGCACTTCGGAGGCTTCCGTCGACGTTGAAAATGATCTCATGAAGGTTCCCGGCGTCGAGAGCGTCTCCTCGGTGATAGGGTTCAGCTTGCTCAGCGCCACGCAGAGCACATATAACGCTTTCTTCTTCGTCAGTCTGAAAGACTGGAGCCAGCGCAAGGCGCACGACCAGCAATTCACCGCGATCCAGACGAATCTCACGAAGGCGCTTGGAGGAGTCAAGCAAGGGATCGCGTTCTCGTTTCCCCCACCAGCCATTCCAGGCGTCGGCAGCTCGGGTGGCGTCACGATGGTGCTGGAAGACAGAACCGGCAAGAACGACTCTACCTTCCTGGCACAGAACGTCTACAAGTTTCTAGCGGCAGCGGCGAAACGCCCAGAGATTGCAGTGGTCATCCCAACCTACTATCCAAGTGTTCCGCAACTTCGGGTCGAGGTGAACAAAGAGAAGGTGTCGCAACAGCAGGTTGCGTTGAGTGATGTCTACACCGCACTCGGCGCCTTTCTGGGTGGAGATCTGGTGAACTACTTCAACCGCTTCGGAAGACAATGGCAGACTTATGTCGAAGCCGACGGAATATATCGACAAGACATCAAGAACATAGATCAGCTTTACGTTCAGTCCAGCAACGGCAGCCGCGTCCCATTGAGTGCGCTTGTGAATGTAAAGCGAACCACCGGGCCGGAGTTTACGACTCGCTTCAATGAGTATGAGGCCGCGACGCTAACCATTACTGGCGCGCCCGGCTTCAGCTCCGGGCAGGTGATGGCCGCGCTGGAGCAGGTGTTTGCGCAGTCCATGCCGAAAGGAATGGGGTATGACTACGAGGGCATGAGCTTTCAGGAACATCAAGCGGCAATCGGCCTCCCGGCGTGGGTCGTCTATGCGATCTCCATCTTTCTCTGCTTTCTGATTCTCGCGGCGCAGTACGAGAGCTGGTCGTTGCCCTTCGGTGTTCTCCTCAGCACGCCGGTCGCCATCTTTGGTGGCTATCTTGCGCTGACCCTCCGTCATCTGGAGAACGATGTGTATGCGCAGATTGGCCTGGTCATGCTCATTGGGCTTGCGGCGAAGAACGCAATCTTGATCGTGGAGTTTGCAAAAGGAAAGTACGAAGAGGGTGAAAGCATCTACGACGCAACGTTGGCAGGCGCCAAGCTACGTTTTCGCCCTATTCTGATGACGGCCTTCGCTTTCATCTTCGGTTGCGTGCCGTTGTGGTTTGCGAGCGGGGCGGGAGGCGTTTCGCGTGAAATTCTCGGAACGATCGTCATCGGTGGGATGACTGCGGCGACGCTGATCGCGGTCTTGCTCGTTCCTGTCACCTACTCCTTGTCGGAGCGGATTTCACAGCGATTCGGCCCGACGAAAAGCGCGGGTCTGGATGAAAAGCATCCTCCCGAGGAACCCGCTCCCACGCAACCACCCGTCGGCACTCCGCCAGGATCGGTCGCTCCTCTACCGGAGGCCGCATGAAACGCATTGCGATCTCCCTTGCGACCCTTGGGGCCATGGTTGCAATCTCGGGGTGCAGGATGGGCCCGAATTACAAGCGCCCCGCGATCGCAAACAATCCTGCGACGTTCCGTGGAATCACGGCTCCTGACATTCAGCAGGCGCCGGGGGCCACGCCGCTGGGCGCGCAGAAATGGAATACGGTCTTCACCGACCCGGTGCTCCAGGAACTCATCGCCGAAGCGATCAAGAACAACTACGACGTGAAGATTGCGGCCGACCATGTGCTGGAGCAGCAAGATCAGCTAGGCATAACGAGAGCGGCTCAGTTTCCAACGCTGACTGCCGGGGGAACATATGATGCGCTGGGTCTGCCAAGCAGCCTTCTCAAGAGTCTCAATAGCGGAAGCAGCACGAGCGGCAGCTCAAGCACGTCAACCAACTCGCATTCCGGTGGCATCACCGCCTCGGCGGCATGGAACCTCGACTTTTGGGGCTTGTACCGGCGGGAGACAGAGGCCCAGCGCGCCTATGTCCGCGCCACCGTCTGGGCCCAGCAGACGACCTACAGCACTCTTGTGGAAGACGTTGCCACCGACTACTACGAACTGCGCACCCTCGATGCGGAGCTTGAACTGACAAAGCAGACCCGGGATGCGCGTCAGAGCACCCTTGACCTGACAACGACTCTATACAAAGGGGGCAACGACACCCTCGCCGACGTCAAGCAAGCGGAGGAGCAGCTCTACGCCGCGGAAGCAAACATTCCCGACTACGAACGACAGATCGAGCAGCAGGAGAACCAGTTGGCGTTGCTGCTCGGTCGCAATCCCGGACCGATAGCACGCGGATGGTCCATCGCCGAAACACCGCATCCGGTCGGCGTGCCCGCCGGATTGCCGTCGGAGCTGCTGGAACGAAGACCCGACATTCGCCGCGCCGAGGAATTGCTCGTGCAGGCCAACGCCAACATCGGGGCTGCGAAGGCCCAGTTGTTTCCGCAGTTCTCGTTGTCTGGAGAAGGCGGCAATTCGACCAGTCAGCTCAAGGGTCTCGTGGATGCAAAGAATTTCTACTACTACGCCTACGGCAGCGTCAGCCAACAGATCTTCGACGGCGGCAAGCTGCGGAACAATCTCCGCTACTATAAAGCGCAGGATCAGGAATATATCGACACCTACCAGCAAACCATCGCCGGGGCGCTGCGCGATGTCTCCAATGCCCTGATCGCCTACACGAAGACGAGGGAATATCGGGAGAAGCAGACAGCGCAGGTCGCATCCGCAGCCGAGGCGGTTCGACTTGCGGAATCACTTTACAAGGGCGGATCGACAAGCTATCTGCAAGTACTGACCAGCGACTACACACTTTACAGCGCACAGCTCTCTTTGGCCACAGCTCAGCGACAAGAGGCGCTCGCCATGGTGACGCTGTATGACGTCCTGGGTGGCGGATGGTGATGAGTCACTTGGAGCATGATCGCCCCGAACAAACCCGTCTCGCTGGCTTGTCATACTTCTGGTGCCTCGTGGCGGGTAGTCCTCAGCAGAAAAGGCAGGCATGAAAGTCTTCGCCAACTTTTTCTCGCTGACCGGAAAGTTGAGCTACTTTGGCCTGAGAGCGCTCGCGTCTGTTTTCGTGCCGCCTTATGAGTGGCAATACCTGTTTATGCAGGTCGAAGCGATCGGTTGGCAATCGGTGCCGCTTATCGCGGCCGCCGGCCTTGCCTTGGGAGTGGTGATGACGCTTCACACCCGGAGCACTCTCGTGATTTTTGGGGCGGAATCCGAGGCGCCCCACTTGCAATCGGCCGCCTTCTTTAATGAGCTGGGCCCTCTGGTGACTGGATTGTTAGTCGCCGGAAGAGTTGGCGCCGGCATCGGTGCAGAGCTGGCGAACATGCGCGTCACGGAACAGATCGACGCCATTGAAGCGATCTCTATCGACTCTTTCAAGTTTCTGGTCGTCACGCGTATTATGGCCTGCATTCTCGCGCTGCCGCTATTGACCGTCTTCATGGATTTCGCCGCGCTGCTCGGCGGCTACTTTTCCGAGTTCGCCATCTCGCACATGTCGTTCGAGCGTTATCTGAGTAGCGCCTTCAACTCAATGGACTGGGCCAACTACATTCCACCGACGCTGAAGACCGCCGTCTTCGGCCTTATCATCGGCATCGTCTCCTGCTATTACGGATACACCACCAATGAAGGCTCCGACGGAGTACGTCGAGCTGCCACCAACAGTGTGGTCCTTTCCTCACTCCTTATCATTCTGTCGGATGTGGTCCTGGTCAAGACGATCTTCTTCTTCTTCCCGGGGAATGCCCTATGAGCGCGCCGCTGCCAATCCAGTTCATAGAAGTGTCGAAAGGCTTCTCCGACAAGAAGGTATTAGTGGATGTATCTTTCTCGGTCGCCGAAGGCGAAGCCTTGTGCTTCATGGGGCGAAGCGGCACTGGCAAGAGCGTCACGCTCAAGATGATGATTGGATTGCTGAAGCCGGATAGCGGGCAGGTATGCATTCAAGGAGAAAACATCGTGCCGCTAGCTGAGAAGGACCTCTCACGGGTGCGTCGCAACATCGGTTTTGTTTTCCAGAGCGCGGCATTGTTCGATTCCTTTAGCGTCGGGCAGAATCTCGCGTTGCCACTACAGCGCTTCGACAAGTCGAAGTCTCCGTCCGAGATCAAGCAAGCTGTCGAGGAAACGCTCTGCTCGGTCGGCCTTGAAAATGCGAAGGACAAGCTCCCCGTGGAGCTATCCGGCGGAATGCGCAAACGGGCCGGGCTGGCAAGAGCGCTTGTGCTCAATCCCAAGGTATTGCTGGTCGACGAGCCGAGCAGCGGGTTGGACCGGATCACTGCGGCTGAGATAGACGAGCTGCTGCTCAAGGTGAAAACCGAGCGGCACACGACGTTGGTCATTGTGACCCACGATACGCATGGCGCGCGGAAAATCGCCGACAAAATTATTGTGCTCGATCAGGGCCGGATGGCAGGCTTTGGCACCATCGGCGAGTTGGAACGAAGCGATAACCAACTCGTGCGAGAGCTGACTTCGGAGGCACTGGTATGAAAAATAGCTTTGTCGTCGCAGGCGTCTTTGTCGTCTCCGCGCTCGTGCTGTTCAGCGTCGGGCTGTTCCTGATCGGCAATAGTCACAAGCTCTTCGCGCACCACCTCGACTTCTATACGGAAATGTCCGGCGTGAACGGCGTCACTCGGGGATTGAAAGTTCGCGTTGCGGGTTTTGATGCTGGTCAGGTCGAGAGCATTCAGATTCCGCGACTGCCTTCGGGCAAATTCAGGCTGAAGCTTCAGGTCGACGACAAACTTCAGCAGCTGGTTCGCGATGATTCGGTGGTGACAGTTGAATCCGATGGTCTGGTGGGCGATAAGTTCTTGCTCATCCACGACGGCACCGATCAGTCGGCCCAGGCTTTGAATGGAACCACTCTTCCCAGCAAAGAACCGTTAGAGCTTTCCGCGGTGATAGCCAAGGCTGCAGGGGTGATGGACCAGGCAAGTGTGACGCTACGTGACATACACGGCAAGCTCGACACCGCGCTCGACACCGTGACCAAGACTGTCGATAACGCGGATGGGCTCATCACCGTTGCTCGAAACGGCAAGGGCACTATCGGCGTGCTACTGAACGACCAGCAGACATCTGCTCAGTTGAAGCAGACGGTCGCGAATGCAGAACAGGCGACTGCCAATCTAGACCATAGCTCGGTTCAGGTCGAACAGGTGGTGACAGATTTCCAATCGCGCAACCTTCCAGCAAAGGTAGACAGCACGATCACCAGCGCCCGGCATGCCGCCGGGCAGATTGACGAGGCCTCGCAGCAAGTGAACGCAACGCTGACAGACGCCCTGGGGCCGGATCGATCCGGTGAGGACGCCGCGGAGAATATCCGCGAATCGCTGTCGAACGTGAATGTAGCGACCGCCAACCTTGCCGACGACACAGAAGCCCTGAAGCATGAGTTTTTCTTTCGAGGCTTCTTCAAGAAACGCGGTTACTACAGCCTCGGAGAGCTGACGCCAGAGCAGTACAGAGCAAACGTGTATTTTCAGAAGGACAGCAATCGCCGCACCTGGCTCGGGGCCGCGAATTCATTCACCACGGACGCCAAGGGCAACGAAGTTCTGACGGCTGAGGGCAAGCGGCAGATCGATCAGACCATCGGTCAGGAGAAACAAACGATTGTGGATGAGTCACTCGTGGTAGAGGGCTATTCCAGCCAGGTGACCGCGCCCAATGAGGTTATTAACTCGCGGTCGCGGCCTCTCCTGGTAGCACAATATCTGGAAGAGCATTTTCATCTGAAATCCACGGATATAGGGATCATGCCTCTGAATGCGACCCCACCCCCGAACTCCGGAAAGGATACATGGGATGGCGCTTGCATTGTCTTTCTCGCAGCAAAGAAATGAGGCTACGCTTCGCTGTCGGTGACGCTGCGCTTCACTGTCGGTGATCTGGATGCTCGTTAGCTGGCACGGCGTGTATCCGGAACACCTCCTGTAGAAAGTCTCGGCCAAATGCACTACGGGGGTCGTTTAGCTTATTCCGAGAAAACGACGCGCACCGGATCGGAGAGCACCCGCATTGTGACTGTGCGTGCAGGCCCGATGCGTTCATTGAGCCTAAAACCGGTTGGCTACCTAGAGGCTGTTCCCGTGAGTCAGCTGTGTTCCGTCTGGAGAGTGTCGTAACAGTCTGGGAACGGTCCCACCGCGCGGAATTCGTTGGCAGAGACGGAAGCGGGAGCTTCGCGAACGCGGCTTGTTGAAGCGCTTTTTGGTTTAGGCGGCGACCTTCTTTTTTTCAGCCATCTTTCTCGCTGTGGGTTTGATGGAAGTGGGTGCCTTCCGTGGCTTATTTTTCCTTTTTGGTTGGGGTGGACAGCGGAAGAATTGACAAATCGCGACCCTCGAACCGCCTTTTAGCGTTACACCATTGCAGAGCGCATTCACGCGACTGGTGGCTCTAGAATAGAACTATTGAAGACAAGTAATCCGCACCAAAAGAAATCGCGTCACAGAATAGGCCTAGAGGCGTTTACGAGCACCCGGAAGACAGCGGCATCTGGTGGATTCACTACTACGCTGCGGGAAAGCGCCACCGCGAGAAGGTAGGGCGTAAGTCAGACGCGATCAAGCTTTACCAGTTGCGTAAGGCAGATGCAGTGGAAGGCCGCAAACTGCCTGAGCTGCGCAACTCCAAAGTGGTGACAGTTAGCGAGCTGATCGACGATGCCCTGGAATTCGTGGCACACCACAAGGACAACCGGAATTACAAAAGCAAAGCAGCAATCGTCCGCGAAGCACTCGGTTCTCGCCATGCCGCAGAGCTGACGCCACAGGAACTGGAACGCTGGCTTCGTGAACACTGTATGACTGCGGCGACTGCCAACCGCTATAAAGCGTTCGTGTCCCTTCGCTAACGGGAAGGCGTTCAGAACGGCAAGGTGGCCGTCAATCCTACCCGCCTGGTGCGCCAGCGGAAAGAAGGCATAGGAGGTTACGCTTCCTCAGCCGGGAAGAGTACGACGCGCTGAAGAGGGTCATCTCAAGGCGTTTTCCAGAGCACTTGGCCGAATTTGTTGTGAGTGTGCACACCGGGATGCGCCTCAGTGAGCAGTACACCTGCACCTGGTCGCAGGTTAATCTGGATCGCCGGACGATCGAACTCACGAAGACAAAGAACGGATCGGCCCGGACCGTCCATCTCAATTCCGACGCGATTGAGGCCATCGAGTCTCTCCGATTGCCAAAGCAACATGCCTCAGATCCCGTCTTTCCGCGTGAGGGCAGCAAAGTTTCGATACTCGCTCGTGGTTTCACCCTAGCCGGGAAGGCGCAGGCATCAGCAGCTACGTCTGGCATTGCAACCGGCACATGTTCTGCTCCTAGCTGGCAATGGCGGGGGCCAGCATCAAGGAAATTCGGGAAGCTGCGAGGCACAAGACCATCACGATGGCTGCGCGATATAGCCATTTGTCGCCGGCGCACCGGCTGTCGGTCGTGGAGCGGATCGCCTCCGCCTCCAAATGATCGGTTTTTGAGTGAAGACATTCCCCGGATATTAGGGATTGTGAGCTGAGGTGCAGTGGCCGGTGTCAAGGCTCTGCGACCGCGAAGCGCGCGCGTATACGCAGCCTTGACGCCGGTCCGACCTCGGCTACGCTCTGGTATCCGGGGATGTCTGTTTCTGGCCCTACTTGCTGCCCCGGATATGAAAATAACCATTTTGTGTCTCCGTTGAAACCAACAGCCACCAACCAAAAACAAAACATCCGTTCAGTTACAAATTATTAATTCAAATCGTTGATTTTATTGGTGCCCGGAGGGGGACTTGAACCCCCACGGCCTTGCGGCCTGCGGATTTTAAGTCCGCTGCGTCTGCCGATTTCGCCATCCGGGCGTAGTCTGAGCGGCGCGAGAGCGCCACTCTTATGCTAAACGAACCTGCGCCTGAATCGGCATTCTGTGTTGCTTGCCCCCGTCTGTGATGTCTATTGGACTGGACGATAGCTGATTCCGTCGGGGCGGAGGTAGTATTCGGCGGAGCAGGCTTCGGAGCCGCAGATCATGGCCTCGACTCCGGCGTATTGACGCCGGGTGATGAGGCCGAGGGAACCGCAGCCTGGACAGGACAGGACTGCCCAGTAGGGATTGGCCGCATCGCCTAGCGATCCTGCATTTTCGAGGACAAACAGCGTCCCTGGTTCCATCTGTTCGGGTATCCACTCTTCGAGCAGTTCCAATGCAGGGGTCATGACGATCTCCTTTTGAATTGCAGGTGGGGTGATTTTGGATGGATGGACGCGCGAATATTTCGCTTCAGGGAACCGGTGCGAGAGGTCGCTGGTACAGAAGCCTTCACCTGGCATGAGAGGGTTCCTGAATGCTGAAGTTTTCCCTGGAGCTGGATGTCTTCGGCCTTGAAGCCATTCTTTCCGCGGCTGGAGGCGATGTCAACCGGAGAATCGAGGGCGTCACTTTTGTGACACTATCGCAGTCTCGTTGGCTGGTGGTTTTCTGGATTGGGCCGCTCCGGAATTGGCGGGAGCTTTGGCTTTAGGAGCGGCGGCTTCCTGATCGAGGGAGCGGTAAATGTCCTCGTTGCGGAGGATGGCCTGCACGTAGTCGCGGGTCTCGGTAAAGGGAATGGATTCAACGAATTCGTCGATGCTTTGGTCCCCTGCCCCGCTGCGCCAATCGACCACTCTTCCATCGCCGGCGTTGTAGGCGGCGAAGACGTATTCGGGCTGGCCGCCGAACTTGTCCATGGTCTGTTTGAGGTAGCGGCAACCGAGACGAATATTCATATTGGGGTCGAGGAGCTGGCTGGCTTCGAAGTGCTTGATGCCTTCGGCCTTGGCCATGGATTTGCCGACGGAGGGGAGGAGCTGCATGAGGCCGTAGGCGCTCTTGTTGGAGATCGCCTGGGGGTTGAACTCGGATTCCTGACGGATCAACGAGGCGACCATGTAGGGGTCGAGGCCATTGGCGGCGGCCGAACTCTTGATTTGCGGCCAATAGGCCTCGGGAAAGAGGATGCGCCAGTAGGCCAGGGGCATCGCCGACACGGGAGCCGAGGTATAGAAGGGGATGGCGCGTTTGAGGACACGCATGGCGCGGTAGGTTTCGCCGTAGGAGTTGTAGATGTCGGCTTCGGCGAAGGCGCCCCATTCGTCGCTGCCTTCGGCGGCGTGGATTTCGGCTGGGATGTATTCGTTGAGCCCGGCGTTGGCGAGGAGGCGGGCCTTGACGACGCGGGGATCGTCCTCGGGAACGTCGTCGCTGAGCTCGGGGATGGTCTCGGGGTGGAGGGCGGCGAGCATGGGGACGCTTTCGGGGGTGACAGCGCCGAGCGTGGCGAGCCTTTGCTTGGCTTCGGCGGCGTAGTAGTAGTGCTGGTAGACGCGGATGACGGTGCGGTAGTAGGCAGCGGCTAATGCGGGGCGGTGGTCTTGTTGTTCGTAGAGGCGGCCGCGCCAGTAGAGGGCTCCGGGGATTTCCTTGCCTCCTGGGTAGTTGGCGATTTGCTCGTCGAAGAGGCGGCCGGCTTCGGGGTATTGCTTGAGGCGATAGCTGAGCCAGGCGGCGCGCCAGTGGCTGCTGGGCGCGTAGTTGGAGCAGTGGGCGGTTGGGGTCGGTTCGCAGGATTTTGGGAAGCGTTTGGCGAGTTCGCTGTAGTCGGTGATTGCTTTCGGATAGTCCTTGCGGAGGAGATACATATTGCCGCTGGAGTAGAGGGCTTCGGCGAGCCAGGGGCTTTCGGCGAAGCGGGTTTTCATTTGCTCGACGATAGTGTTTTGGGCGGTGGTGTCGTCCTTGTCGCGGGCGAGCTCCATGAGCAGATAGAGGCGGCGCGCGCCGGTTTCGTCCTGGGTGTCGGGGAGCTTTTCGAGCTCGGATTTGGAGAGCCTTTTGAGCTTCCAGTCGCAGCTGGCGGCAGCGACGAGGAGGGCGTTTCGGGCTTGGCTGGCGACGTTTGGATCATTGGCGAGGGAGCGGTATTCTTCGGCTGCATCGTTGAAACGATTGGCTTTATAGAGGGCGTCGGCGTGGGTACGGCGCTCTTCGGCGGTGAGTGGCGCGGCGGCTCCGACGATGACTAATTGGGACTTGGCTACCTGGGCTTCGGGGCTCAATGGGTAGGTTAAAAAGACGTGGCGGAAGAGCTTGGCGGCGGCTTCGGTTTGTCCGGCCATTTGCTCGGCTTTGGCCTGAGCTAGCTGGAAGTCGGGCTTGTTGGCGATGGGTTCGCCGAGGTGAGGTTTGAGGCGGGCGAGGGCTTGTTGGGGGTCGCCTTGCTGCACAAATAGGTTGGCTTCGAGGACGGGGATCTGGGGGACGAAGACGCTGTCGGGATGGCGGGTTTCGAAGCCGTTGAGGAGCAGCTCGGCGGCGGGCAAATTGTTGGATTGGAGGTTGGCCTGGGCGGCTAAATATTCGGCGTAATCGGCGAGCGATTGGCCGGCGACTTTGGACCTTTGGA
>Ga0116229_10008681_pt1 | contig 15712 bp, 11 predicted proteins | sample S1TSphgellanicum_3_FD_87313 | JGI IMG/M metagenome (GOLD analysis project Ga0116229, IMG submission 87313) | Host-associated microbial communities from peat moss isolated from Minnesota, USA - S1T2_Fc - Sphagnum magellanicum MG | ecosystem: Host-associated > Plants > Peat moss > Unclassified...
CACCTCTTTGGCCGACATGGTTTTGAAGACATTGAGACATCAGAAGTTGAGGTTGTACCTCGATTGGATGGAGCAGAATCAAGTAGGAGCACACCTAACATACAAGGGTTACCTAGGTACCTTTGCATGGATCCTTCAACATTCCAAGCTCTTTGGAGGATACATGGAGATGAAAATGATTCTGTGCAATCATTGGGATTGAGGTTGGAGGTTGCAAGTACGTTATCAAAACACCTTCTTTTTACAACAATCATTTCTTCATTTAATGTAGCAACAACATTGATAAACCTCTTTATAAATTCTAACTCCTAGTCCTATGCAAAATACCTTCATAACAAGTATTATAATGATGTATAAATTGTTAGTTTTCAAATTTATTAATAATATTTTCCGTATAGTCTTGATAGGTTCTTTACATGCAAATACTAACCAGAACTTGTTATGCAAACCTTAATTCCTTTAAATTTCTTACATTCAACCTTTACATGTTTTGCCACACACAATTCAATGTTTTCAAAAACATCAAAACTTGTAAAAAAAAGTGATACACAGCCAAAACAAGGAGGAAAAGAAATGGTTGCCCCATTTCCTTCCAAAACCCCATTGGAACAATAAGAATTCAAACTTCAAAACAAACTATTTTATATCCTATCTAAACCAGTTGTCAAACTATGTACATGTCTAGTATTAACATGCATACCTATTTAGTCCCATTTTGCCTACTTATCTAGTCTTTATATTACCTACATGTTCCCCTAACATTCCCCCCTTGTATTTTGGATTTTGTCTTCAAAGTCCTTGTTATGTGAATAAATAAATAAAAATCTATAGAAGGTTAAACATTTATTCATGCTAAAAAAACTTGTGCAACATCCTCTAATAAATTAACTTCAACCTCATGTTCATCATCCACTATCATTATAGGTTTTGGTTGCAAATAAAAAATGTGTACTTTTGTTTCATATGGAACAACGACCAGTGGTGGTTGAAATGGAAAAAATATTAGTTTAGCCATTTGTTCTTATTCCAGCTCATGTGTAGATTGTTTTGATTCTTATAAGGTTTGTGATGGAATAATGAACTTTGTGGACTGAAATGGCATCTTTTGACCTTCCAAATCCTCCTCCTATTGAACTAATTTTATGTCAAGGAAAACACACCACCTTTGAATTATGCTAACATATGTACAATAGCAAGTATTGGTGGCTCCTATTCTATGTGCTCACCTAAAGGTGAATTTGATCCAGTACCACTAGGACTTACATAATTATAAGGGTTACCTAGTGGTGATTTTAGACTCAATATTAGTGGAATGTATTGGAAGTCGAGAAAGGGAGTCTCATATGCCAAAATCTAATGCAAATAGAATTACGCATCAACTCATACTTGTTGTTTAGCACTTGCTACAAATCCTCTTTAAACATATTTTATACCTCTTCCCACCATTCTACTAACTCACCTATCTCAAGACCCAATGTTTCACACTGTAAGTTAAACAAAACATTTTATACCTTGAAGTCTGCATATTTTCGCAACTTGTAGTATGCATAATACAATTTTTTGAGTCTTCAACTTGGTGACAATACCTATCAACTTGTTAATCTCCTTTTGAAAATTTAAGAACCGCACACTTGTTGGCTGCTTTGGCTTTTGCAATTTGTAATTCTTTTGCATGTGTTTATAAGTTATGTATGTTATAGTCCCCCACCTTGTTGCTACGTTGCCAACCTTCCTGTTGAATAGCCAAGTCATCCCAATGTTGTTTCATTTGCCAATACTCCTTGTTCATGTTCTCATATTTTTATTATAAGTGAATTTTCTCATGTTTAACTTGTGTAAGATCCTACATGTGTTATTCAATATTGGTCCATTTTTTTAAAGTTATAACATATCTTGATGCATATAAATCATGTGTTTATCCCTATTTTCTATTTTAGTTTTAAGATTTGTGTTTTTGTTTGTTTTAAAGATTTTTAAACCTCCATCCTCTGTTATAGCATTTGTTAGTTGACCAAGTTCAACCCTGACATCTCCAACAATATAAAAAATATATTTTTGTTATATTTTACCACTTGTTAGAACATACCCACACATCAATGGGAGGAGGGGAATATGTGAATACTCCCCTCCTCCCATTGATACATCACTTGGGGTATGGAAATCAATTGTAACACCTTGTGGACTTATATTAAAAGACATATCGAATGAACAATATGCAAATTTGTCTACTATGGAAGTGCATGTAGTTGGACCTAGTTTGTTTTCAACGCCTAGATGCACCATTTGTGGTTCAACCTAGTGTATTCATTAAATCAATTTCGGCTTGAGTGCGGTCTGTCTCCCAATTGGTCTTGGTTGTTATGGCACCTACTATTGGTGTACAATTTTTTGTTATTGGAAATAATCAAAATTTTGATCCATTGTAGGTGTTAAGGAACTTTTGTGAATTTTGACTTTGAGCCATTTGTGAAATTGGAATTTAATTTTGCTATTAATTATATGTATAATCAAATATTATTTATGGCTTTTGTTGTCCTCACATTCTTTTTCATTGTTGAAAAGGGGACCTTCATCTTTTTCTTTATTTGATTACACCACCTATTGGGATTAAATGCAAATGTGTCTCTACTCCATCAATCTTGCCTCTTTAAATGATTGACTATCCACTCAAAGTGGTTGACGAATATTACACAAGTGCTGTCGAATCTATTTTGTTATATGTTTGCCTATCTACACCATTGGATGTTGATGGGCGTACATGTTATGTTCCTTCTTCCTCCGAAAACTAGTCTTGCATGAAGACTTCAATTAATGGAACAAAGTTACAAAAGCTTTTATTTTCCACCACTTTATTGGTTCCCTTGAACATTGTTGTATGAATTACAAACCAACACTACAACTCTTTCTTCATGGGTTGAACATAATGTTAGCCTAATTAATTAGATTATAATCATTCACAATTGTGAATGTTATGGCATTTCAATTGTTAAAGTAGCTTACACATTCACCCTAGTAAATAATCTATAACAACACTATAAATTGGATTGTGTAAAGATGCATCATCTTGGAAACACTCCATTATTCCTTCCCAACATGTGCACGAGGTCCACTCGTTATATTTGCCAGTGCTTGTTCTGCACGTTCCTTTGTGCAAATGGCCAATTTCATGTCATGTATATATTATAAAAATGCCTAATTTAAAAAACAATTCCAAGTGAAAATGTTTCACTTGTAAAATAAACACTTTAGTAAAAGACTCAAAAAAACATGATGATTGAATTTAAAAAGAAATCAAAATATTACATAATATGAAATCACTATGATGATAAGTCTCCATGTGTCTTCATCTATACATTTATATCCTCCATATTTATGAATCCATTCAAATCAGGTAAGTCATTTGTGATATCAAGATTAGATACACAATGACACAAACAATTTAAAATGTCCATGTCAAGATAGAAATCTAAAACCTTTATTTCTTCATTGGTGTTTTCAACAAGATTTTTTGAATTTGCAAACAAAGATCTTTCAAAATTAATTCACACATCTTCATTTTGAATTACTAGTCCCATGCTTTAAAAATTCCACATTGCCCCCAATTAGATGTAATCATTTCCTTGTGAATACAAAGTTTGTCCCATGCCATAAACAACTTAGCTACATTTTCACGTACTATCTCCATATAGTTGTCAACTTTCATTGTTGAGGTTGGTATACCAATAACCACCATTTGTTGAATCTATTTTGCAAACCAATGTTTAAACAAATCTACAAATGCACACACTTCAAAAGCCTTTGTAAAACAACATCTATAAGTTGGAACTTAGTAATACAGTTGGCTAGTACATACAAGAACAAGACTCAAGGATGTTCCTCTTTCATTCAATCTCTAATTTCCACACTCGTATGCACACTCTAACAATCAATGAACCATATCATTTGTTGTGAGTTTGAAAGATTTAACTTTTGTACTTCATTATCAAGATATGGGACAAGAATGAAATTCATAAACTCTTGCATAGATTCAAGGCTTGATCAATGATTCTTGGTAATGGAAAAATGAAAGCCATGACTCAAACCTATTCGACGTCCACAAATCTTGGGTAAAACTCTCTTAGTTGTCCCTTGATAAATAAATTGAAGTGGAAGAAATGCACCATCTGCAGATGAAGAAACACATGTAATGATGGACCTCTTGTCATCACCACCAAATGCATCAACATCCTTCGACCTTATTTTTCTCCCAAGTCCTTTCTCTAGCCATTGGCACTAAGTGTATTCATGTTTGATTAATGTTAACAACAAGGCTAAGAGGAAGGTTGTAAACCCTAACCAAGTAAACAATCTGTGAGACCATCATATGGCCTTGTTTCTCCTAATCATTTGGAAGTTTACCTAAATGGTTGTTATAGGTTTGTGAAACCACCAATTAAAATGAGACCACATAAATGTTCTTGTCTGATTCATTGGCATCTTGAGCTTATCTAGCACTTGAGGTGTTATTTTTGTAAAAAAACCAATGATGATTGGTTAAACAATTCTTGCATGGAGTGAAACACTTGCTTCCCACATTTTCAAAAATAACTCAATCAATTCATTTGTTTCTTCAGGAATACATGCCAATGGTGTCATGTGTTGAACTTAAGGAACAAACGTTTGTTGCCTTGCCACACATGCTTGAACATAAGCTTGAACCTCTCCATTGTTGGTGAACCATTCACTTAAGGTGCCCCTTGAAAGTTTGTTGTATGGTCTTGTTGATCCTCTTTTGATGCAATATGTAGTCCTTAAATATTTCAATGCTAAGGCTTGGTTCTTGTGCTATTTCATGGCGGTTGCAATAAGGGACCATAATTTTAGTGTGAACCAATTAATTTAAGGCCCCCTACGTTTGTGCTTGGCATTAGAAGATAATGGTCATGACCTTGTAAGAATTGAAAAAGGTTGTGATTTTGTAGGAATGGTGTTAAAGAATAAAGTCATCGCCAAATTCTTTTCCTTGTGTGGTTTATCCATTGGCCATTTGACAACCTTAGGGTCTCATTGCGAGCATCAGCAATGGTATGATTACAAGAGGTAATCAGAAAGTTTCCTCAGTAATGACTAATCAATCTATTGTCACAATCTTTTCCACATTTGTTTGCTTCTCCTCCTTGTTCACACAAATAAACATATTTGATGATAACAAAAGTTGACTCATATTGCAAGTTGCATCATTATATATAATAGCAATTAGACCACAACATTATGCAATTAAAATAAATAAATTGGAGAAGGTTGCAATTAGGGGAAGAAAAAGATAAACCATGTTTTATTACGGGTCAAATGATCACAAGAATTTATGAATTTATGAATATTATAAATATTTTAAAACAAATGGCTAATGCATTGTAATGATAAGCTACATTGCATTGAAACTTCACCATAAAAAACTAGCTTACATTTTGGTTTTGAAATAAATTGTTCAAACATAATATTAAATTTCAAGATTTTGTAAATTAGAAAAGTTAAATTTATCCACAAAAGCAAGAAATGTTTTTTGAACTTTGGAAGAAAGGCATAAAAGATTTTCTTGGAAAGTGGGGTTATGGTATTTTGTTGGTAACTACTTGATCAAGTGCATTTTTTCTCCTAGTTCTTTTTTAATGAAACTTTGACCTTTTACATAGGTATAAAGAACCTTGAAAATAAAAAAGAATTCATGAAATTTTCCTCTTTAATCTAGTGGCTTTCAACTAGAAAAAACAGGTACCTAGCCTTTGAACAAACTAGGAACCCACTATCATTTTGTCAAGTAGGTATCACATTGGTAAGATTCTTTTTGTGGAAAAAGTTTTGCAAATAGGTAGTTGGAATAGATACTATTCACAATCATGATTTTTATGTTCCTCATATGCTTAGTGGTAAGGTATTTGAGTAAGGTACTTTATAATATTTCTAATGAAAAAGTTTTGAAAAGAAGAATTGAAACATTGAGTTCAATAATGATAGTATATAAGTAATATGTAAAATGTTAATGTGGTACAAAATCCAAAAATGAAGACTTTTACTCATGGTGATGATTGTGATACCTACATTCCTCATAAGAGAAAATTAGGTAGTGATGATGTTTAGTGCCTCTTTCAAAAAATGTATTTAAAGCTCCTTGTAAGTTGTGCGCCTCCTCCACACAATCCACTTGTGGTTTCTTTCTAAAGTCTACATTATGTTTCTAAGGGAGCTCCCAAGACCCAAGAAACAAAAAATGTTGAATGAAGAAAAAAACAGTCTTGGGGGGAGTTGAACCCTAAAATAATCCAACCCACATACCAAAGTTGAGCGTCCCACATTTATTTTATTATTAGGCAAACATGTGTCGAACTTGCCCTTGGGGTAAGGTAGTCCCATTAAACCAACGACATTTGCCCAAACACATTCTTTCCTTTCATGCTCACCTACACATGTATGCACTTGAACTCCATCCTATATTTTTATGGTGTTGGTGTAAACCAAAACATGTTTTCTTCCTCTAGAAGAATAGATTTTGACATCTTTTCGTTCTACCTCTTAATAGCATGTGAATTTGAACGTAGATGTTCTTCTATGGTACCTAGTTTGTTTGCATGATGCACAAAATGTGTAACTTGAAGTTCTAGCATTAGTGTTGTTGGTGTTGGAACCTGTGCAAGTGGTGTCATATGTTCTTCCTCCTCTTATTCTATAGGTTTTTCTTCTTTTGAGTCTATGAACACCACTATCTTCCTCTAATGGACATTGCTGTCATTTGTGAAAATTTTTCAACATACATTCAAATTCCTATTGATTTGTTGTTGCAAACCTATGTTGTTATGCGATCTTCTTTAGATCACGTTCATCCTCATGTTAGTCATGAACTAGGAATGATGATGGTAAATGTCTTTTTAGAGATAGTACTCTCAAAGGCACAATGTTGAACAACAATTATCTATCATCACCTATTTTTTCATAGCTTTTCTTTCTATTGCAATTCATGTTTAACTTTTCCAAAGAACTTTCAATATTCATTTTGTAGGCTATTTGTAGTGAACACACCAAAAAGCTATGCATATCTATTATCATCCATAAATAAACCCAATGCATTCATCAGTTAAAACATTTTGTTTGAAATGATAATTGTTATTTTTGGTGACCTCTTTTATTAGCAACACAATATTGGCTCCCATGTGGGTTACTAACATATAAATGCATAAATGATTATTAACCTAGCTTGTTGATGAGTCATGTATACTTGGATGCTTCATCTTACACCTCATCATTAACAAACACATGTGTAGTAACTTGTTATTTGATCTCATCCCTTCAATAAACAAGTTGACATCCAAGTTGCTTCATGCTTTTAATATTTGTACAACATGTCAAGTTAATGGGGCTTATACTATTGGTTGAATTATTGATGTCTTTGACCTCCTACAATTCAATATTATCACCCATTATCATGGGCATGAAAATTATGAACACAAATGATGAAAGGAAAATCACCCTTGAAGATTTATGAACTATGCATGTAGGGCCTAAAGAAGGAAGTGGCTATGTTGAAGAATCTTTGAAGGCGTCTTTACAATCTAGGAATAGGTTTTCTATGCAACCTTCATTGAAAGGCTTAGAGGGTTCCATATGTATCTCAAAAGGTTTTGTATTAAAAGGATCTTATTTTTTGCAACTAAGACATCGATAACTAAAAGTCATAAATGATTTTTTAAATGATTGTAGTCATAAATTATAACATTAAATCCCACATGGAAAATGTTGTAGTCATAAATTAGTTAAACTTATGATTAATGGATGATAATATAGTAGGAAAACATGGGAGGTAATCATTTCATTCCTTGTATTTCATCCATACGTCATCCATGATGAAGCATAGAGGGACGTCGAAGTCTAACTATCATATTTCTTTAAATATAGGGAATAATTACATTACATTTATGATGATAAAATGATAGGGAAAAATAATGTGGAAAATATTCCATATATCAAGTGGAAAGTTATGGCTATGTATTATGTGGTATAATGCAATACTTTTTGTGGGTGTGTGACATGTCATTACATGATGCAAAACAACATTTAATATCATAAATGACTACAAAATGATAACTTGTCATTGAACACATAACCACAAAATGATTATTGTTAACTGACGTGGAACATGTACATAACATTTCCTTGTGTCTTGAAATGATTAAAAGGTGAACAACTTGGTTATAAAATAATTACCATACAATGGGGTGGATAATTTTCATTTAACCCACATGTGGGTGCAATCATAATCAAATGAGCCAATGGTGATAAAGGACTCAACCACAAATGGGCCTTTCTGAAATTTGACTTTTTCATAAAAAAGATTTTTTTGCAACATGTTTTTAAAAATATTCACAATTCCCCCAATAAATTACATTACTTGTGTTACCTCTTTTTGAATAAATATGAATTTCCTAAAAGTGTAAAAATTTTGTTAGATTTTACATTTTATTTTGAAAACTAATCATAATACACTAGTAAAAATTAACCAAAATGTAACCACTCCATTTGCAACTACATGCAACTTGTAGTCATTTGTGATTAAGTTTGGGAATACTTACAACTATAAGATCAAATTTCAATTATTTTGGTCATTCTTACAACTATGATACAACTATTGGAAACTTCATACAATTGGTTGGATGGCTTTTAGGTTTATTTTCATCCATTAATATATTGATATGTTTCACTAGTCGTAATCATGACCAAATTAGTCGCATCTTAAAGGTATTATATGGTAACATAGGGGTGTGTTTTTTTGTATGTATTAAAATTATATTTATGATATGTTACATGTACCATAAATATATATTTGTGTGTATGTTAATTATGTGTATGTATGTATATCGTTCATATAATACATCTAGAAATTAATATTTGAACTTTGATGTTAATTATTCAAATCTGAAAATTGATATTTTGGTATTGAAAATTCTTATTTCAATTCTCAAAATTATATTTGAATATGAAAATTGTTCTTCTAATTCTAGAACATTTTATTTGAATGTAAAAATCAATATTTGAATTTGAAGTTTTAAATATGAATTCTTAAAATTTATAGTTTTGTTCAAAAATATATGTTTGAATCTAAAATTATAAATTGAATTATGAAAATTATATTTAAACATTAAAATAGATGTTTCAATTCTGAAAATTGTTATTTCATTTCATTTTTTAATGAGTAAATTTTTTAAAAATTGAATCTAGAAATTGTTGTTTTAATTCTAATTTTTAAAAATTGGAATCATTTATTTATTTGAATTTGAAATTTAATATCTCAATTGATAAAATTATTGATTGAATTTTAAGGTTTTTTTTTAATAGTGTCATCCATAATGAATCACTTTTATAAATAATTATAAATAATTATATTTATTAATTAGAAGTTACACTATATATTTATTTTTGAAACATATATTTTTACATTTTATATTTTATATTATTACAATAAAAGAAATGAATTACTATAATTAATGTTACATTATTTTAAAATTTTATTTACTTCATATAAGAATTAATTTTAGTATATGAAAAATTATTTTTTAATTGAACATGATTATTCAAAATCTCTAATTTATAACTTAAAATCTGAATAAGAATTTGGAAAAATTATAATGTTGTTAAAATAATTATTGTAATGATTGTAATTTCAAGAATTATTATAAAGTAATTTAAGTTTTAAGTTTTTAAATTCCGTAATTACTTATCTAGGATAAATGTTTTTACAATAATAAATTTAATTTCGTAGTAATTAATATGTAACTATTTTAATAATATTATTTTAAAAATCATTGCAGGGATTTTTTAAAATAACAATTGTTAGTTCATTAAATATAATTTGAATAAATATATTTAAAATAATCAAAACTTAAATTACAGTAATTAATTTTATAATATTAATTATAATATGTATCATTCTACCAGACTTTTAAAATTAATAAAATATTTAAAAATATTTTTGTTATTTATTTATCTATGAGTTATGTATTGACAATTTGTGAGTAAGTAAATTAGCTAGTTCGTTAAATATTAAGAAATTATTATTTATTTAAATAATTGATAATGAATACTTAATGTTTGTAGTATATAATTTATATTTTAAATATATGTTAGATTTAATCATTATTATTTAAACGATTATTTAATTATTTAAGGAACCATGTAATTGAATTGTTTATAAATCTAAAAACAAAAAACAAAAGGCATGAAGAAAATTTTGGAGTTGCAATTTAGTTTGTGAGGAAGTTGCAACTTCAAACCGTATCCCATATTGTTTATTTTCCATTCCTATTTTGAACATTATATGAACAAGGGGTGTGGTCATTTAATTTCACATTTAAAAATTTGTGCACATGGGACGAGGCAATCATAAAGGTTAATCGAAAATAAAATAGAAGTTATGCACAATTCTATATTATTTACCTCCCCAACCTATGTACCCACTTATATAAGTAGGTATTTAGCTTAGGAAAATAAAACTATCTACATACCTTTTTACCTAAATAGGTAAGTAAGAATGTAGCCTAAGTTTATAAGCATTTATTTATGTACCTACCTAGGTACCTACCAACCTAATATTAATATTTTGTATTAAATTCACTTGAAAGTGCCATTAGCATATTTACATTGGGCAATGTGCCATAATATAATATTAGTTGGAACATTTGAATTGAATGTCTGAAATTATTTTTAAATAATAATAATAATAATAATAATATAAATAATTAAATATTAAGACACATGGTAGCACATCATTTACCCTCAATTGTGACCAAAATAATTTTATTTTCATTGCATGTGACAATACATATATAATGGAGTCAAAGGATGAATTTGTATTTGTTGACTTGTTTTTTTATACAATACCCCTTGTCATTGCAACTAATATCACATGTGATTTGTTCAAGGCGACTAAGGAGATTATGGGTTGCAGATATTGTTTGTGACTAAATTTTAGTCATCAAGACCAATAAAAAATACATTTCAAAAGAATGTTCAAATTTCAAGAGTCATTTGTTAAATGTAAATGAGTCATAATGTGTATAACATATGAACAAAATTGTGGCTTATGATACAAAAATTAAAACTTAAAGCAATTATCATATTTTAACATGATTTGATATCAAATTTTGAATTTCTAAGTGAAAATCTTTGAAAATATTGATTTGGATATATGTAGAAACAAGGATGAAGTTCACACCCCATGGATGCACCATTAAAAAAACTTTATAAACAATGAAATTGCCAATATTTGGGTGATCAATGTAGTACCCAAGCAAAGGCTCTATTTTGTAAAAAATTTATTCTCCTTTAGGACATTGTGCATAATTATAGCTTGAATTGAATGCCAAAGAAATTAAATCCTTCATAATATAAAAATCCTCATTTTTTTCAAGTTACAATACCTAGTGCATCACTTGCAATAAAATGTTTCATGTCTCAAACTTCAAGTTTATCCCAACAAAAATGTTATAAAATAGATATGTGCATAGCTCCAACTTGCATTAAAATTGATGACCCATAGAAAAGTGTTTTGAGTTGGTAGTTTATAAGAAATGGGTAGAGCATATGTGTGTTTTAAAGGGCATACACAAATGCAATTGGGTGCAAACAGGATAATAGGAACCACACCTACATGCTTAAGGGACTTGTTTTGAGGGGATATTTTTTAAAATATTATTTAAAAAAGTTTTCAAAAAGTCTTGAAATTTAATTTTTAAAAATATTATTATGTCAAGGTTTATGTAAAATATTTTAAAAATATGTAATTTTCAAAATTTTGAAGTTTATTTATAAATCCTTTTAGTGCTAACAAACATGTGTTATAATGTTTAATGAGTGCTTTTGAAAGCTTTTTATTCATCGGATATATTTTAAATTAATTCACACATTCCAATGATATATTATGAACTTTACTATATATAAAAAAACTTACACTATCAACACCAAATTGAATTGTTGTTTCTAAGTGTGAAAAACTAGCCATGTGTTACACTTGTTGTGGCTCCCATTAATGTGACTACACCTAACTTGGAAAAAAAATTATTTGTAACTTATTGAACACATAAAAGAGTAATCGATGTGGGGTGGTGATCAACTCCAAAATTCAAATTAACTTTCATTTGTTCCATTAGAAACCCAACATATTAGGGTTTTAAAAAATCACGTGTGTTACACAACAAAACAATAGGTAAACCTTGCATATCCCAAACCTAAAAGCTTGCACATCAACTCCTAAAAACTTCCAAAAATTAGTTGTTAGCAAAAAAAACAAACATGTGTTCTTCTACACGTGTGCTTCTCATGTGCAAATCTTATAAACTTTATGTGTACAAAAAGGGCAAAGTTCCAAAGTGTGTTCTAAGGACAAAAATTCAATATTCTTTTCGCCATGGTGGGTTGATGTGTTGTCAGTCATTTGATCATGAAATCATTGACAATGCCAATGCATTTATGTTTTGCATGGAAAAATTACGAAAATTAAAACAAACCATGAAATGGACATGTACATATGTAAGATCAGCAAGCCACATGAAGTTGTCAAAGGATCATTTCCCAATACTAAGATTGTAATTTTTTTGAAAATAATCTTAAAGTCCTTAATGCCTTTTAAATTGTTTTGAGGCCATTTTCATTTACATAAATTAATATTTTTAATCTCTTTTGATCATGGGCATTAGTTATTTTAATTTCAAGATGCTTCCACCTGTCAAAACCATAATTTTTTTCAATAATCTTTTACGTTGTGTCCTTGGTTAGAAAAAAAATTCAACACTTTTGGAATTTGTTTTTGTAAATACCATTCTATACACTCTAGATGCCAATTATATGTGTAAGTACATTCTTTTTATGGAATCAACCCAATAAATGAGGAAACAAATTGTTTTTGCTAGTCCATGTAAGTCCTAATTTTTTTCCCTAATCATGGTACAATCCTTTTTTTTGTTTAAGGATTTGAATGAAAACCATTCTTGAAGCAAATATTTCATTGCATCACATGAATATCTTCATTTGAATGTAATATCAAGATTCAATTTAAAACTAATATAAATAATTATATCTATATAATTCTAGGAAATACATATATTTGGGAAATTTTCATTTGTGATAGTCCTTGTGGGGGGACCTTCAAGATTGGGTCCTCATAATACAAAGATAAATGAATAGGAATGAACTTGTAAGCATGTAGATATCATCTACTCATTTAGTATTGTGTACTTACCAACCTATCTATGTTGACCAAGATGCTTAGTTCCCTAGCTAATTTAACTTAACCAACTAGCTTATGTAATTGGTAAAATTACCTACTTAATATAGTTTAGTTTAACTACTTATTGGCCACCTAGTTTAGCATTAGGCTAGGTAGGTACACTAGGCTAATTAGGTATGTTAAGCTAGGTAGATATGTTGAACTAGGGAGGAATATTAAACTAAGTAAATATATTGGGTTAAATAGGTACTTACATTGACCAATGCCTAGCTTAGCCTTTAAATATATGTGTAAACATATGATTGGTCAAAAAATTCATTGAATATGAAATGGATTTTCAATGAATAAAATGAGGTAATTTCTTGTAATTTAATTTTTTAAAATCAAAATCTTATATTGGGGAAGTTTCAATGTTTTTTTAAAAATGCACCTCACTCAATGTGGGATTATTTTTTAATTTCAATTTTGACACTAATATGTCATGTTTTTTGAATCCACATGTAAATTTTGTATGCATGACAAATGCACTGTTGTTATTTCAAAAGTGCATTATGAACGTTCATCCACTTTTTTCTAATAAAGTGAAAGTCCAAATTGTCCATTGATTTCTTTTAGAATTTCAAAAAAAATTGGATTATCACTTTATATTAAAGTTCATTTACAATCTAGAAAAATTATGCTTATGATAGTCCAATTGTCCATTGATATGTGCTTTCACCTTAATCATGTAACACATATATGACTAAAAGTAATTAGTCATATTATACATAGTCCTATAATCATAATCATGACCAACCAAATAAGACATGACTACATGACTATATTTAATTCTAGTGATGTAGGAATTGGTTTATATGAGGTCCTTTGTAAAAAAATTTGTATGTCGCTTCTACACAACCATTCCAAAGAAAATTCAAAAAAAAAACTACTTCATTTTCAAGCTTAATTATTTCATAACTTCTTTCTTTATAACTACTTAATTTTCCTATTAACTTTCATAATAACTATTTCCCATCTTTTTGAATAATTATCTCCATTTAAAATCAACCTCACTCCTTTTTCCTATCCACCAACATGGATATAAAAGATAAATTAACATGTTCCTTTCATGTCCATGAAATGTATATTAATTTAAATTAAATTTGACATTGACATAAATATATGAAAACATAAGAAAACATAAAAATAATTGATTGTCACTAGTAGTGCACAATAACATGAAACTCAAATATATAGTTGTAAAATGTCCTAGTAATGAAAGTCACTTTTGGCGTAATGTTAAGGATGTTCAAAATTAAAATGAACATCCTTTAAGAGGATTCAATATATGTGCTTTTAAAGGATCAATACATGTTGCCTTCTTATGAAGTATATTAAAATTCATAACAAATTTGAAAATGTTTGATGAAGGTTTGAGGAACAAAAAACACATTCAAATTTCAAAGTCTTGAGAAAAACTTGTTTAACAAATGTTTTGGATATGACAAAAGACTTTAATTACATAGTGAAATGATTCTAGGTTCATTGAATTTTAATTCTTGAACAAACAAACACAATTCAAAATGATGGGTAGATAATTCATTAAATACAATTAATGGTGGTTTTCCAAAATAATAAAAGTGTAATTTTCACTACATTTAACAACTTCCTTGGCTCATTTTACTATTATTACACCCTGGTGTTGTGGTGGAAAAAAGAAAAAAATTGTTCAATTTGTAGTCATTTTCCATTTTTTTCTTAGAATAAAGCCATGATGAAGTATGAACAAATGCAATTTTTGTTCACCTTCTTAAAAGTGCTTAACTATTGATCTAAACATTGGAATGATTGTGTTGGTTGAAAAATTGTTGAAAATTTGCATCATGTCATGTTGATTACCATTAAGGAAGTAATTTTGGCATCACATTTCTTAAAAACTTTCTACAAATTGAGTAAATACAATTAATAATTGGAATTACATTTTAATTCACACTCTATGTGGTGGTATTGGGAACACATGCATGTTTTGAATGATTGGTTGAAGGTGAGATTACCATCAACATCAAAGTTATCATTTTTTATGCTTGAATGACGTTTGGTGGTTTGTGTCAATATTAGATTGCCCATTGTATTGCGTGTTTAAGAGCTGATCATGCCTTTAAATATGGAGTTATTGCTCTAATGAAAACTAAACAAATGACTTACTTCATTGAAATCCGTTGTATGGAATAGAGAACCAATGTCGCAACCCCACTTTGGCCAAGTGTGGGGGTGAAGCCTAACACTTGGAAAAGTTGGAGGTTGGGAGTCTTCCGGGACTCCCGAATGTTCAGAGCTCGACATCAAGGGGCAAAACACCTCGCATTGAGGTGTTCTTGATGTCATTGGAAAGATCTTGAAACGTAGATATCGAAAATGCCCTCGCATTGGCAATTCGGACATCTGCAGCTCAAGTTATGGGCAAAAGAAGGGCCGGGAGTCAAA
>Ga0116229_10008682_pt1 | contig 15710 bp, 20 predicted proteins | sample S1TSphgellanicum_3_FD_87313 | JGI IMG/M metagenome (GOLD analysis project Ga0116229, IMG submission 87313) | Host-associated microbial communities from peat moss isolated from Minnesota, USA - S1T2_Fc - Sphagnum magellanicum MG | ecosystem: Host-associated > Plants > Peat moss > Unclassified...
ACGCCCTCAACAACCGCCTGCTGCGCGCGGTTTTCTCGGACGCCGCCAACTGGCGCTTGGCCCAAGCAGAGCCGACCGGCCGTGCTTCCTACGCTTACGGTGCTCGCGCTGCGGCGTAATGACGAAAGAAGAAGAAGCAGTTCCTTTTTGAAAAAAGGAACCAAAAAACTTTTCCTCTTCGGCGCTGCCTGATCGGCCTTGGTGTTTCGCCGGGGCGTCGCTACATACCGGGGGCGGAGCTGCTGGGTGCGTCAGGTAACTCATCCCCGGGGCCGATAAGCATCTCCCAGGGAGCTGGCTCTGTCGTGATCGTGGTCACGGTATCTGGCGCCCACCTGCAAAAGCAGGCTCTGGGAGGATGATAACGCCAACGGCCATGGCGGCTCCGCACTCTTCCTTCAGCATTCAACCGTCAGGTGTCGGTTGTCGGAAAGCTGAAATGCGCCGGCGCATGTTGGCGGTGCGCCGCACCCAAAATCCGGCGGCCGGTGCCACGCTGGCCGAACATGTCTTGCGAGATCTATCGCGGGAAACGGGCAGCGCCATCGCGGGCGTGTGGCCGTTTGGTGATGAAATCGATCTCCGACCGCTCTGGCATGCGCTGCACGCGCGCGGTCACACGATCCTTCTTCCCGAAACCACCCCCCGCGGCGAACCCCTGATCTTCCGCGCCTGGCACCCCGGCTGCGCCATGCGCGCCGAACGCTTCGGCACCCAATGCCCGGAAGGCCCAGCCGGCACCCCCGCCCTCATCTTCGTCCCGCTGCTGGCATTCGACCGCGCCGGCAACCGCCTCGGTTACGGTGGCGGCTATTACGATCGCACTCTCGCCGCCCAGCCTGGTGTCCCCGCCGTCGGGTTTGGCTACGCCGCGCTGGAAGTCCCCGCCGTGCCATGCGAACCGCACGACCGCAAGCTGAGGGCGATCTATACGGAACGCGAAAGCATTCTGTTACGGAAAGATAAGGAACCAGTTCTTTTTTGAAAAAAAGAACCAAAAAACATTGTCTGCAATAAGGATGCTTACGTAACGAAAGCGCTTGCGTTACGTGCTGCCAACACAGCCCAGCCTGTCGCTCCTATATGCGGCCGGCGATAGTAGAAAAAATCCGCGTTCGTCGTTAGCCCGGTGGAAAAGCCCGTCGTGAGGCGTGGCACATCGCTCGCCCACACCAAGCCGCCCGGCGCGGTCTGATCCACCAGCGTCCGCATTAACCGCGCGGCCAAAGCCTTTCGTCCGAGCCGCTGCGCCAGCAACGCCACATACGCCGTCCCTTCCAGCCAAATCCCGTCGCGATCGTCGTTGAAATCCACGCCTGCGGGATCGGCTGCCGGAACACCCTGGTGCGCGAGAACCCAATGCAGCGCGGGCGACCATGCCGGCAACGCCCCCGGCGCAAGCAGCGGCCAGATGTTGGCATCAACCGCGGCCGCGTGATTATCCGCGCCTTCCGGCGTCAGGCCCACAAGGAAGCGCCCCGCCTGCACATCCCACATTGCTTCGACAAACATACGCGCGGGCCGCGCCGCCTCGGCCCGTCCCAGCGCCGCCAACACAACCGCAAGATCGAGATTATGCTCCGTACTCACCCAGGCGAGCGCCGCCGGCGCCGGCTCCCATCCAAGAAAACCGCCCAAGTAGCCTCGCGCGCCGCGCACATGGCCTTCCACCCAATCGCCAGCCCGCATCGCCGCCGCGCGATAGCGCGCATCTCCTGTCGCCATGCTCAGCCGCAGCAAAAACAGCATCGCCCACGCAACAACGCCGGTCGACGTGCCGACCTGATAAGCATCCTCAACCCAATGCCCCGCCGCCGCATCCCACCAGCCCGGCAATGGATACGACCCGGTCGCGGCCACCGGCCCCGCCGCATAGGCGTTGCGCAGCCTGCCATCTTTCCAGAACCGATCCCGCGTCTGCGCCGCAATCAGCGCATCGCCAAGCACGCGCGCCGCCGCCACACGGCCCCCCGAAATGAGCGCCAGGCCCGCCACCGCATTGTCGTAAACATACGCGCAATTCCGATGCGCCCGGTCGAATGCCGTATCGCCAAGGCCTTCGTAGCTCAGCAGCAATCCACCACGCACCCGAGACGCCAGCGCGTCAAGCCACGACCCACCGCCCGGCATTGCCGCCGCGGCTCCGCCCACCACGAAAGAACGCCGTGAAATCGCCAACCGAAGTCCAATTAGCAAAAGTCTTTTGGTTCTTTTCTTCAGAAAAGAACTGCTGCCTTAACGCCTTTTTTAGATATTTTGAAGCAATGACTCAATCTCCGGCGGACAAAATCCATCCGGATAAGTGGGATCGTAAGGATACCCGTTCATCAAAACCCGCATGTGCGGCATCGAGGCGCCCAACGCGTGAATGCGCGTATAGGCGTCGTCATCCCACGCGCCGGCAAAAAAATTCACCCACCAGCCGCTCGTAAAATGCACCCACATATAAGGATTGGTCTGATGGCGCTGGGGGTGTGGCTTGAACCCGTCACACGACACCTCCATCCGGTCCGCGTCACCCCAACGCAACGCCACCGATGGCAACATGAACCCTCGATGGATCGTCACGCCTGCCGTAGCTGCTGAATACGAGTATAGCATTCCGTTCAGCAGGAATATGAAAATTACCATGAACGGTGCCATGCGCGGCGTCAGATACGGCATTGCCACGAAAATCCGTGCCGTTTCCATCACGTCGGTCGTTTCGTAGGCCACGCCTACCGCCACATAAACGGCCGCCCCGTATCCCACCAACAGCGCCAGCGGGACGCAAATGGGCATCCAGGCCCAGGCATTGCCTTGCACCAGCACCCCGGGCGCGCGCGCCGACATCAGGACCCAGTTGCAGAGCGCCAACACCAGCACGAGCCCATACGCTGCTCCCCACAACTTGCCTGACAAGGACACGCCAATCCCAAAAGGTTAAGGAAGCAGTTCTGTTCTGAAGAAAAGAAGCAAAAGACTTTTGCTCCTGATGCTATGCCAACGCTCCGGCCAATGCGGCGGCACTTCGGCCATTCGCGATCGTTGCGGACAGGGCATTGAAATGCACGCCGTTCACCCGCGCGAACGCATGGTCCGCCCCTGGGTACACATAGGTTTCAATCAACCTGTTGCCCGCTGTAGCCTCGACGATCTTCTCGCGCGCCGGCGGCGGCACGAACTTGTCCTCCGCCGCGATATGCAGCACCAGCTTGTTACGTACCTGCGGCAAATCGCCGAGCAATCCGTCGATTCCCACCCCGTAATACGAAATGTTCACATCCGCGTCGGAGTGCGTCGCCATCATGAACGCCAGGCGCCCGCCGAGGCAGAAACCCATCGTGCCGGCCCGTCCATTGCTGCCCGGCAGCGCGCGCGCCACCGCCAGTGTCGCCTTCAGGTCCTCCACGCCCTTCGCCTGATCGAACGCATTCATCAGCGCGAACGCCTTCTGCCATTCGGCGTCGGTCTTGTCCGTCAGGTCCACGCCGGGTTCCAGGCGCCAGAACAGGTCGGGCGCCACGGCGAAGAACCCCAGCGCCGCCACCTGTTCGGCTGTCGCCCGCAGCGCATCGTTGACGCCGAAAATCTCCTGGATCACCACGACCGCGCCGGCCGGCTTGCCCGCCGGCTCCACCACCAGGGCGTCGAATGTGCCGGCGCCGTCGCGCGCCGTCACCTTCTCGTGTCTCGTCTCGTATGGTGTGCCTGTTGCCATAACCGAACACCTTCCGCCATTTGCGACCCGAGATAGTCTGCAAGGGCGTGACGCGCCAGGGGGCCCGATGGCACACTCCGTCCGCGATCACGCAGCGGAGTCGACGTGCATGGCCTTGAAGGTTGAGTTGCGGCCCGTGTTGGCCGATGCGGCGCTGTGGCTGGTTTCCGGCGCGGTTCTGGTCGGCCTTTCGGTGCTGCTGGTGGATCAGCCCATCTCCACCTGGTCGCACGACGTGCTGCACCGGCCGCCCCTCGCGGTGGACATCACCCTCATCGCCAACTGGAAGTTTCCCGTCTGCGCCGCGTCCCTCGTGATTCTCGCTGCGTTTGCCGCCAGCATAGCCGGCCGCCCGATTGGTCCGCTCTGGCGCACCGCCATTGCTGCCTCGATTGCGACTTTCCTGGCGACGTTGGCCGTGGCATTCGTCAAGCATGGTTTCGGACGCGAGTGGCCGGAAACCTGGGTCAACAACAACCCGTCCTGGATCAGCAATCACGCTTACGGCTTCTACCCCCTGCATGGCGGCGAGGGTTACGAAAGCTTCCCCAGCGGCCACACCGCCCGCACAACCGCGCCATTCGCTGTGCTGTGGCACCGCTTACCCAAACTGCGCGTTCTTTGGGTGCTGCCCACGTTAATCATCGCGGCCGCCCTGGTCGCCGCCGATTTCCATTTCGTAGGCGACTGTATCGGCGGCGCCTACCTAGGTGTCGCCTGCGCGGCCGCGGTATTATTATTCATGGACTAGAGCGGCTCCAGCCTGACTGGAAAATCGTCGGTGTCCGTCTGGCCCGCTCTAGCTTGTTGTTTGCCGAGCATGTGTATCAGGCTCAAGCTGCCCGCCTCAATTGGGCGATTCCAGTCCGGCTGAAAATGCTCCAAATGGCAAAGGTTTTTTGTTCTTTTTTTCAAAAAAGAACGACTTCTTCTTAAATGTAGTGCTCATCCAATGGCTTAAACCCATTAAACCCATTCGTAGCATAAGTCGTGACATAAGCTCCGGTCGCATGAAACCGCACCCGATCCCCCGCCTTCAATGCCAAAGGCATGCGATTATTGGTCTTCTCGTATAACGTATCGAAACTGTCGCACGTAGGCCCCGCAATCACCACCGGCCCGGTCGGCCCCCCGTCGTGCGGCGTGGTGATCATATAGCGCGTATTCTCGTCCATCGTTTCGTTCAGCCCGCCGAACACCCCGATATCAAGATACACCCAGCGCGTCGGATCGGTCTTGCTGCGATGGCTCACCAGCACGACCTCGCTTTCCAGTGCCGCCGCGTCGCCCACCAGGTGCCGCCCCGGCTCCAGCAGCACCTCCGGCACATCGTTGCCAAAGTGATACGCCAGCGCCCGGCCTATCCCCCGCCCGAACTCCTCGATATGCGCCACCTCGTCCTGATACCGAGACGGAAACCCGCCCCCCAGATTGAGCATCTTCAACTGAATGCCGTCATGCTCCAGCGCATCGAACAACATCGCCACCTGCCCGATCGCTGCCTCATGCGCTTCCGGCCCGGTCTGCTGGCTGCCCGGATGGAACGACAGACCGTACGGCACCAGACCCAGATCACCGCAACGATGCATCAGATCCAGCGCCATGTCGGTGCCGGTGCCGAACTTGCGCGCCAGAGGAAACGTCGCCCCGTCGGTCGCCACCACAAGCCGGCAGAACACCCGCGCGCCCGGCGCGCATTCGGCGATTTTCTCCAGCTCTTCCGGGCTGTCGAACACATACAGATCGATCCCCGCCGCATGCGCGCGCCGGATGGAGGTGGCCTTCTTGATGGTGTTGCCGAAGCTGATGCGCGCCGGAAGCGCGCCCGCTTCCAGGCACATCTCGATTTCCTCCCAGCTCGCCGCATCGAAGCCCGCGCCGAGCTGCGCCAGGCGCTGCAGAATCGGCCGCCCTGGGTTAGCTTTCAGGGCATAAAAAATCTTCGCCGCCGGAAACGCCGCCTGCATGTCGAGATAGTTCTGTTCGATCTTGTCCACGTCCACCACGATGCAGGGGGTGGGCAACTTGTGATCGTCCAGGAATCGCTCGATCTTCGGGGTCAAGGCGTTGCAACTCCAAACAAGGGGCCGACGCGCTCTAGCGGACCAGTGTAAAGCTGTCGAGGCAACCACGTCTTCCTTCTCCCCGGAGCCCGATGGACGCATTAGTGGACCCCCCGCCAACCACCACGGCCCCCATCCGCTGGGGCCGCCTGCTTCGCGCCACCGCCCAGGAGGTCATCACCGACCGCGTCTCGCTGGCCGCCGCCGGCTGCGCCTTCTACGCCACCCTGGCGCTCTTCCCCGCCATTTCCATGGTGGTCGCCACCTACGGCCTGCTGTTCGACATCGCGACCGTCGAGCCCCAGCTCAAATACCTGCGCGTCCTGTTGCCGCCCGAGGCCTTCAACCTCATCGCCGGCCGCGTCCGCTGGCTGGTCTCCGAGCCGCCCGGAACACTCACCTTCAACCTGACCGTCAGCACCATTGTCGCCCTGTGGTCGTCCGCCACCGGCACCAAATCCATCCTCGGCGCCCTCAACCTGGCCTATGACCTGCGCGAACAGCGCAGCTTCCTGCAATTCCAGGGCACCGCGCTGCTGCTGACCCTCGGCGGCATCCTGGCCGCCACCGCCGGCATCGCCCTCATGGTGCTCGTGCCGGCCGCCGAGGCCTTCCTCGACCTGCATGCCCCGCGCGAGCTCTCAGGCTCCACACCCGGACGCCTGCTCCTGGCCGCCATGGCGCTTCTCTCCATATGCTTGCTTTACAAATTCGGCCCCTCACGCGCGCGCACGCCCTGGCGCCTCGTATGGCGCGGCGCCGCAGCAGCCACCATCGTCTGGATCGCCGCGTCGGCCCTGTTCTCGTGGTATGTCGGCCACCTGGCCAGTTATGACGCCACGTATGGCCCGCTCGGCGCTGTCGTCGGCCTCATGATGTGGTTCTTCGTCTCGGCCTTCTGCGTGCTCGCCGGCGCCGAGTTCAACGCCGCGTATGAGCGGCAGCGCGGTGCCGCACCACCCGGCGCGCCCCGCCAGCCAGAACAGGGTGCGTCACCGGATCAGGAACCTCGGCAACCTCCGTTGCGTCCGGATCAGGCGGGCCTGAATTCCCAACTTCGGTAATCTTCACCCGAGCCCATCCCTGGTCATGGATGCCCAGCGCCAACGCGGCGCCCTCCGCCAGGTCGATGCATCGCACCCCATGCGGCGGCTCCCGGTCATTGACCCGCACCACAACGCTTCGGCCCGTGATCTGGTCGGTCACCCGCACGATGGTTCCCAGCGGTATGGAACGGTGCGCCGCAGTCATCCCCATCGGGTTATAGCGCTCGCCGCTCGCCGTGATGTTCGGCGCCCGCTGCCGGTGATACCAGGTGGCCTCGCCGACCTCCAGCACCCGCTCGGCCGCCGCGCGGCGCGCCTGGCTCTGGCCGAGGCCCGGCGCCAAGCCGCCGAGCCCGTCCGGAACAGGACCGGTATTGGCGGCCAGTGCACCGGCAAGCGAGTGAACGATCAAAGCAGTTTTGACGAGCATGCGTCCTGTGTTCCTGATGTGATTTCGCGGTCGGCGCGGTCACGGAGGCGTGATGTCTTGCATTGATTGATGACCATCAAGGCAGGCCTTGGCAAGAAAAAAATGCATAAAACCACCCTGCCCAGCAGAACCCATTGAATTGATTTACGTAATCCGAGATCATACGATGGTCTACACCAGTATTCCCGGCCCCTTTGCCCCAATACAGTATCGTAATGGTGCCTTTGTATTGGCCCTTGACACGCTTCGGTTGCAGAGTCGCAACTGCTTGACCGCCTTGCGCCGCTTATGTTGCGGCGCCTTTCAACAAGGACTGCTCAACCAGGTGCCGCCCAAATGATGCAGCGCAAAATTCGCGCACCGGCAACATATTATGGAGGGGTGTAAAGAATGTGTGGAAGGTTCGCGAGCACCCTGCCACTCGAGCAACTGGCGCATCTGTTCGCCATCACGGGCCCGCGACCGGACACCACGCCAAACTGGAATCTCGCCCCCACGCAATCGGCAGTTGCCGTTCGGCGCCACCCCGAGACCGGCGATCGGGTGCTCAGCCTGCTCACCTGGGGCCTGCTGCCGTCGTTCACCAAGGACCCCGCAAAAGCCGCCCGCCCAATCAATGCCCGCGCCGAGACGGTTGCAACCAGCGCCATGTTCCGCGACGCCTTCGCCCGGCGCCGCTGCCTGATCCCCGCCGACGCCTACTACGAGTGGCAAACAATGGATGGCAAAAAACAGCCTTACGCCATTGCCCGCACCGACGGCGCCCCCTGCGCCCTCGGGGGCCTGTGGGAAGGCCATCGCGACGCGTCCGGTGCCATCACCCGCAGCTTCGCCATCATCACCGTCGCCGCCAACACGGCCCTCGCCCACCTCCACGCCCGCATGCCTCTGGTGCTGGCCTCCCACGACTGGCCCGCCTGGCTCGGCGAAACCAACGCGGACCCCGCCGGCCTGCTCTACGCCGCGCCCGACACCGCCCTCAAGGCGTGGCGCGTTAGCACCGCGGTAAACAGTCCCAAAAACAATGGCCCGGAATTGTTGCAGTTAGCAGAAGAAAGGCAAGAACTTCTCTTTTGAAAACGCAACACGAAGCTTTTATTATATTACGCGACCGCCCGCAAAAAATCCGCGCCCGTGCTTGCAGGCAGGACGGGGCCAGCGCCCTTGCGCTGGGAAGGTGAGGGCTCTTACTCGCTCTCGACACGCCTCCTAATCCAAACCAAAATCCCCAACGCCGGCAGCCCCCCCAGCGTCGTGCACACATAAAACGGCCCCCACCCGAGTGCCTCCGCCGCATACCCGGCCACCCCCGCCAACGTATGCAACGGAATGGCCGCCAGCGATGACAATAGCGCATATTGCGTTGCCGTATAATTCCGTGAGCATAACGCCGACACAAAACTCAAGAATGCCGTCTGCGCCGCGCCATTGAAGAAATACTCGCCTCCCACCTTCACATACAGCATCCACCCGGTGCCCACCGCCAGCAGCACCAAATACAAGCCAAGCGACGCCGCCTGCAGCGATCCCGCCACCAGCACCGCCCGCCCAATCCCAAGACGCGCCACCAGCCAAGCGCCAAACGCCGCCCCGCCATAAACCCCCGCCAGTGCCGGCAGAAAATTAGCGCCCGCCACCACCCCCGACGAAAGCCCCAATCCCTGATGATAAAAAGACGCCGCCGTGTTGTCCGCAAACACCTTGCCCAACCAGAACAACACCACGAACGACAACACAGTCAGCGCCGCCGGCCGCCGCCAAAACTCCAGCAGCGGCGCGACAAAACTCCGCCGTATCGCGGCCACCACCCCCACCACCGACGCAACCGGCGGCGCCCCCGGCTCCGGACTGAAAAACGTCAGCACCGGCGCACACGCCATCAGCGCCGCCATCCACAACATCGCCCCGTGCCACCCAATCACGGTGGACAGCGCGATCACCCCGCTGCCCGAAACCGCCATGGCCGTGCGATATCCCCACACATACGCCGCCAGCGCCGCCCCTTGCCGCTCGCCGTCGAAAATCTCGATCCGCCAGGCGTCGATCACAATGTCCTGGCTCGCCGAGCAAAACGCCAACGCCCCCGCCGCCAACGCCGTAGGCACCGCGTTCACCGCCGGCTCCGTCAACGCCAAAACCCCGCACGCCAACGCCAGCAACGGCTGCACCACGAACAGCCAATACCGCCGCCGCCCCAACCCCATCCCCCGCGCCCACCGCGGTGGAAACCGGTCGAACAACGGCGACCACAGGAACTTCAACGTATAGGAAAGCCCCAGCCAAGACGTGAACGACACCGCATGAACGCTCACCCCCGCGGTGGTAAACCATTGCTGCAACGTGAAAATACTCAGCGGCAGCGGCAGCCCCGAGAAAAACCCGAACCCGAGCATTCGCAACAGCAACCCGTCACGAAACCAAGGTGTCGCTTGAGACTCGGAGGCAAATTCCATACTGAGCCCATGCAGGGTCAACGCCCCGCAGGCAAGCAGGCAAGAAAGTAAGGACGTATTTCTTTTTTGAAAAAAAGAAACAAAAAACTTTTGCTACGTAGGGCGGGTTGCCCTTCCGCGACCCGCCAACTTCAATGCTGACAATGATATTGTGTTCTGATAACAAACTGGATCCGCCGTGCCTCAAGATGCCATATCTCAAACTGCAATATTCGCGCCCATGGGCGCGCTTGCGTTGCTCACCTTTGCGGTGCTTGGCCTCATGCCGCTGCGCCGGGTCCGCGCCGTCCGCGAAGGCCACGCCAAGGTAAACGATTTCCGTTACGGCGAATCCGCCGCCGTGCCGCCCTTCGCCGTCATCGTCAACCGCAATTACATGAACCTGCTGGAGCTACCGCTCCTGTTCTACACCATCTGCCTCATGTTCCATGCCGCCAACCGCGTCGGTGCCCTCGCCCTCATTCTCGCCTGGTCCTACGTCGCCCTTCGCTTCGTCCACAGTGTCATCCACCTGAGCTACAACAGAGTCCTCCACCGCCTGGCCGTCTTTGCCGCCAGCAACGCCGTCCTAGGCGCCCTCTGGATATTGTTCTTCGTATAAAATAAAAGTTTCTTGGCTCTTATTTTCAAAGAGAACTGCTTCCTTCGCCTGCCTGCTTCACTGGCCTGCATCCCGCCGACAAAATTGATCAGCCCGCGAACGTTACGCGGTTGCAGCGCACCCCGACCAGCGTGTTCCACCCGCCGAAACTCTGCTCCGCCACCACCACGCGCGACGTATCGATCTGCGGATTTCTCGCCAGGCTGGCAATCACCCCCTCGATGTCCCGGCCATTATCCATCGCCATGGCCGCAAGATCGCAATGATAACTCCCCTGGTGATCGCCCGATCCCCCGTAGCCACGCATCATCGGCAACGCCACCGCATAGCCACGCGACAGAAAGTAATACGCCAGGAACGTTTACCGATAGCGCGCCATCGCCGCCGGCTTTTCTCGTTTCCCGTTCGATCCATGGTTCAGAACCGCCAGCGGAAACGGCCCGTCTCCATCCGGCTGATACAATGTGACAATCAGATCAACCGGCCGGTCCGGATCGCCCGACAGGTGCAGCACCTGCTCATGCATTGGCGCCGGCGGGACCAAATTCGGATTGGCCGCCTCCTCATCGGCCCAGCCGGCGCCCAACGGCCACAACACGGCGAGCAACACGAGCAGAAAGCGCATGGCGGCGTAGGCCTTGGCTGGTTCGATTTGGATGTGCCGACGAATACCCTATGGACAGCGATCGATTTCATACCACGGGATTCCCAAGGTGCCGTGCCTTACCTCAACACAAACACTTTGTCCGACCTCGACGCTGTCATACAGCCGCCTGCTCACCGGAACCGGCGTGCCAAACCGCAGCGGTCCCGTGGCCACCAGAGAAAGATACGGCGTAGGGTGTCTCACGCCTGTTACGCTCTTGCCGGTGACCTGCTGCACGAAAATCAGTGGGCTCGAACGATCGGTTGCCTGGTTGGTCACCAAAGCCGCGCAGGCAACAAACGCAAAGCAATAGAGCGCCGCCCCCAGGAGCGATCGCGGGTGCCGCAGCCCACGATCCGCGGCAACAAAACCCAGGGTCAGCAAGAAGCCGGCAACAATCAGCAGCAGCACGAAGGCCCGCCCGCCAGGCGACGGTAGCAAGCCGGCATGAAGCGTCGCCAGCCGGAACAGCAACACCCCGCCGGCCACGCCCAGCGAAATCACCATATTGGGCCGCGGGCTGCCGCGCTGATACCCCATGGTGACTAGCCCGTGACAGGACAACGCCACCGCAACGGCCAAAATCGGAATGATGGCAAGCAATATGACAACGACCAACGGCGGATGCGGGACCACCCCCACGGCCACTGCCTGTGCCGCCGTGAACCAGGCAAGCATACGCGTACGGTATCGCACCTGCTCGACATGCTGATCGTTCGCGTCCAGCGCATCAAGATTAGGAAACTGGCGTAACCACGTGTCGTAAAACGCATCGGTCACGAAGATTGGCGGAATAACCAGCCGCCCCGCTTTCGCATCCTTCCGCGTCAGCACCATGCTGGCCGGCGACGACACCAGCCGGCCGTACATCTCCGCCCGGCGCCCCGCAATATCCGCCACCGCCCACCGCTGCGTCCACAACGCACCGCGCAGCGCAACAGCCCCGTCCTCCAGCCGCAATTCCGCCCGGCGCGACAGCAGAACCAGATACACCCCAAAAGCCGCGTAGCAAGCCGCCAGCCCAAGCCCCAGCATGCGCGGTGTAAACATCGAAGCCGGCCCCGACAGCCCGCTCCTTGGATGAAAAAACACGCACATCAACCCAGCCCCCAGCACGAACAAAACGCCCGCGCCCCGCTGCAAAGCCCGCGTAGACTCACCCGGCCGATATGTCCGCGGAAGTTCCAAGCGCCCCCCTAATGAGCAAGAGTTTTTTGGTTCTTTCTTTCAAAAAGAACAGACTTCTTCCTTGAAAAAAGAAGCAAGAAACTTTTGCTAATTCAAGTCGTCCTCCGGCAGCCCCAGCATCAGCAGCAAATTCTGCACCGCGGCGCCCGACGCCCCCTTGCCCAGATTATCCAGCCGCGCCACCAGCACCGCGTGCCCATGCGCCGCATTGGCAAACACAAACAATTCCATCGCGTCGCCGCCGTTCATCACCGCCACATCCAGCCGCGCCACCGTGCCGGTCGGCTTCACATGAACATGACGGCTGTCGCGATAATGCGCCGCCAACGCAGCCTGCAAATCCGCCCCCTCCGGCCGCCCCGGCAAGGTCGCCAAATGCAACGGCACCGACACCAGCATGCCCTGCCGGAAATGTCCCACCGACGGCACGAACAACGGCCGCCGCGCCAACCCCGCATACAGCCGGATTTCGGCCACGTGCTTATGTTCCAGGTCCAGCGCGTAAAGTTCGAAATCCGGGCCGCCATCGCGCGCGTGCGCCTCGATCGCCGCCCGCCCCGCGCCGGAGTAACCGCTCACCGCATTGATCGTCACCGGGTAATCCGCCGGTAACAGCCCCGCATCCACCAGCGGCCGCAGCAGCGCGATCGCCCCCTGTGCGTAACAACCGGGATTACTGACCCGCGCCGCATACGAAATATGTTCCAGTTGCTTGTGGCTCAGCTCCGGAAACCCGTAAGCCCACGCGGGATCAGTGCGAAACGCCGTGCTCGCGTCCAATATCCGCGGCGCATTGCTGCCCAACTGGTCGGCCAGCGCTACCGCCTCCCGCGCCGCCGCATCCGGCAGACACAGTATGGCCACATCCACATTGGCCATGATTGCCCGCCGCGCCCCCGGATCTTTTCGGAGCGCAGCCTCAATCCCATGCACATCCACCGGCAACCGCGCCAGCCGCTCGCGGATTTCCAAACCCGTCGTGCCAGCCTCGCCGTCGATGAATACGCTCGGCATCAGGAATCGACCGGCGGAAACGAATCCGGCGGCCAACTCCCGACACAAACCACCGGAACTTTACCGCTTGCTGAACTGGAAGCTACGCCGCGCCTTCGCCCGGCCATACTTCTTGCGCTCGACCACACGGCTATCCCGCGTCAGGAACCCGGCCTGCTTCAATATCCCGCGCAATTCCGGCTCGTAATAGGTCAGCGCCCGGCTGATCCCATGCCGCACCGCGCCCGCCTGACCCGAAAGCCCGCCGCCCACCACCGTGCAAATCACATCGAACTGATTATACCTGTCGGACACCAGAAACGGCTGCGTAATCAACATCCGCAGCACCGGGCGCGCGAAATACACCCCCACCTTCTTCTCGTTCACCGTGATCTCGCCCCGGCCCGGCTTGATCCAAACCCGCGCCACCGCATTCTTGCGCCGCCCGGTCGCATAACTCCGCCCCTGCGCATCGCGCTTCGGCTCCACCTTCGCAGCGCTCCCCGCGAGCCCACCCGGCGCCGCGACAACCGCCGCCGACACGATATCCTTGAGGTCGGCCAGCGACCGCGTTGATGTTTCGGACATGGATCAGACCTCTTTTTCGCGGTTCGCGGCACCGACATTCTTGCGGTTCATGGCACCGACGTCGAGCGGCACCGGCTTCTGCCCGTCATGCGGATGTTCCGTTCCCGGATATACATAAAGATGCTTCATCTGCGCCCGTTGCAGCGGCCCGCGGGTAATCATCCGCTCCACCGCCTTGGCGATCACCGTGCCCGGCCGCTTGCCCTCCAGCCGCTGCCGCACCGTGCGCCCCTTAATGCCGCCAGGGTAGCCAGTATGGTAATAAAACACCTTGTCATCGAGCTTCTTGCCCGTCAGGTGCACCTTCTCGGCATTGATCACCACAACATTGTCGCCGCAATCGACGTGCGGCGTGAATTGCGGCTTGTGCTTGCCCCGCAACCGCACCGCAATGATCGACGCCAGCCGCCCGAGCACCAGCCCCTCGGCATCGATCAATATCCAGTCCTTCGTGACCTCCGCGGGCTTCAGCGAGAGGGTTGTTTTCAGCATGACTATTTTCCAGCAGGGTCAGGGGCGCCCCTATGGCCGCTTCCGCCCACCCCGTCAAGGCTTTTGCCGTGTGGTATCATACTACCACATCAAACGCCGCCCCACGACGCCGCCGCTCTGGCGTCCGTCCAACCCAACCGGCACAACCCCCAGCATGACCCAGCAAGTCCACGTCATCGGCGCCTCCGGCCGCTCCGGCGCCGCCCTCTGCCGCGCCCTCGCCGCCGCCGGAATCACCCCCATCCCCGTCGTCCGCAGCGCCGCGAACTGGGTCGCCACCGGTCTCCCATTCCCCCCCCGCCTGGCCGACCTCACCGACGCGCCCGCCCTCCGCCGCGCCCTGGCCGACGCAACGAAAATCGTCTCCTGCGCGCACGCCCGCCACGCCCCCGCCATCCTCGCCGCGGCCCCCGCCACCGACCGCTTCGTCTTCCTCGGCAGCACCCGCAAATTCACCCGCTGGCCCGACGCCCACGCGACCGGCGTGCTCGCCGGCGAAGCCGCCTTCCTGGCCGCCGCCCGTCCCGGCATCATGCTCCACCCCACCATGATTTACGGCGCCCAAGGCGAGGACAACGTCCAGCGCCTCGCCGCCCTCCTCCGCCGCCTGCCGTTGGTCCCCCTCCCCGCCGCCGGACGCGCCCTCGTCCAGCCCATCCAACAGTCCGACGTCACCCGCGCCATCATCGCCGCCCTCGCCCGCGACTGGCCGACCCCCACCACCCTCGTCATCGCCGGCCCCACGCCCATCCCCTACGCCGACTTCGTCCGCGCCATCGCCACCGCGGCGCGCCTCCGCCCCCCCCGCATCATCCCCGTCCCCGCAACCCTCCTCATGGCCGCCGCCCTCGTGCCCTTCATCCCCATCCGCCCCAACGAAATCCGCCGCCTGCTGGAAGACAAAGCCTTCGACATCACCCCCATGCGCCAGCAACTCGGCCTCGACCCGATCCCCCTCGCCCAGGGCCTCGCCGAAACGTTTTCTAATTCACAATAAACGGATTGCGTATCGTCAACCCCCCGATCGACTGCCCATGCTGCATATCCTCGGTCATCAGCTCATCGCACCCCGCCTCCAACGCGCTGGCGACAATCAGCGCGTCGTAAAAACCATAGCCGGAATCACGGCAAATCGTCACCGCCGCCCGATGCGTCGCATACGTCAAAGCCCGCGGCGCCGGCAGCAACACCGCAACATCCGCCAGCGCCTCCTCGATCTCCCCCCAATTCCGCCGCAGCTTGCGCCGCAGCACATGCGCGAATTCATTCACCACCTGCGCACTGATCTCCCCCCCGCCACTCAGGATCGCCCGCGCAACATCCGCGTGCCGGCCCTCCTCCTGCGCAAAAACAAGAATATTCGTGTCCAGAAACCGCGTCACCGCGAGTTGATCTCCTCCCGATCAAACACCCAGCCCTCCGGCGCCTCCCATTTCCGCGACCGCATCCGCGCCAAAGCCGCCTCCCGCGCCTGGTCACGCATAACCTCCAGCGTCTTAGGCCCCGCCTG
>Ga0116229_10008683_pt1 | contig 15710 bp, 15 predicted proteins | sample S1TSphgellanicum_3_FD_87313 | JGI IMG/M metagenome (GOLD analysis project Ga0116229, IMG submission 87313) | Host-associated microbial communities from peat moss isolated from Minnesota, USA - S1T2_Fc - Sphagnum magellanicum MG | ecosystem: Host-associated > Plants > Peat moss > Unclassified...
CCTGATGACGGGCGGTCGCACGCTACGCGGCATCGTCGAAGGCGAATCGACGCCGACGCTCTTCATCCCCGCGCTGATCGAACTCTATCGGCAAGGTCGCTTCCCGTTCGACAAACTCGTGACGTACTATCCTCTCGAAAAAATCTCCGAAGCCATCCACGACTCGGAAACCGGTAAGGTCATCAAAGCCGTCGTCCGGATGTAGCCGGTGCCGGGGCGCTCGCGGCTCGTTGCGATCCTGGTGGTCGCGTTCGTGACGGCACTCGCGACGCACGGCGCGACCGCGGTGACGGCCGATGTGCCGGTTCCGAATCCTTATTTTCGTGCCGTGCTACCGCTCGTACGAGCGAAGACTCGCGTCCCGGTCTTTCTGCCCACAACCGTGGTTTGGGATGCGCGCGCATTCGGACCGCTCTACGTCGAGCTCGACGTCGCCGATAAGAGCCGCTATGTCGTGAACTTCGTTACCGATCCAAAGTGCGACGATCACGCGATCTGCACCAGTGGCTATCTGTCTTCGGTCCCGGCGCTCGGCAAGATCGACGTTTCGAATTTCAAATCGACCGAAGTCGTCGTCCTCCAAAACGGTGCCCGCGCGATCGCGGGGATCCCGATCTATCGTCTTGCTACGAGCATAACGTGGGACTGGAAGGGCAGACGATATTATATCGCACTTGGCGTCCCGCACTATCCGGCCGACCTCGTCCGGATGGCAAATTCAATGACGCGCTACTAGAGCGCGAACGTTCACGTGCACTGAAACGCGATCGCACCGTCTTTGATGACGGCGATGGGATCGCGGAATGGGCGGGCGTCGCCGTCGGGATCCGACGGCAAGAGCACGGCGTCGGCGCGCGCGCCGGGTTCGAGCGTGCCGCGATCGACGTCGAGGAGTTTGCCCGCGTCGTGCGTTGCCGCGCGGATCACCTCACGCGCGCTCATCCCGAGCCAGCGTTGCATCAACTCGAGTTCGTGCGCGAAGTCCTCATGGCGATTGAACGGCGTACCCGCGTCGGATCCGGCGACGAACCACGCGCCCGCGTCGCGCGCACGTCGTAGATTTGCGGCCGCGACCTCGGCGATCGCGCGCGCTTTCTCGAGCACGAACGCGGGCATGCCGACGTCGGCGCCGGCGGTCACGATACGATCGATGGCGGCGAGCGTGGGCACGAGCGCCGCGCGGCGCTCGATCAGTAAGGCGATGCCCTCGTCGTCGATGAGGTGGCCGTGTTCGATCGAGTCGATGCCGGCGCGGAGCGCGTTCTTGATACCCTCGGTTCCGATTGCGTGCGAAGCCGTTTTCATGCCGTGGCGATGCGCCTCGTCGATGCCCGCGCGGAGTTCCGTCTCCGTGAGCTGGCTCGTGCCCGGCACCGCGCCCTTCGTGAGCACGCCGCCCGTCGCCATGAACTTTATGCACGCGGCGCCATCCTTGCGTTGCTCGCGCACCGCTTTGCGTATGTCGTCGGCGCCGTCGGCTTCGCGTCCGAAGAAGTAGCCGTGGCCTCCGGTCATCGTGATCAGGCGGCCCGCCGGTACGATCGTCGGCCCCGGAACGCGCCCCGCCGCGATCGCATCGCGCGTCTCGATCGCGAGCTTCTCCGTGCCCCCGAGATCGCGTACCGTCGTGACGCCTGCCTCGAGCGTCTTGCGCGCGTTCTCGGCACACGAGAACGCGCGCTGCACCGCCGTCGTGAGGACGAAGAGCGTCATCGTCTCCGGCTCGCCGCTCGCCTCGAGGTGCACGTGTGCGTTCATCAGTCCGGGAATCACGCAGGGCGCTTCGAGCACGACGGCGTGTTCCGGAATTGCGAGGCTCGCGTCGCCGATCGCGGCCACACGCCCGTTCTCGATCAGGAGCGTTCCATTTCGATGCGGCTCGCTCGTGCCCGGATACAGCGTGCCGAACCGAATCGCGATCGCCGTTGCCGGCGAACTCATACGGTCGCGATGCGTTCCTCGAACGTCGCGAGTTCGCGACGCATGATCTTTCCGGTCGACGTCTTCGGAAGATCCGGCACGAATCGCACGGAGCGCGGCAATTTATACGCCGCGAGGTGCGGCCGGCAGTGCTCCACGATCTCGGCCTCGCTCGCGCTCGTGCCCGGCTTGAGGACGACGTACGCGCGCGCGACTTCGCCCTTGAGCTCGTCCGGAATGCGCCCGATCGCGACCATCGCAACCGCCGGATGCGACGCGACGACGCGTTCGATCTCCGCGGGATACACGTTGTAGCCGCCCGTGATGATCATGTCTTTGAGACGGTCGACGACGAAGAAGTAGCCGTTCTCATCTTGATGCGCGACGTCGCCCGTGTGCAACCATCCGTTCGCGTCGATCGTCTCCGCCGTCCAATCCGGGCGGCCGTAGTAGCCGAGCATGTTCAGCGGTCCGCGGATGCAGAGCTCGCCCGCAACGTTGCGCGCGGCCGGTGTCGTGCGATCGTCGAGCGAGAGAATCGTGACCTCGACCCCCGGAAGCGAAACGCCGATGGATCCATGCACGTTCGGGGCGTAGACCGCGTGCGTCGTGCCGAGTCCGGCGATCTCCGTCATGCCCCAGAGCTCGAGGAGCGGCGCGCCGTGCGTCTTCCGTTCCCACGCCTCGATCACGGCAGTCGAGATCGTTTGGCCGCCGACGGTCGAGCGCGTGATCGACGAAAGGTCCGCCCGCTCGATCTCGGGCGACGCCAGCATCATCGCGTACATGGTCGGAACGCCCTCGATCATCGTCGCCCGATGTTCTTGCGCGAGCGCGAGCGCTTCCGCGGCATCGAAGCGCGACATGAGAACGACCGTTCCGCCCGCGAGGAGCGTCCCGTTGATCGCGACGTTGCCGTACACGTGCGGCGCGGGCAACGCGGTTACGACGACGTCGCGCTCGCTGCGACCGTGCATCGTCGCGGTCAGCGCGCAGTTGAGCAACACGGCGCGGTGCGATTGCATCGCGCCCTTCGGGTGGCCCGTGGTTCCCGACGTGTAGCCGATCGTACACAACCCCAGCGGATCGGCCGTAAACGCCGGAGGTGCGCCTTCGTGTTCGAGGAGCGCGGCGAAGGCGACCGCGCCGCCGTCTTCGCCATCGAAGCAGATCACGTGCGCGAGCGACGGAGCTTCCGCACGCAACGCCGCCATCGCGGGCGCGCGCGCCGCTTCGCAGAAGATCGCAGCCGCGCCGCAATCGTTCGCGACGTAGGCGACCTCCGCATCGGTCAGCATCACGTTGAGCGGGTTTACGACGGCGCCCGCTTTGAGGATGCCGTGGTAGGCGACGACGTACTCCCAGCGGTTCTGCCCGAGCAGCGACACGCGGTCGCCGGGAACGATACCGCGTGCGAGAAGCGCCGCCGCAACGCGATCGGACAGCGCGTCCAACTCCGCGAACGAGAGCGACCGACGCGTCGTGACGAGCGCGGTCTTCGGCCCGAATCGTGCCGCGGAGGCGCGAAGGATATCACCCGGTCCGTTCATCGTTCGTGTCTCCCGGTTACGCGTGCTGGAGGCGTTGGTTTTCTCGTTCTTGCAGGACGCGCCATTGCACTTTTCCGGTGCCCGAGCGCGGGAGCGACTCGACGAACTCGACGACCGCGGGGACTTTGTAGCTCGCCATCTGCTCGTGCGCCCAGGCGATAATGTCCGCGCCCGTCGCGTCCGAGCCTTCGCGGCGCACGACGAGCGCCTTGACCGTCTCACCTTTGCGCGGATCGAGCGATGCGATGACGCAGGCTTCTTTGACCGCCGGGTGGCTGAAGAGCTTCGTTTCGACTTCCGCGGGCCAGACTTTGAAGCCGGCCGCGTTGATCATACGCTTCAGGCGATCGACCATGAAGAAGTAGCCTTCGTCATCCATATAGCCGAGGTCGCCGCTGCGGAAGAAGCGCTTTCCGTCGAGCTCGATGAAGGCTTCGGCCGTCGCCTCCGGCTGTTGCCAATACTCGCGCATCACTTGCGAGCCCGAGATCACGATCTCGCCCGTCTGGCCGGGTGCGACTTCGAGGCCGCTATCGGGATCGATCACGCGCGAATCGACGCCGAACACGGGAATGCCGAGGCACTGAAGTTTCGTGCGGTCCGGCGGGTTCGAGTGGGTCATCGAGATCGTCTCGGTCAGCCCGTAGCCTTCCATGTAGTTGAGTCCGAGTCGCCCCTTCAGTTGTTCGCCGACCGCTGCGGGGAGCGGCGCGCCGCCGCCGCCGAGGTGCGTGAGCGACGAAATGCGCTCCGGCGTGAAATCGGGCTGTGCGAGCAGGTCGACCACCATCGTGCTGATCGCCGTCATCGCCGTGCAGCGATAGCGTTCGATCAGTTGCAGCGTTGCGGTCGCGTCCCAACGCGTCAACATCACGAGCGTCGCGCCCGTGAAAAACGCGGTGTTCATGTCGCACGTCATGCCCGTGACGTGAAAGTACGGTAGCGTGGAAAGAATACGACCGCCGGGCCCCGCGACGCCGCCCCATAGCGGAACGGAGAGCGTCGTGGTCTGCAGCGAGCGATGCGTGTGCACGCAGCCCTTCGGCCGGCCGGTCGTGCCCGACGTGTACGGTAAGAGCGCGAGGTCTTCATCGCCCGTGGTCACGGGACCGGGGACGCGATCGAGGGCGAGCGCGTCCGCCCACGCGACGAACGAGGGATGATCGAGCGGCGCTCGCGGCGCGGCGACGGCCGGCGGGAGATTCAGCTTGGTTTCGCGCTCGATGGAATCGGAATAGGCGGCGACGATCGTGCGCTCGATCGGCGCCGGCGAGAGGGAGACGAAACGATCGCTGAGTTCCTGGCCCACGATCGCGATTTTCGCTCCGCTGTCTTCGGCGAAGAGCAAGAGCTCCGACGCGAGGTTCATCGGGTTGAGCGGCACGACCACCGCGTTCGCTCGCAGAATCGCGTAGTAGGCGATTGCGAATTGCGGCGAATTCTGCATCAGAAGGATCACGCGGTCGCCGCGCTTCACTCCGGCGTCGTGCTCCAAATATCCGGCGAGGCGCTCGACATCGTGCCACAAACGTCCGTAGGTGATCGGCGTGTCGTAGTACACGATCGCGGGGACCTCGGGATAACGCTCCGCCGAGGTCTTGAGGTTCAGCGCCAGGTTCGTCACCGGAATCGGGATTTCGAAGGGTCGACGACGGGGCCAGAACGGATAGTGGCGCTGATTCATAGTTCGAACTCTCACGTGGGACGCATGCGTTCCTCCATGAAAGAATGCATCTATCGGGAGATCGCGGAAGCTCGCCGCGCATGATCGATTTCTCCGCGATTTCGGACGAAATGCGTGCACTGCTCGAAAGCGTGCCCCTCCCCGACGTGGCGCTCGTGAACCAGCGACTCACGACGCCACCCGCGCTCGACGATATCGAAAGCGCCGTGCGTGACGCGCTCGCACACGTTCGCTTTCCGAGCGGGCGCGTCGCCGTCGGCGTCGGCAGTCGGGGGATCGCGCGCATCCCGGACTTCGTGCGCGCCGTCGTGAGCGAGCTTCGCGCGCACGGCGCGACGCCGTTCGTCGTGCCGAGCATGGGATCGCACGGCGCTTCGAACGCCGAAGGTCAGGCGCGGGTGCTCGCGCATCTCGGCATTACCGAGGAGTCTGTGGGTGCGCCCGTCGTCGCGACGATGGAGACCGTCCGCGTCGGCACCACGAGCGCGGGCGTCGACGTGTTCGTCGATGCCGAGGCGTACGCCGCCGACGCGATCGTGGTGATCAATCGCGTCAAGCTGCACACGTCGTTTCGCGGGCCGATCGAGAGCGGGCCGACGAAAATGCTCGCGATCGGCCTCGGCAACGGCGACGGTGCGCGCTCCGTGCACGCGCCGGGCTGGCCCACGATGCACGAGAACGTGCCGGCCGCGGCACGCGTCGTTCTCGAGACCGGAAAAGTCGCGTTCGCGCTTGCGATTCTCGAGAACGCGGACGAGCTACCCTATCGCGTCGAGGCGCTCGAGCCGAGCGACCTCATCGAACGCGAGGAAGCGTTGCTCGCGGAAGTGCGGGCCGGCTTTCCACGCCTTCCGTTCGACGAAATCGACGTGCTCGTGGTCGACCGCGTCGGGAAGAACATCAGCGGCACGGGCGCCGATCCGAACGTCACGGGTCGCTTTCCGAGCCGCCATATTTCCGGTCTTCCGATCGTGACGCGGCTCGTCTATCTCGGGTTGACGTCCGGAGCGGAGGGGAACGGAAACGGCGTCGGGCTCGCCGACGTGGTGACGGCGGAACTCGCAACCGCGTATCGTCCGAGCGCGACCTACCTCAACGCGCTCACGACGACGGCGGCCGAGAACTCGCGCCTTCCCATGGTGATGCCGACGGACGCGCTCGCCGTCGCCGCGGCCATCAAAATGGTGCCGGGTGTCGAGCCCGCGAACGTGCGCCTCGTCCGCATTCTCGACACGCTGCACGTCGCGCGCTTCATCGCATCGCGCGCGGCGGTACGCGATTTGGAGGTGCGCGGAACCGCCGATTTCGAGGTGCTCTCTCCGTTCGCGCCACTCTCGTTCGAACGCTTGGCGTTACTGGAGACGTGAGCCCGCGATCTTACCTTCGGGCGTGAGCCCCACGCTCCACGTGTGCGTGGCCCCGGCCCATCGGATCGAATAGCGATAGTACACGGCGCCCGGCAGCGCTTGCGAGCCGAGATAGACCCAGTCCGTTGGGTCGCCCGTGCCCGCGAGCGAATCTCGTATCTGTGTGAGAAAATCCGGCGTGAGTCGCTGCGCGAACGCGGGCGCGACGTTCGATAGGTCGACCGTTCCGGTCTGCAGCCGGTGGAACCAATCCTTGGCGATCGCCGTGATCCGCGGGTCTTCCATAGGCGCGTCGTATGCGGCGAGGACGCGAGACGTGACGTTCTCGGCGATACCTTGAAAATCGTAGCCGTTGCTCAACACGATGACGGCGAGTTTGTCATCGGGGAAGATCGCGTTGTAACAGTACCCGCCCGCGCCCGGCGCGAGCCCGTTGTGCCAGACCTCCCGGTGGCCTCCCAAGGTCGCCGGAACGAAGCCCATCGCGTAGTGGATCGCCGTGCCGTCCGCTAATCGGCCCGCATCCCAAAGCATCTTCATCGAGCTTTCGTTCAGCACCCGACCGTTCATGAGCGCCGTGTCCCAGAGAGCGAGATCGGGTGCGCTCGAAACCACGGCGCCCGCACCGGCATAGAGGTCCAGACTGATCGGCGGCTGCGGCGTAAATGACGTCGATCCGACGTACGGCGTCGCCGTACGGCTCTGCGCTTCAACTCCATAACCGGATGCCGTCATCCCGAGCGGGCCGAAGATCGCGTGCTGCAGGAAGGCTCCTTCGCCTTCGCCGCCGACCTTCGCGACGATTGCGGAGAGTACGGCATAGTTCGCGTTACTGTACTCCCAGCGCGTGCCCGGCGCGAAGTCGGGCTTATCGGTCGCAAGCACGGACAGAATCGTCGTGATGTCGATGGTTCCGCTCGCCGGCCACGCGTGTTCGTCGAATTTTGGGTAGTTGTGAAGCCCGGACGTTTGGTTGAGCAGCATCTGCAGCGTGATGGCCGAAGCGTTCGGAAACGCCGGGAAATATTTGGAGAGAGGGTCGTCGAGCGCCAACGCGCCGCGCTCCGCGAGTAGCAGAACTGCAACGGCGGTAAACTGCTTCGTGAGCGACCCGATCGCGAAGCGCGTGTCCTTTTCGACCTGGATGCGGCGCTCGATGTCGGCGGAACCGAATCCCTTCGCATAGGTCAGCGTTCCGTCGCGGACGACGGCGAGAACGAAGCCGGGGGCCTTCTTCGCAGCGAGCGCGTCGTTGCCGATTCCGTCGAAAACGGAGGCCGGAACCTCCGCGCGACTCACGGGCGCCCCCGGGGACGCCGCGGGTAGCGGCTCGTCGGCGGCAACCTCGCCTCGGACGACGAGTGCGATCGCCATCGCGGCGATACCGAGCCATCGAAGTGAGCGGCTCGAGGTCTGTGGAAACCCATAAGAATTCTGCATTTTCCTCCGAAATCGCGCGGGGGAGCGTGGCCTAGCAGCGAAGGGGCTTTCGTACCGCGGCTTCGATTTCGAGAGCCGCTCTCATGTTGAAAGGCCGTATGACAAAAAACGAACTCATTCGCGAACTTGCCGAAGAATTCGAACTGCCCCGCGTTCGTGTCGGCGAGCTCGTGGAAGCGATGCTCGAGAAATTTACGAACGTCCTCAAGTCGGGCGATAAAGTCCAGCTGACGCCGTTCGGCCAGTTCCGCATTCGCGACCGCGCCGCGCGCATGGCGCGTAACCCGCAGACGGGCGAACCGGTGAAAGTGCCCGCGAAGCGCGTTCTCAAGTTCGTGCCCGGCAAGACGCTCAAGGATGCCGTCGGCGCTCCGAAGCGCGCGGGTTCGGCGAAGAAAGCGCCCGCGAAGAAAGCCCCCGTCGCGAAGAAGGCCGCCGCGAAGAAGGCGCCCGCGAAAAAGACGGCCGTGAAGAAAACGGCCGCGAAGAAGAAGCGCTAGAACTCGGTCGTCGAGACCGAACGACCCGCGCGATCGAAACGTCGCGCGGGTCGTTTATTTCTTGCGGTCGAGAAACGCGGCGATGCGCTCGCGCGATTCGTCTGCGGTGGCCATCATTGCGGCGGTGCTCGCTTCGAGATACAGGCCGTCGTCGTAGGACATGTCGGCGATGCGCGGGAGCGCTTGGAGGATCGCGGCGTTCGAGTGCGCTGCGTTCGATGCGATCGTGCGCGCGAGTTCCATTCCGAACGCGAGGCCCGCGCCGTCCTCGACCACGTAGTGGACGGCGCCGATGCGCTCGGCGTCGGGAGCCGCGTAGCGACGGCCGGTGAGCATCATGTCCATCACCCGGCTCGTGCCGATCAGTCGCGTGATGCGGACCGAGCCGCCGCCGCCGAGGAAGAGCCCGCGCTGACCCTCGGGGAGGCCGAAGAACGCGCTCCGCTCGGCAACGCGAATGTGGGCCGCCGCGGCGAGTTCGAAGCCTCCGCCGATCGCCGCGCCGCGAATGACGGCGATCACGGGGATGCGGCCAAGCGCGATCGCATCGAAAGCGGCATGCCAACCGCGCGAGTGCGCGAGGACCTCGGGTGCCGTTCGCGAGACGTGTTCCGCGAGGTCCAGGCCGGCGCAGAAGTGGTCCCCCGCGCCATCGAGGACCGCCGCGCGCACGGCCGGGGGATCGGCGAAGAAGCGATGCAACTGCGCGACGGTGGCGTCGTCGAGGGCGTTGCGCTTCGGGGCGCGATCGAGCCGAAGATGGGCGACCTCGCCATCGATCGTGACCGCGACGCGCTCGGGTTGGTGCGACACGCTCGTACGATACCACCCGGGAAAGTCAGGTGTCAAATTGTTGATGCACGCAACAAATTGGGGAGTATTCGGCTCCGGAGTAGGCGAAGCGTCGGCGGCATGAGCGCGGTGACGCATGGTTGAGCCCGTACTCCGAGGGGATGGGCCCCCGGTCGAACTCGGCCGGCTCGAGAACAATCTCGGCTATCGTCTCCGGGTCGCACAGCTTCGGATCTTCGGAGCTTTTTCCGAAGTTGCGAGCGCCCACGATCTCACGCCGTCGCAATTTGCGGTGCTGCTTCTTATCGAAGCGAACCCCGGCATCAAGCAGATCGAGCTTGCCGAGGTCCTCGATCTGGATCGCTCGTCGGTGGTGCGCCTGGTGGACCGCTGCGAGGCGGCGAAGCTCGTGCGGCGCGGCTCCTCGAAAGCCGACCGCCGCATCGCGCCGCCCGTCCTGACCGCGCGAGGTCGCGCGCTCCTCGAGAAACTGGAGCCCGCGGTCGCGCGTAAGGAGGCCGCAGCATCCGGGCTCACGCGTGCCGAACTCTCCACGCTCGTCCGCTTACTCAAACGAATCGCTACCGCCCCAGGAGACCGCACGTGATCGACACCGCGCCCACCTCGCCACTCGACGCGACGAACCTCGTCGCAATCGACACCCACGTCCACGCCCACTGGCACGACGACGATCCGAGCGAGGTTGCCGCCGCGGCGAAGGATTATTTCGGGGCGAACGACGCGCCCCGCGCCCTCGACCCGCTTGCCGAGTATTACCGAGAGCGCAAGATGGCGTGCGTGATCTTCACGGTCGACGAGACGCTTTCGGGGCGCCGGATGGTGCCGAACGCCGACGTGCTCGCGGCGGCGACCCGCCATCCCGACGTGCTGATTCCCTTCGTCAGCCTGAATCCCACGCGCGGTGCGGCGGCGATCGAGGCGGTCGAGGGGCTCGTCGATGCGGGTGCGCGCGGCTTCAAGCTGCATCCGAATCTTCAGGAGTTCGTTCCGAACGATCCGGCGATCTATCCGTTTTACGAGGCGGTTCAAGCGACGGGGTTGCCGATCGTGTTCCATACGGGGCATAGCGGCATCGGCACGGGTGCGCGCGGCGGCGGCGGTATCCGTTTGAAGTACGGCGCGCCGATGCCGATCGACGACGTCGCGGTCGACTTCCCGGACATGCCGATCATCCTCGCGCATCCCTCGTTCCCGTGGCAAGACGAAGCGATCTCGATCTGTCTGCACAAGCCGAACGTCTACATCGATCTCTCGGGGTGGTCGCCGAAATACTTCCCGCCGCAACTCATACAGTATGCGAACACGCAGCTCCGGCGTAAGGTGCTTTTCGGTTCCGATTACCCGCTGATCACGCCGGACAAATGGCTCGCGGAGTTCGAGAAACTGCCGATCCGCGACGAGGTGCGTCCGCTGATCCTGCGCGAGAACGCGATCCGACTGCTCGGACTCGTCGGATGAGTCCGGGCCGAGCGATCCCGTACGGGAGCAGCGACGTCGAACGGATCGTCGGTCCGGACGGCGTGGAAATCGTGCGCAATCGCGAGCCGCTCGGTGCGTATCCCGAACGGATGACGGATCATTTGGAACGCTGGGCGTCCGAAACGCCCGACCGCGTCTTCCTCGGCGAGCGCGTCGGCGAGACGTGGCGTACGGTTACGTTTGCCGAAACGTTGCGCACCGTTCGATCGCTCGCGCAAGCGCTCGTCGATCGCAACCTCGATGCGAACCGTGGGGTCGCGATCCTCTCGGAGAACGGAATCGATCACGGGCTTCTCGGACTCGCCGCGCAATATGCGGGCGTTCCCTACTCGCCGATCTCGCCGAGCTACTCGCTCGTGTCGAAGGATTTCGCCAAACTGCGCGACGTGCTCGGGACGTTCGAACCGGGCCTCGTCTACGTCGACGATGGCTTGCGTTACGAGGCGGCCGTGAGCGCGGTCGTTCCGCGCGACGTGGAACTCGTCGTCTCGCATTCGCCGGGCGGACATCCCTTCGTCTCGACGTTCGCGGACCTCGCGAGCACGACGCCCGGCGAATCGCTCGAGCGCGCGCACGCCGCGGTCGGCGCGGCGACGATCGCGAAAGTTCTCTTCACCTCAGGAACGACCGGCTCGCCGAAGGGCGTCACGTGCGCGCAGCGCATGCTCTGCAGCAACGCGCGGATGTTCGGTCAGATGTTCCCGGTCGTGCAAAGCGAGCCGCCGACCATTCTGGATTGGCTCCCGTGGAACCACACCTTTGGAGGCAACCATAATTTCGGGATCGCGCTCACATACGGTGGGTCGCTGTACGTGAACGACGGCAAACCGACGCCCGCGCTCGCGGAGCGCACGCGGCGGAACCTCCACGATATCTCACCGACGATCTATTTCGACGTACCGAAAGGGTACGAGATCCTCGCGCGGTTCTTGCGCGAGGACGAGACGTTGCTGCAGCGTTTCTTTTCGCGCCTCGACATCATTTTCTACTCGGGCGCGGGGCTCTCGCGCCACATCTGGGACGAGTTGCAGGCACTGGCTCGCGAGGTGCGCGGGCAGGACATCCTCATCACGACGAGCCTCGGCTCGACGGAGACGGGGCCGATGGCGCTCGCCGCTCCGGAGATCGCGCCCGGCCCGGGATACGTCGGCGTGCCGGTTCCCGGTACCGACATCAAGCTGGTTCCGAACGGCGAAAAGCTGGAGTTGCGCTTGCGCGGACCGAGCATCACCGAATCGTACTGGCGCGCCCCGGAACTCACGCGCGACATGTTCGACGATGAAGGCTTCTATCGCATCGGCGACGCGCTCCGGTACGCCGATCCCGCGGATCCCTCGCGCGGCTTTCTGTTCGACGGACGCATTTCCGAGGATTTCAAGCTCGACACGGGCACGTGGGTGAGCACCGGGCCGCTACGTCTACGCGCGCTCGCGCATTTCGCGCCGTTCGTCTCCGATGCGGTCGTATCGGGCGCCGATCGGAAGCAGCTCGCGCTCCTCGCGTTCCCGGACGTCGCACGGTGCCGCGCGGTGGCGACGGACGTTCCGTCGACGGCATCGCTCGCGGAACTCGTCGCGAGCCCGCTCTTACGCGCCGCGCTCGGCGACGCGCTCGAACGTTTCGCGGAGGCATCGACGGGCAGCTCGACGCGCATCGAACGTCTCGTGCTTCTCGAAGATCCGCCCCAGCTCGACGCCGGCGAGATCACGGATAAAGGCTCGCTCAACGTACGCACGATCCTCGCGCGCCGCGCATCGATCGTGGAGGACGCGCACGCCGACGAACCCCCGTCACACGTGATCGCCGCGAGAGGTCGCGTCGCTCGGCGATAGCTAAAACCAGCGCGGCACGCCGTCGCGATACGTGCGGTACGTGTCGCCGAAGCGACGTTCGAGGTATCGTTCTTCTTTATCGACGACGAAACGGTCGACCATCGCGAGGGCGACCGGTAGCGCCACGAAGGCGGGGATCGAGCGTGCGATGAGCGCGACGCCGATGTAGATCGACGTCGCACCGAAGTATGCCGGATTGCGCGTGAAGCGAAACGCGCCGCGCGTGGCGAGCGCGGTCGTCGGTTCGAACGGATTCGGATCGGAACCGACCTTCCGCATCTCGATCAGCGCGCTCGCACCGGCTACGACGCCGACCGCGATCGAGATCGTGCCGAGCAGGCGCCGCACGCGGGTGCCGTAGGTCGCGCTCTGCGGTACGTTGCCCAACGCAAGCCCGAGCGCGAGCGCGCCGCCGAAAATGATCGGCGGCGCGATGCGAATGTCGGCGCCGCGATCCTCGTCGCTCGCCTCGGACACGTTCGACGTGCGCTAGGACTTCGTTGCGGCGAAGATTTCGTCGTATGGCGGCTCGTCGGAGACTTCCTTGACGAGGCCGGCGTACGTGATCTTCTTGTCGCGTGAGATCACGAAGTTCGCGCGTGCGAGCACGCCGAGTTCTTTGATGCGCACGCCGTATGCGTTGCCGAACGCGTGCGTCTGATAGTCGGATGCATACTTCAGATTCGGCGCGTCGTTCGCGGCGGCCCAACGGCTCTGCGCGAACGGCAGGTCGAGGCTTACGATGTAGGCGTTCACGTCGGCGGGCAGTTCGCTCAGCCGCTTGTTGAAGGTCTGCGTCTCGAGCGAGCACGTGCCGGTATCGAGCGACGGAACGACGATCAGCAGCGCCTTCTTCGTACCGTTTCCGGTCGCGTCGTCGAGCGTGAGGGGCTTGAGATCGGATGTGGTGAGCGTGAAGTCGGGCGCGGTATCGCCCGCTTTGAGCGCAGGTCCGAGAAGGGTCAGGGGGTTACCGTGCATCGTCACGGCGGCCGCGCGTTCGTCGATCGTATTCATCGCTGGATGATCCTCCGAAATCTGTTGGACTGGCCCGGCATTCGTGCCTTGGGTGGCCGCTCCCGTCGAACCGAGCGAAGGCCGCTCGGAGGGTTCGGCGTAAGCGAAGGGCGTGCAAGGTAAAGCCACCTTTCGAGGACATCCGATCCATCTGATGATCCTTCCGTTCCCGGTTGCGTTCTGGACCGGCGCGCTCGTCACGGACGTCACCGGCGCCTTCGCGCACGATGCGTTCTGGTTTCGCATGAGTGCGGTGCTCGTGATGATGGGAACGGTCGGCGCGGTGCTCGCGTCGGTCGCGGGCTACGTCGATTACCGCACGGCGCCGATGTCGCGGAAAGCACGCGGCGTCGCGACGGGACACATGGTATGGAGCCTCGTCGCGACCGCGGTCTTCGCGCTCGCGTGGTTCCTACGCGCGTCGACGTTCGCTTCGCCGTCCGGGATCGTGGCGACCGTTCTCGGTGCGGCCGTGCTGTTCGTCGCGGGCTATCTCGGGAGCGAACTCGCGAATCGTTATCGCATCGGAATCAGCGACGCGTCGCCCGACCGCGATGCGGCGCGCGGTTCGGGCGCGCGCGCGAAGCGTCGCCGATAGGCGATCGAGAACGCCGCGATCACGAGCGTCCCGGCGACGCTCGGGACGAGCCAACGCAAGCTCATCGGGACGCCGTGAAAGTTGATCACGCAGAACGCGGTCACGGCCGAGATGTACGCACCGATCATCGCGGAGAGATGTAGGAGCAGCGACCCGAGTCGCGTCTGCTTGCGTTCGACGATCGCTTTGAGATCGAGAAACGCGAACGTGGTCGCGATCGCTGCGAGCCCGTAGAGCACGCCGGTGAGGCTCTGCATGAGCGGCGTGCGCGCGCCGACGGCGAGACCCACGAGCGCCGCGGCGCACGCGGCGACGACGCCGGCAGCGAACGCGTCGAGTGCGTCCGCGCGTGCGTCGCGCGCGCGTCGACGGCGCCGCGCGAGCGTGCGAAATCCCTGGAACACGAGATACGCGCTCACCGCGTCGAGGAAGAGCAAGAACACGTGGCCGTGCGATTCCCACATGAACGCGGCGGAGACGAGCACGACGCTCATGCCCCACGCGAACGCGCGGCCCCACGCGCGATGCCAGCGGCCGCCCTTGCGCACGATCATCGCCGCGGGCGCGACCGCCAGGACGAGCGTTCCCGCGACCACGTGGACGAGCGTCACGAGGTGCGGCGCGTCCATCGCTAGCCGGTCAACACGTAGCGGTAGCCGTCGACGTCTTCGCGCGTGACGCGCGCATCGTGGCGCAGATGTTCGAGGTGCGCGATCGTTTCCGCGACGGCGAACTGCTGGTGGAACTCGCCGAGGTCCGCGAAGCTCTTGTTGCGCCGCGTCCACGGAAGGCGTCCCGCGATGTCGGCCGCGCTCGAAGGGCCGAGTCCGAGCGCTTCGACGATCTGGTTCTCGCGCGTCGCTTCGTGTTCGAGCAACTGATCGACGCGGCGTTGGAGATCCGGGAACGGTTCGCCGTGCGCGGGCAACACGCCCGACGCGCCGATGCGACCGACGTTCTCGAGCGACGCGATGTAATCGCCGAGCGGGTCGCCGCGATGTTCGGCCCAAAAGCCGACGTGCGGCGTGACCGGGTCGAGCACGTGGTCGCCCGTGAACATTTTGCCGCTCCGCGTGTCGACGAGGCAGATATGTCCCGGTGTATGGCCGGGCGTCCACACGACGAGCAGGCGTCCGACGCGCTCCCCGTCGTTCAAGATGCGTGTCGGCTCGGTGAGCTCGTTGAGCCGATGATGCTCGGCTTCCTCATCCGAGGGAACGACGTCTAGGCCGTTGCGGCCGAGCCAGATATCGGAGAGGCGGTCGGCCTCGAGCGGGTTGGACAGAATCCGCGATGCGAAATCCCAGTCTTTCGAATGCAAGAGCAAATCCGGCACGCCGGCGCGCAGCAGCGTTCCCGCCAGGCCATAGTGATCGAAGTGCATGTGAGTCACGACGATGCGCTTGACCGCGGCGAGCGTCTCGCCGTGCTCGGCGAGGCCCGCATGGAGCGCCTCGAGCACGTCGTCCGTCTTCCAGCCACAGTCGATGAGCGTGAATCCATCGTCCTC